>Ga0247727_10000454_pt1 | contig 99643 bp, 92 predicted proteins | sample WisWelCaveWW1625_FD_202498 | JGI IMG/M metagenome (GOLD analysis project Ga0247727, IMG submission 202498) | Biofilm microbial communities from Wishing Well Cave, Virginia, United States - WW16-25 | ecosystem: Environmental > Aquatic > Deep subsurface > Groundwater > Cave microbial mat | place...
CCGCTGCGGCCTGAGCGCCACGTCCCCAACTCGATCGCGACCATGCGCAGAAGACTCAGCGCGGCCCTGGTCGCAAGACTGCCGCGGTGCCCCTGTTGTCATGCAGCAGCCGTGGTAAAGTCTCGACACAGAAATTGATGACGCAGTAAGACTAACCCTTTTGTTTCGCTTCCAGGTCTGCTATATAGCGAATCGTCAACACCTCGTCGTCGCATAGAATCGGCGGGTGTGGCCCCCGGCGCCGCAGGGCGTCCGCTCAAGGCCGTGACGCTATCCGGAACGCCATTCGGCATCCCCCTTCCTTCCGGCTCCGCGCATCTCATTCGTCCCACCCAACCCAAGCGCGCAGTCCATCCGGAGTGTTTCTTATGCAAGAACTCGTCAAGGAGATGAAACTCCAAGACCTCAAGATCAAATCGCCGACGGAGCTGTTGAGCTTCGCCGAGGAATCCGGCGTCGAGAACGCCAGCGCCATGCGCAAACAGGAGCTGATGTTTGCGATCCTGAAGCAGCTCGCCGCCAAGGAGACCGATATCATCGGCACCGGCGTGATGGAGGTGCTGCAGGACGGCTTCGGCTTCCTGCGCTCGCCCGACGCCAATTACCTGCCGGGGCCCGACGACATCTACGTGTCGCCGTCCCAGATCCGGCGTTTTGCGCTCCGCTCCGGTGATACGGTCGACGGCCAGATCCGCGGCCCGAAAGAGGGCGAGCGCTACTTCGCGCTGCTCAAGGTCAACAAGATCAACTTCGAGGACCCGGAGAAGCAGCGCCACAAGGTGCACTTCGACAACCTGACGCCGCTGTATCCAACCCGGTGGATGAAGATGGAGATCGAGGATCCGACCGTCAAAGATCTCTCGCCGCGCGTCATCGACATCGTGTCGCCGCTCGGCATGGGCCAGCGCGCGCTGATCGTGGCGCAGCCGCGCACCGGCAAAACCGTGCTGCTGCAGAACATCGCCCACTCGATCTCGGTCAACCACCCCGAGTGCTACCTGATCGTGCTGCTGATCGACGAGCGGCCCGAGGAGGTGACCGACATGCAGCGCTCGGTGAAGGGCGAGGTGATCTCCTCGACCTTCGACGAGCCGGCCACGCGGCATGTGCAAGTCTCTGAAATGGTTATCGAAAAGGCCAAGCGTCTGGTCGAGCACAAGCGCGACGTGGTGATCCTGCTGGATTCGATCACGCGCCTCGGCCGGGCCTACAACACGGTGGTGCCGAGCTCGGGCAAGGTGCTGACCGGCGGCGTCGACTCCAATGCGCTGCAGCGGCCGAAACGCTTCTTCGGCGCCGCGCGCAACATCGAGGAGGGCGGCTCGCTGACCATCATCGCCACCGCGCTGATCGATACCGGCTCGCGCATGGACGAGGTGATCTTCGAGGAGTTCAAGGGAACCGGCAACTCGGAGATCGTGCTCGACCGCAAGGTGTCCGACAAGCGCGTGTTCCCCGCGATCGATATCGCCCGCTCCGGCACGCGCAAGGAGGAGCTGCTGGTGCCACCCGATCAGCTCAAGAAGATGTACGTGCTGCGGCGCATCCTCAACCCGATGGGCACGATGGATGCGATCGAGTTCCTGGTCGACAAGCTGCGCTCGACCAAGACCAACGGCGAGTTCTTCAACTCGATGAGCACCGGCAAGAACTGACGGGGCCGCAAGGATCTACGGGCCGCCGCCGGTTCAGATGGCGTGGCCCTATTTCGTCCTGGCCAAGCGAGCGATGATCTTTCCTTGCTCGTTGGCGAAGACAAGGCCGTCGCCCTCGGCTTGGTAGCTGCGGACCCGGCCCAGCAGCAGTTGATAGTCGATGCCCTGGCAGAGCGGGCCCGGGGCGTAGCGTTGTCTGGTAACGTGGATCTTCAGCGCCGGGCCGCTCTGGCGGTACCAGCCCCAGAAGGCTCCGCAGGGTGTCTCGAGACCCAGCCATCGCAGCCGCGTGAAGTTCAGCGTCGCGATGCCGCGGACGCGCTTGCCTCCAAGCTCGACGATGCTCCATTGGCTGGCGGACAAAGCGGGCTCTGCCAAGCTCGGGGCAGGCGCGGCGCCGGCGATCGCCAGCACCACGGCTGCCACACGGATCACGTGCAGGTCCACGCGTACCTCCCCGGGGTCGACAGATCGGCACCCGGCCGCTCAGTCGCAGCGGACGTCGATCATCCGTCCGATGTTGGCGAAGTACTTCTTGCAGAGCTCCGCCGGGCCGCCGAGCTTCGCGGGCGTCTCGACCGTCTTGGGAGCCGGTGCAGCGGCCGCGGGCGGTGTTGGCTGCGCCGCCGTCGGGGCCTCGCTTGCCCTCGGTGCGCTCGGCATCGAGCCGGACCAGGCCTTGTTGGGAATGAACTGGCGCACGCACGCCGATATGGAATCCTCATCGCAGTCGACGCCGGCCTGGGCGACCGGGGCGGAAAGGGTGATCGCCGTGAGAGCTGCCAGGGTGATGATGAGCTTGTTCATGACGTTCCCCATGACTGGATGAAGTGAACAAGCCTACCATGACCGGTTCAACGGGGGACGGCTGTTTCCTGCGTAACAGGGTGCACGCTTTTGTGCCGTTCAGGGGGAGCGGCGGGCGATGCCGTTCTTGAGGAAGACGCGCAGCGGCGTGGTGCCGTTGGCGCTACCGTCGCGGGCGCGCCACTTGCCGTTGGTGCACAGCGTTCCGCCCTGCGCCGGCACGGCTTCGAATTCGACGATGTTGTGGTAGATCGTGCCGTTCGGCTCGGTCGCCGTGAAGCTCGTCACGCATTTGTCGCCGACGGGCACGGGATTGTATCCCTTGATGATGATGCCACCGCCGCCGGTGCTTTCGAACTCGCTTTTCAGCAGCTCCCAGCTGTCGAAATTCTCCTGAGCCGATGCGCCGGCGATCGCGAGCAGGGCGAAGGTCGAGGCGGCAAGCACGGTGCGGGGTGCGGATCGCATGCTGGTCTCCAATGTGGCCACGCTCCGCGGCCGGAGCTGGAGCATTTACGGCCGCTGAATGCGACTGGTTTGCCGGGCCGGGTTCACGAATGGGTGAGGTGGGCCGGCTACGCCTTTGGCGCCCAGGGCCGGCAGTAGGTCTCGCGGACCGCGACGAGGCAAAGAAATCCCACCAGGCAGCAGGCGATCAGGGAGCCGAGCGCGAGACGATAGGCATCGACCTCGTAGACGCGCGCGCCGGCCGAGATCTGACCGGTCCAGGCCAGGTCGAGCAGCAACCCCACCAGCGGCTGAAACAGGGCGCCCGCGCCCGTGACCATGCCGTTGACGAAGCCGATGCCGGTGCCGCTGAGCTCGGCTGGGTGGTTCTCCTTGGCCAGCGCGAAGCACACGATCTGGGACGACCCGAGGAAGCCGATCAGGAAGCAGAGCCCGGCCAGCGCGGAGACCGGCAGGCCCGGCACGTAGATGAGGATGGCGAGCGCCATGGTCTCGAGCACCAGTCCGACCAGGAGCGGCGGCCGGCGCCGGCCGATGCGGTCCGACAGCCAGCCGAACAGGGGGGCGCCGACGGCCCAGCCGGCAAACACGGTCGAGGTCAGGGTTGCGGCGGTGGTGCGCGGCAGTGCGTAGGCGGTCTCCAGGAACGGCACGCCCCACAGCCCGGCGAAGGCGAGCAGCGGCGCGGAGGTCCCGAGGCCGGCCAGGGCGATCAGCCAAGTCTGCCGGTGACGCACGACCACACCGAGGCCGGACAGCACGTTGCCGATCCCGCCCGTGCCGCGCCAGCGGTCGCGTACGGTAGCCCACGCCATCACGGCCAGCGCCACGCCGCCGGCGGCCAGCAGCAGGGAAGCCGTGCGCCAGTCGGACGCCTCGACCGCGACCCGCAACGGCGCCTGGCCGACCATGCCGCCCACCATGCCCATCGCCATCGCCAGGCCGGACAGGATGGCGAAGCGGTCGGCGCGGAACCATTGCCCGGCGACCGCCATGGCGCCGACCAGGCTGAACGCCGCCGAGGCGCCGATCAGGAAGCGGGCGGCGGTGACGGCGGCCAGCGAGTCGGCGGTGGCGAACAGCACGCAGCCGGAACCACAGATGAACGTGGCGATGATCATGGGCCGGCGCGGGCCGAAGCGGTCGAGCAGCAGGCCGACCGGGATCTGCATGCCGGCATAGCCGTAGAAGTACGCCGCCGAGAGGTTGCCGAGCACGGCTGCGCCGACCGAGAAGTCGCGCATCAGCTCCTCGACCATCACGCTCGGCGCCACGCGCATGATCCAGGCGTAGAAGAAAAACAGCGCGCCAGTCGACCAGCCGAGCAGGGGCAGCATGCGGGCCTGGTCGTGTGGAGGCGGCGGCGCGGCTGGCATGGGTGGATGGGCTCCGGTGACCAAGGATTGGGCACCTCGCACGGGCAAGGAGCCGGCGCAAGAGCAGCCAACGCCACTGCGTGCAGGTCAGGGATGCTGATCGGGAGCGGATCGTTGGCAAGAGGTGACTTGGAGCAATGGGGACAGCTACAGTCCGGTGGTGCAGCGTAGCCTGCGCAAGTCCATTCGCACGAAGCTATACCGCTCCCGATTCCAGAAATGCAGACCCATGCCAGCACGTGGCTCTCTGACGTGAACACGCCCGGTAGCGTCTCGCCCTGGTGATGCTGAAAGCCTTGCGGCAGTCCTCGCAGCGCCAGCACGGGCACTGGACGGACGACGGTACCCGCAGACCGTGGGCGAGCCGCAGTGCGAGCACACGGGCTCGCCCGTCGACGTCGGTCCAGCGGCCGCGCCAAAAGGTCGTCTCGGCTTCGGCATCCGACGTGCGGAACACGCGCGCCAGGGTGAGGCGGCCAGCCAATGCGGCCGGCCGCCGCGTTGCTTGACCCGATACGTTGTTTCGGGCTCATTACCGGCCGAATTCTACCCCTAGAGAAACGACCCATGGCAAGCGAACGCTACAACGCGCCCGTGCGCGAGAAGCACTGGCAGACGGTGTGGGAGGAGCGGGGCGCCTTCCGCACCAGGGACAAGGACAAGCGCCCGAAGCGCTACCAGCTCGAGATGTTCCCCTATCCGTCGGGGCGCATCCACATGGGCCACGTGCGCAACTACACGCTGGGCGACGTGATGGCCCGCTACATGCGCGCCAAGGGCTTTAATGTTCTGCACCCGATGGGCTGGGACGCCTTCGGGCTGCCGGCCGAGAACGCCGCCATCGAGCGCAAGGTCCATCCAGCCATTTGGACCTACGAGAACATCGACACCATGCGGGCGCAGCTCAAGGCCATGGGGCTGTCGATCGATTGGGCGCGCGAGTTCGCCACCTGCGATCCCAGCTACTACGTGCACCAGCAGCGCCTGTTCCTCGATTTCCTGAAGAAGAAGCTGGCCTACCGCAAGACCGCCAAGGTCAACTGGGACCCGGCCGAGAACACGGTGCTGGCCAACGAGCAGGTGATCGACGGCCGCGGCTGGCGCTCGAACGCTGTCGTCGAGCAGCGCGACCTGACGCAGTGGTTCTTCAAGATCACGGCATTCGCCGATGAGCTGCTGGAAGCGCTCGACGGCTTCGCCGGCAAGTGGCCGGACTTCGTGTGCACGCAGCAGCGCAACTGGATCGGCCGCTCCGAAGGGCTGACCATGACGTTCGCGCTGGAAGGCGCGAAGCTGCCCAAAAAGCTCGCCAGCCTCGAGATCTTCACCACCCGCCACGACACCATCTTCGGCGCCTCCTTCATGGCGATTTCGCCGGAGCATCCCCTGGCGCAGCACATCGCCAAGACGAACGAGGAGCTGCAGGCCTTCATCGAGGACTGCCGCCGCATCGGCACGACCGAAGAGGCGCTCGCCAAAGCCGAGAAGCGCGGCTTCGACGCCGGCGTGGTGGCGGTGCACCCCTTCAAGCCGGACGTGAGGCTGCCGGTATACGTGGCGAACTTCATCCTGATGGACTACGGCACCGGGGCCATCTTCGGCTGTCCCGCGCACGATCAGCGCGACCTCGATTTCGCCCGCAAATACGGGCGCCCGGTGGTGCCGGTGGTGCTGGAGCCCGGCGCCGACCCTGCCACTTTCGCTGTGGGCACCGAGGCCTACCTGGGTGAAGGCACCATGATCAACTCCGAGTTCCTGGATGGGCTGACCATCGAGGCCGCCAAGGAAAAGATCGCGCAGCTGATCGAGGCGCGCGGCGCCGGCAAGCGCAAGGTCAACTACCGCCTGCGCGACTGGCTGATCTCGCGCCAGCGCTACTGGGGCTGCCCGATCCCCGTCATCCACTGCGAGACGGATGGCATCGTGCCGGTGCCGGTCGAGGACCTGCCAGTGAGACTGCCGGAGGACGTCACCTTCGACAAGCCGGGCAACCCGCTCGACCACCACCCGACCTGGAAGCACGTGGCGTGCCCCAAGTGCGGGCAGCCAGCGGTGCGCGAGACCGACACGATGGACACGTTCGTCGACAGCTCCTGGTACCAGTTCCGCTTCACCGCACCCAACGCCGTGACGCCGACCGACAAGAAGGCGCTGAAATACTGGGCACCGGTCGACCAGTACATCGGCGGCAAGGAGCACGCCGTTCTGCACCTGCTGTATGCCCGCTTCTTCACGCGCGGCATGAAGGCGACCAAGCACGCGCACATCGACGAGCCGTTCAGCTCGGTGTTCAACCTGGGCATTGTCATTCATGAGACCTACCGCAGCGAGAACGGCGAATGGCTGATGCCGACAGAGGTGAAGATCGAGGGCGAAGGCGCCGCCCGCAAAGCCACGGCGCTCTCGAGTGGCCGGCCGGTCGAGATCGGCCCGGTCGAGAAGATGTCGAAGTCGCGCAAGAACGTGGTCGATCCCGACGACATCATCGCCCACTACGGGGCCGACACCGCCCGCCTGTTCATCGTCTCCGACAGCCCGCCGGACCGGGATTTCATCTGGACCGAGGCGGGCGTTGCCGGGGCGGGCCGGCAGATCCAGCGCATCTCGCGGCTGATCGACGAGGTTGCCGAGCAGGGTCCGGCCGGCACCCGAGCCACGCCGGCCGCGTTCGGGCCGCGGGCACACGCCCTGCGCCGCGCCGCTCACAAGGCGCTGAACAGCGTTACGCAGAACATCGAAGGCCTCCGCTACAATGTTGCCGTGGCCCAGGTCTACGAGCTGACGCACGCCCTCTCGGCCGCCCTGGGCAAGACCGAGGCGGGCCTGGACTCGGGCCTGGATTGGGCCATCCGCGAGGCCGCGGAGCTGCTGGTGACCATGATCGGGCCCATGCTGCCGCACCTGGCCGAGGATTGCTGGGCGCGGCTCGGATACAACACCTTGCTGGCCGATCAGCCCTGGCCGCGGCCGGAGGCGGCCTTGCTCGTTGACGATCGGATTACCATTGCCGTACAGGTGAATGGCAAGAGACGGGATGAGCTTACGGTCGCGCGAACCGCGACCGGTGAGGAGATCGAAGCGGCGGCGCTCGAGCTGGAGTCGGTGGTGCGCGCATTGGCGGGCCGGCCGGTGCAGAAGGTGATCGTGGTGCCGCAAAGGATCGTGAATGTCGTCGGCTGAGGCTGGTCAGGCTCGCGTCGTGAGCCGCCGGAGTCTAGTGCGAGGACTTTCGCTGCTGCTTGCCGCGGCACCCGCCTTGGCGGCCTGCGGCAATGGCGGCATTCGGCCGCTCTATGCCACGACCCCGTCCGGCGCCGGCCTCCAGGAGCGCATGGCGCAAGTCGATGTGGCGCCGATCCCCGGCAGGGTCGGCCAGCGCATCCGCAACGAGGTGATCTTCCAGAGCACCGGCGGCGGCAATCTACTGCCGCCGACGCACCGCCTGGAGGTGACGATCCGCGAGTCGGTGCTGTCGACACTGGTGCGGTCGAACGGCGAGTCGCTGAGCCAGATCTATGCCGTCGAGGCCTCGTTCCGCGTCATCAAGATTGCGGACAAGAAGGTCGTGCTGCAGGGCTCCAGCCACGCCCGCGCCGGCTTCGAGCGCTTCCAGTCGATCTATTCCAACGTGCGCGCCCGCGAGGATGCCGAGAACCGGGCCGCGGGCACGATCGCCGACGATCTCAAGACGCGGGTTGCGACCTACCTCTCCGGCGCCGCCTGAGGCGAGCGCCCGCCGCTAGCCCCGGTTCTGGTTCCGCCCCGCGGCGACCGGTCTCTGGCACTGTTCAACGGACACGAGATCTGGCACGGTTGGGCATGACCACGGTAACGCTAGAGAAGGCCCAGCAAGATCTGCCGATTCTTATCAAGCGTGCGCTTGCCGGTGAGGAGATCGTCATCGAGGCGGCGGGGGCGGCGGCCGTCAGGCTCGCACCCATCGTCGCACCGGACCAGCCCGTGCCGTCGGGCGCAAGCTACCGCGGACGCGGCGCGCTCAAGGGCCAGCTTGCAGTCGGGCCCGAGTTCTTCGAACCGCTGAGCGACGAGGAATGTGGCATCGGTAGGGAGACGAGCGCACCGTGAGGGTGCTGCTCGACACGCACGCCGTGCTGTGGTGGTTCGTCGACGATCCTGCGCTTCCACGTGGGGCCGAGGCGCTGATCGACGATCCCTCAAACACCGTACTCGTCAGCGCTGTATCAGCGTGGGAGGTCTGCACGAAGGTGCGCATCGGCAAGTTGCCGACGGGTCGGGCGCTGTGCGACGACTTCAGGAGCTATTTGGAGCGCTTCCACTTCACCCCGTTGCCGATCTCGGTTGAGCACGGACAGCTTGCAGGTCGTCTTCCCGGACTCCACAAGGATCCGTTCGATCGCATGCTGGCGGCGCAAGCCTTGGTGGAAAGCGTACCGCTAGTGACCAACGATCCAGCGTTTGCAGGGTTTGGGGTGCAGGTGGTCTGGTAGGATCCAGGCACCCCGGCGAGATCACTCGTCATGCCGACGCACGACACGCCGCGCGGGCCTGCTCCCCATGATGGGCAACATCGCGCAACTTCTGCTTGGTGGCGCCGCGACATCCGGGATGACACGTCATGGTCGCGATCAAGACCCATCAGGCCGATGCGTTTCTCAACGCGGTGGAGCGCGTGCCCACGGCGGTGCTGCTGTACGGCACTGATGCGGGCTTGGTGGCCGAGCGCTCGGCCCAGCTCGCCAAGCGCCTGGCTGCGCGCGACGACCCGCCGGGCGAGGTCCTGCGCCTCGACGACGCCAGCCTGGACGACAATCCCGATCTCATCTTCGTCGAGCTGCAGACGGCGCCGATGTTCGGCGGCCGCAAGATCGTGCGCGCCACCACCGGCCGGCGCATCACGGCGGCCTCGCTCAAGCCGCTGGTGGAGGGCGGGCCGCTCGAAGGCACCTTGATCGTCGAGGCCGGCAACCTGCGCCCGGACGACGCCCTGCGCGCGCTGTTCGAGAAGTCGCCCGCGGCCGCCGCGGTCGCCTGCTTCCCCGACGAGGCGCGCGATCTCGACGCCGTCATCCAGGCGGCGTTCGCGGCCGCCAAGGTGCGCATCACGCCGGAGGCGCGCAAGCTGCTGATCGCGCGGCTCGGCGCCGACCGGGGCCTGTCGCGCTCCGAGATCGACAAGCTCGTCGTCTACGCGCACGGCAAGGACAGCATCGAGGAGAGCGACGTCGAAGCCGCAGTGGGTGATGCCGCCGAACTCGCGCTCGACCGCATCGTCATGGCGGCGGCGGCCGGCCAGACGGCGGCGGCGCTCGCCGAATGCGACCGCAGTGTCGCCGCGGGGGAGAGCGCGCAATCCGTGATCGCGGCGCTGCAGCGGCATTTCCTGCGCCTGCACCGCATGCGCAGCGTGTTCGACACCAGGCGATCGATGGACGACGTGTTGCGCTCGCTGCGCCCGCCACCGCACTTCAAGCAGCGCGACGCCCTCGAGCAGCAATGCCGCAATTGGAGCACACCCAAGCTCAACGCCGCGCTGGCGCGCATTGCGCAGGCGGCCAAGGCCGCGCGCCTCAACAGCGCGATGGAATCGACGCTGGCGGAGAGGTTGCTGCTCGATCTGGGCGCGCTGGCGCGTGACAAAAAGTCGTAGCGTCGAGCGGAGCGACGACCCAACACATCTTGTCATCCCGGGATTTATTCCCGGGATCCAACGCGCCGCGAACTCCCAACCGTTCGGAGGATGTGGATGGCTGGATACCGGGGACACCGGCCTTCGCCAGTGCAGGCGAGCCCCGGTATGACAACCGGTGTTGGGTCAGCGCTGCGCTTGACCCAACCTACTCGCTGGCCCTAGCTGGCGCCGCAGCGAACGGAGAACCACAGCATGCAAGAGCACGACGTCGTCGGCATCGGCAACGCCATCGTCGACATCATCGGCCGGTGCGACGACGCATTCCTGGCGCGACACGGCTGCGCCAAGGGCAGCATGCAGCTGGTCGATGCGCCGACGGTTGCCAAGCTTTACGAGAGCATGGGGCCGGGCGTGGAGATCTCGGGCGGCTCGGTCGCCAACACCATGGTCGGCATCGCCTCGTTCGGCGGCCGCGCCGGCTTCATCGGCAAGACCGCCAGGGACCCGTTCGGCCAGGTGTTCAGCCGCGGCATCCGCGCGGCGGGAGTGACCTTCACGACGCCGCCGGCGGCGGCGGGCAGCGATCCGACCGGGCGCTGCCTGGTGCTGGTGACGCCAGACGGCCAGCGCACCATGAGCACCTTCCTCGGCGTCAGTCCGCAGCTGGGCGGCGGCGAGGTCGATGCCGAGCTGATCGCCGCGGCGCGCATCGTCTATCTAGAGGGCTACCTGTTCGACCGGCCCGAGGCCAAGGCGGCGTTCCGGCAGGCGGCGCAGATCGCGGCCAAGGCCGGGCGGCAGGTGGCGCTCACCTTGTCCGATCCCTTCTGCGTCGATCGTCACCGGGCCGAGTTCCGCGACCTGATCCGCGGCAGCGTCGACATCCTGTTCGCCAACGAGGCGGAGATCGCCTCGCTCTACCAGACGGCCTCGTTCGACGCGGCGGCCAGCCAAGCGCAGGGTGAGACCAAGCTCGCGGTCGTCACCCGCTCCGAGAAGGGCAGCGTGATCCTCTCCGACGGCAAGTCGACGGCGGTGCCGGCCGCGCCGGTCGCCAAGGTGGTCGACACGACCGGCGCCGGCGACCTCTATGCCGCGGGGTTCCTGTTCGGCATCGCCACCGGCAAGAGCATCGAGACGGCCGGCCGCCTCGGCAGCCTGGCCGCGGCCGAGATCATCTCCCACATCGGTGCCCGGCCCGAGGTCGAGCTGCAGGAGCTGGCGCGGAAGGCGGGACTGCTGGCGTAGAATCAGATCCGCCGCAGCGAGACGGTCTCGATGCGGTGGTTGGCGCCCTTGCGCAGGATCAGGCGGGCGCGCTGGCGGGTCGGCAGGATGTTCTCGTAGAGGTTCTTGGCGTTCACCTCGTGCCAGATCTCCAGCGCCTTGGCACGCGCCTCGTCGGGAGTGAGCTGCGCGTAGCGGTGAAAATAGGCGGCCGGATCGCGAAACGCCGTCTGCCGCAGGCGCATGAAGCGGGTCACGTACCAGTCCTCGATCATCTGAGCGTCGGCGTCCATGTAGATCGAGAAGTTGAAGAAATCCGACACGAACGGGATGGCCTCGCCGCCCCTCGGGAGGCGCGCCGGCTGCAGCACGTTGAGGCCCTCGACGATCAGGATGTCGGGCCGGTCGATGACCGCCTTCTGGCCCGGCATGATGTCGTAGTGGAAGTGGGAATATACAGGTGCATCAACGTTTTCCTGGCCCGACTTCACGGCGTGCAGGAAGTTCAGCAGGGCTGCCGTGTCGAAGCTCTCCGGGAACCCCTTGCGGTTCATCAGGCCGCGCCGCTCGAGCTCCGCGTTCGGGTACAGGAAGCCGTCGGTGGTGATCAGATCGACGCGCGGATGGTCCGGCCAGCGCGCCAGCAGAGCGCGCAGCACGCGCGCGGTGGTGCTCTTGCCGACCGCCACCGAGCCGCCGATGCCGAGAATGTAGGGCACGCGCCCGTCCTTGCGGCCGAGGAAGCGGTTGGTGACCGCGTGCAGCTCCTGGGCGCCAGCGACGTGCAGGTTCAGCAGCCGCGACATCGGCAGGTAGATCTGCTCCACCTCCGCCATCGACAGATCCTCGATCAGGCCAGACAGCTGCTCCAGGTCGCGCGGCACCAGCGTCATCGGCGTGTCGGCGCGCAGTTTTGCCCACTCCTCGCGCGCGAACACGCGGTAGGGGGAGAAGCGAAGGGACGAGCGCTCGGGCATGGCAGACAGCGAGCTCAGCGGTTCATCGAGCGGATTCATGGTGATGTCTTGCCGCGCGCAGCCTTCTCGGCGAGGCCCGAGGTGCCCATGCGCCGGTCGAGCTCGGCCAGCACGGCGGCGAGCGGCACCTGCTTGCTCGCGAGCAGGACCAGCAGGTGATACAGCACATCGGCCGCTTCCCGGGTCAGGGTGCCGACGTCGTTGCCGAGTGCGGCAATGATGGTCTCGGTTGCCTCCTCGCCGAGCTTCTTGGCGCAGCGCTCGACGCCGGCATCGAGCAGCTCCTTGGTGTAGGACTTGCTGGCCTGGTCGCCGCGGCGCGCCTCGATGGTGGCGGCCAGCCGCTGCAGCACGTCGTCGGTCATGGGTATCGTCCTCGCCGTGGCCGCGCCACGACGCTCAGCCATTCGCGTGCCCACTCCAACAACGCCGGTGAACGGCCGTCAAGCGTCAGCGGCCAATCAGTTGCTCAATGTGCCGCCGACGAGGAGCCGTCGAACGGGCCCGCTACCAGGTCCGTGGCTTGTGCAGGGGCGGTAGGCCTGCTCGTGCAATCGGATCGGGAAATTGAGAGGCCGCAAGATCGGCCGAACCAATGTGTCGGACGAATGAGGCTACTGCAGCAAGATGCTTGCTGGGGCGTCTGCCATCGAGCCACACCAATCCAACCTTCAAGCCGAGTTCTCGAGTGACAATTCTCATCGGCTCCACGAGGTCGGTGTCCTGTGAGAGCACCAGGGCGACCTCGTACCTCTTGAGCCAACCGTCGTTCAGAAGGTGGGTCGCAAGGTTCACGTCCGAACCTTTCTCTTCAGTATCGTGGACCTCGACAAATTTGCCAGTGGATACGAGTGGACGCTTCTTCGTCTTGGGAAGGAAACGACCGTAGTGGAACTTGATTTCAGGAACGGTGCCGAGAGCGTTGAGAAATATTTGTTGGCGTCGCGGCGCGTCTTGGTCTCCAGAACGCGCGCTTACCCGCGCCGTGAAATAGCGTACCGCGTCCACGGTATCGGCCGGATCCAGGACCCTCCGGCTGAGTTCAAGAAGATTGATCCACTTGTGCGACGTGCCTTTCAATGCTCGGTAGTAGAGATTGAAGCCGTCACATAAGCGTAAACCCGTATAGCAAGGCCCACTTACCACAAAGGCCGCCGAGGCTTTCGCCCCTACGGCCCTTGAGCTGACAGCACGCTGCCAGCGGGTAGGCTTTGACGTATATGATTCCCGTCGCCCCAAGTCAATTTTTTCTCGACTCCAGGCGCATAAGGCCGACTTCAATCCGCCAGGCCGAGCAGGCGCGAGCGGATGTAGTCGAGCTGGTCGAAGTTGCCGTACTTGATGGTGAGCTGGCCGCTCTCGCCGGACCCCGGTTTGATCTCGACCTTGAGGCCGAGCGAGTCCGACATGTCCTTCTCGAAGGCGCGGGTGTCGGGGTCTTTGCGGGGGGCACCGCCTCCCGGCTGAGCGCCTCCGCCGCGGGCCTGGCCTTGCATCAGCAGCTCCGTCGCACGCACGTTGAGATCGTTGGCGACGATGTAGCGAGCGATGTTCTCGGCATCGTCCCGCCCGACCAGGGTGCGGCCATGTCCGGCTGACAACTTGCCCTCGCGTACCAGCGCGCGCACCGGCTCCGGCAGCTTCAGCAGGCGCAGCGTGTTGGCGAGGTGGCTGCGGCTCTTGCCGATCACCTCCGCCACCTGCTCCTGGGTATAGCCGAACTGCTCCATCAGCTGGCTGTAGCCGGTCGCCTCCTCGATCGGGTTGAGGTCGGCGCGCTGCACGTTCTCGATGATGGCGAGCTCGAGCACCTCCTGATCGGTCAGCTCGCGCACGATCACCGGCACGTTGTGCAGGCTGGCCTTCTGCGCCGCCCGCCAGCGCCGCTCGCCGGCGACGATCTCGTAGCCGCCGCGGGCCGCGTCGGGCCGGGCGATGATCGGCTGCAGCAGGCCCTTGCTGCGGATCGATTCGGCCAGCTCGGCCAGCTCCGCGTCGTCGAAGGACTTGCGGGGGTTGTGCCCGCTCGGGCGCAGCTGATCGATCGGCAGCTGGCGCTGCTCGCCGTGCGCGGGCAGGCGCGGGCCCGCATCGGGCGTCTCGCCGATCAGCGACGCCAGACCGCGGCCGAGACGGCCCTTCTGCAGGGGGATCGGCATGGGGGTTCCCAATTTCCTAATATCCGCAGACACTTATAGGTTCTCCTTCAGGCTGCCGCACGCAGCCGGCGCTCGCGCTCGATGACCTCGGTGGCGAGCTTGATGTAGTCCTGGCTGCCGTGGCAATCGTAGTCGTAGAGCAGGATCGGCTTGCCATGCGAGGGCGCTTCCGCCACGCGGATGTTGCGCCGGATCACGGTGGCGTAGACCTTGGGTCCGAAGAACGCCCGCACCTCGCTCTCGACCTCCTTGGACAGGGAGGTGCGCGCATCGTGCATGGTGAGCACCACGCCCTGGATCTCGAGGGCGGGGTTCAGCGTCGCCTTGATCTGGTCGATCGTGCTCTTGAGCTGGGAGATGCCCTCCAGGGCGAAGAACTCGCACTGCACCGGCACCAGCACCGCGTGCGCGGCGACCATGGCGTTCAAGGTGAGCAGGTTGAGCGACGGGGGGCAGTCGATCAGCAGGTAGGTGTAGGGCACCTCGGCCGGCCGCGCCTTCTGGTCGGCGATCAGCGCCGCCACCGCGTCGCGCAGCCGGAACGGCCGGTTGCCCTCCCGCATCATCTCGGATTCCAGGCCGACCAGATCGGCGTTGGCCGGCACCAGGCTCAGGTTCGGCACGAGCGTCTTGCCCGCCGCCTTCAGGATGGTGGCCTTGCCCGTGAGCACGTCGAAGGTCGTGACGGGGCGCGCATCCTCGGCCACGCCCACGCCGGTCGAGGCGTTGCCCTGCGGGTCCAGATCGAGGATCAGCACCTTCTCGCCGACGGCGGCCAGAGCGGTGCCGAGGTTGATGGCGGTGGTGGTCTTGCCGACGCCGCCCTTCTGGTTGGCGACGGCGAGAACGCGGAGCGCTCCGGCCCCGGGAGGCGTGCCCGTCACGGCTCTATTCCTTCGTTTTGGCGGTCATTTTCGCACGCAGATGGCGGATCGCGACCACGCGGGCCGCGGGATCGGTGCGGCTGGGAACCAGGTCGGCCTCGAAGTCCCAATGTCTTTCAGCGGCTTTGAGCTCCGCAGCGGCGTCGCGACCCTTCAAGAACAGCCCCACCGTGCCCGCCGCGAATAACGGGGCTGCCAGCCGCAGGAGGTTGTCCAGCGGAGCCACGGCACGCGCGCAAACCACGCCTGGCGCTTCCAGACTAGCTTGAGTCGCCGCGGCCTCGATTCTTGTCGACAGGATATCCACAGCGATCCCGGGCCCGAGGCCGGTTTGCCGGGCCACTTCCTGCAGGAAGGCGCACTTGCGGGCGTTGCTTTCGATGAGCGTGACGCGGGGGGGCTCTATCCCCTCTCCCCACTCTTCGTCGTGTCGAAGACACGCCTTCGGCATGATGGGGAGAGGGCTAGGGTGAGGGGCAGCGGCTTGCTCCGGCGTATGTTGCTGCCCCTCACCCCGACCCTCTCCCCGTGAAGTACGGGGAGAGGGGGCGATGCCGTCCGCCAGCAGGATTGCCACCACCATGCCGGGAAAGCCGGCGCCGGAACCTAGATCCACCCATGTGCGTGCAGTTGGGGCTAGGGCGAGGAGCTGGGCGGAATCGGCAAAATGGCGATGCCAGACGTCGTCCAGCGTGCCGGACGCGACCAGGTTGACGGCGTTCTGCCAGTGGCGCAGCAGGCGCTCGTAGAGCTCCAGCCGAGCAATTGTTTCACGTGAAACATCGAACGCGGCGGCGAAGTCATCCGCACCGCGGATATGGCGGAGAAGGCTTGGCGGGGCAGGGTCGCGACTCATGGGGCCAATCATAACCGATGCCGGCACCGCGGGGATTGGCATGGGACATGCGTCACCGGCAACGACCCTCCCCTTGACGGGGAGGGTGGCGAAGCGCGCCCTTCAGCGCGCTGAGCCGGGTGGGGTGAAACCGCGGGGGCAGGGCTTGTGGCTTACCCCCACCCCTAACCCCTCCCCGCAAGGGGGAGGGGAATTACGTCGGCGACAGTAGTGTCAGGCCCAGATCACGCCGACTTGCGGGCCGGGGGCTTCTTCAGGTGCGCCAGCAGCAGCATCAGCGCGGCCGGGGTAATGCCCTCCATGCGGCTGGCCTGGGCCAGGGTGGCGGGGCGCAGCGCCTCGAGCTTCTGGCGCACCTCGGTGGACAGGCTCGGCAGGCCGGCAAAGTCGAAATCGACGGGAATGCGCACGCTCTCTTCCTTGCGCAAGGCGACCACGTCGGCGTCCTGACGATCGACGTAGGAGGCATACCCCGCGTCGACCTCCAGCTGAGCCGCAACAGGGGGGTCGATGCCCCCGAGGTCCGGCCAGATCGCCCGCAAGCGGGCCATGTCGATGCCCGGAAAGGCCAGCAGCTCGAAGGCCGTGCGGCGGCGCCCGTCCCGGTTGATCTCCAAGCCGTGCCGGGCGGCCTCGTTGGGCGTCAGCGCATGCCCCTCCAGCAGCCGGCGGCCAGCCTCCAGTGCCGCGCACTTGGCGGCGAACGCTGCGCTACGCTCGGCCCCGACGCAGCCAAGCGCCAGCCCGGCCGGGGTCAGCCGCTGATCGGCATTGTCGGCGCGCAGGCGCAGGCGGTACTCGGCGCGCGAGGTGAACATGCGGTAGGGCTCGGACACGCCGCGCATCACCAGGTCGTCGATCATCACGCCGAGGTAGCCGTCGGCCCGCGAGACGACGAACTCGCGCGTGCCGCCACCGGCCTTCAGCGCGGCATTGAGGCCGGCGGCGATGCCTTGGGCGCCGGCTTCCTCGTAGCCGGTGGTGCCGTTGATCTGGCCCGCGAGGAACAGCCCGGCGAGCTTCTTGACCTCCAGGGTCGGCCGCAGCTCGCGCGGGTCCACGTAGTCGTATTCGATGGCATAGCCCGGGCGCTTGATGGCAACCTTTTCCAGCCCCGGAATCGTGCGCAGGAAGGCCTCTTGCACATCGGCCGGCAGCGAGGTGGAGACGCCGTTGGGGTAGACGGTGTGGTCGTCCAGGCCCTCCGGTTCCAGGAAGATCTGGTGCCCCGCGCGCCCCGAGAAGCGCACCACCTTGTCCTCGATCGATGGGCAATAGCGCGGCCCCACGCCCTCGATCTGGCCCGAATACATCGGCGCACGATGCAGGTTGGCGCGGATGATGGCGTGCGTGGCCTCGGTCGTGGTGGTGATGCCGCAACGGATTTGCGGGTTGGCGATGCGGCCGGTGAGGAATGAGAACGGCACCGGCGGGTCGTCCCCGGCCTGCATCTCCAGGCTGGCCCAATCGATCGAGCGCGTATCGAGCCGCGCCGGCGTGCCGGTCTTGAGGCGGCCGAGCCGCAGATCCAGCGCCAGTAGCCGCACCGAGAGGCCGTTGGCCGGGGGCTCGCCATGCCGGCCGGCGGGGGTCTTTTCCTCACCCCGGTGGATCAATCCGCGCAGGAAGGTGCCGGTGGTCAGCACCACCGCGCCGGCCCGGATCTGCCGGCCGTCGGCAGCAATGATGCCCGCAGCTCGGCCGTTTTCGACCACCAAGTCCTCCACCGCCGCCTCGATCACCGTGAGGTTCGGCGTGGCCCGGATCGCCGCCTGCATGGCTCGGCGGTAGAGCTTACGGTCGGCCTGGGCGCGCGGGCCCTGCACGGCTGGCCCCTTCGAGCGGTTGAGCAGGCGGAACTGGATGCCGGCCGCATCGGCCACCCGTCCCATCAGCCCGTCCAGCGCATCGATCTCACGCACCAGGTGGCCCTTGCCGAGCCCGCCGATGGCCGGATTGCAGGACATCTCGCCGATGGTCGCAAACGCGTGCGTGACCAGCCCCGTGCGCGCGCCCATGCGCGCCGCCGAAGCCGCCGCCTCGCAGCCGGCATGGCCGCCGCCGACAATGATGACGTCATAGGTTCGGTCGGGCATGAAGGTATCAGTCGGCGCAAGAGGCTGAAGCGCGCCGCAACCTAACCGAAGCCCGTGCTGCTCGATAGGGGGCAGTCGAACCCCTCGGCGAGGCCAACCCTCCCCTTGACGGGGAGGGTGGCAAAGCGCGTTTTCAGCGCGCTGAGCCGGGTGGGGTGAAACCACGCGCACAACGCCTGCGGGCTTACCCCACCCCCAACCCCTCGTCTTGGCGCAAGACGCAATTGTTTCACGTGAAACAATGCACACAGGCCGGCGCGGCTCAAGCGGAACGGACCGCAGGCGTCTCCCCATTGGCGTCAGTTCGGGCCTTGCTGTGTTTTCCTCGGAGATAGACATCTTCGCCATCGTCTCTCGGAGCCTGTTCTGCAGCTTTCTTTGCCGTTTTCCTTGCCGCTTTTGCCGCCACGACTACTCTCCTGCTTAAGCAGTGAAATCAATACATTCGCCGCTAGAGTTAGGAGTACGTCGACCGCATTCGGCCGGTTTTTTTAACGGATGCCGCTTATGCCAAGCCGCGCTCAGGGCACGCGCCCCTATTTCCCGATACAAAACCGCCCGAAGATCTCCCCCAATACGTCCTCCACGTCCACCGCGCCCGTGATCCGGCCGAGCGCCTGCGCCGCCCGGCGCAGATCCTCCGCGCGCAGCTCGACCTCCCCGGCCGGTGCACCCAGGAACGAGCTCAGCGCCGCCCGGCAGCGCTCGAGCTGCTGGCGATGCCGCGCCTGGGTCAGGGCAGCCGCCTCGGTGTCTCCTACCCGGGCACGGGCGATGGCGGCCAGGCGCCGCACCAGGCGGTCCATCCCGAAGCCGGTCACCGCCGACACCGCGATCGCTCCCTCGGCCAGCGGCTGCAGCACCTTGGTATCCAGCAGGTCGTACTTGTTGGCCACCACCAGCACGCGGTCGGGCGCCACCGCCAGCCGCGGCGCCGATGTCGTCTCGGGTGCCGTCGGGTCGGTGAGCCACAGCACCAGGTCGGCCGCGCGGGCCCGCCCCAGCGTGCGCCGGATGCCCTCCTGCTCGACCTTGCCCTCGGCCTCGCGGATGCCGGCCGTGTCGCTGACGACCACCGGCAGGCCCTCCAGGTCCAGCTTCACGTCGATGACGTCGCGCGTGGTGCCGGCCTCCTCCGACACGATCGCCACGTCGCGGCGGGCCAGCGCGTTGAGCAGGCTGGATTTGCCGACGTTGGGCAGCCCCGCCAGCACCACCCGGAAGCCTTCGCGGACCAGCTCGCCGCGGTGCCCGTCATCGAGGTGCGCGCCGATCTCGGCCTGCAGGGTCAGCGCCTCGCCGCGGGCCTTCTCGACCGCGTCGCGCGCCACGTCGGCCTCGTCGGAGAAGTCGATGGCAGCTTCCATCAGCGCCAGCGCCTCGATCAGGCGCTGCCGCCAGCCCTGATAGCGCTCCCACAAGGCCCCGCCCGCTTGCCGCAAGGCCTGGCGCCGCTGCGCCGCCGTCTCCGCATCGATCAGGTCGGCCAGCCCCTCGACCCGGGTCAGGTCGACTTTGCCGTGCTCGAAGGCCCGCCGCGCAAACTCGCCGGGCTCGGCCAGCCGGCAGCCCTGGATGGTGCCGATCGCCTCCAGCACGCCCTGCACCACGGCGCGGCCGCCATGCACCTGCAGCTCCGCCATGTCCTCGCTGGTCTCGCTCCGCGGCCCGGCGAACCACAGCACCAGGGCTTCGTCCAGCAGCTCGGCGGTCTGGGGATGCCTGATGCGGCGCAAGGCGGCGTACCGGGGCCTGGGATGCGGCGGCGCCATGCGCTCGAGCACCTCCCGCGCCGCCGGTCCCGAGATGCGGATGACGGCCACCCCGGCGCGGCCGTGACCGCTCGAAAGGGCAAAGATGGTGGGTGGCTCTGACACGCTGACCTGCTAAACGCATTGTCATACCGGGGCTCGTCCCCGGTATCCAGCTATCCCCTGGCAACACGCGCTGGCTGCGGCCCGGGGTCAGGCACTCTTGCGCGGCCTGATGGCGGAAATGTCTCTGTCGGGTTTCTGCCGCGCTGTCTCGAGATCGTAGCGCGCCTGCAAGCGGAGCCAGAACTCGGCCGTGGTTCCCAAATAGCGGGCTAGTCGCAAAGCCGTGTCGGGCGTGACCGGGGTTTCCTCTCGCACCAGGCGCTCGATGCGTGTACGCGGCACGCGCAGATGTCCGGCGAGGGCGTAGGGGCTCATGGCGAGGGGTTCCAACACGTCCTCGCGCAGGATCTCGCCGGGATGCACCGGACCAAGGGGGTCAGTACGCATCGGTCATACTCCTCGATGATAGTCGACGATCTCGACGTTCGGGGCAACCACAATGTGTTGCGTCTCTGCCATCTGCGTAATACAATGCCTGCATGAAAACACTCACCGTCCGCGTGCCGGAGGCTTTGATCGCCGAGATCGAGGCCGAGTCGCGCGCGCGCAACCTCTCGAAATCCGATGTGGTCCGCGAGCGCTTGAGCAGTCCCAACGGAACGCAACGCGCCCAGCCCGCGATGCTGGACGCCATTGCCGACCTGATCGGCTCCGTCGACGGACTGCCCGGTGACCTGAGCACCCGCAAGAAAGAGTACCTCGAGGCGACCGGCTATGGCCGCAAGCGCCGTCGCTGACGCGAGCTTCCTGGTCGCGCTGCTCAGCCGCCGCGACGCCAATCACGACTGGGCCGCCGCCCAGACGCGCCGCTTTCCGCCGCCATGGAAGACATGCGACGCGGCTTTGTCGGAGGCCTTCCATCTATTGGGGCCCCGAGGCACTCCCGCCCTCGCGGCGCTGCTGCGCCGCGGCGCCCTCGTCAGCGCCTTCCACCTGGCGGAGACGCCCGAAGAGGTCTTGAGATTGATGCACAAATTCGCCGACGTACTGATGGGCTTTGCGGATGCCTGCCTCGTGCGCATGACCGAGGTTCTACCCGAGCCGGTCCTTCTCACCACCGACACCGACTTCCGCGTCTACCGCCGCCTCGGTCGCAAGACGATCCCTTGCGTGATACCGGATTGACCGGCGCCTCGGCCGGCCCCCCCCGGAATGAGCCGGCCGGGTTTTGCCGTCGCTCGATCCAGGCTACCCTGCTCGCATGACATCCGCCCTGCCCGAAAACCGCCTCGCCCGCGAGACCAGCCCCTATCTCCTGCAGCACCGGGACAACCCTGTCCACTGGTGGGCGTGGGGGCCCGAGGCGCTTGCCGAGGCCAAAGACACCGGCAAGCCGATCCTGCTCTCGGTCGGCTATGCCGCCTGCCACTGGTGCCACGTAATGGCGCACGAGAGCTTCGAGAAATCCGAGACCGCAGCCGTCATGAACGAGCTGTTCGTGAACATCAAGGTCGACCGCGAGGAGCGGCCCGACATCGACGCCATCTACATGCGCGCGCTGCATGCGCTCGGCGAGCAGGGCGGCTGGCCGCTGACCATGTTCCTGGACAGCGAGGCGCGCCCGTTCTGGGGCGGCACGTACTTTCCCCCCGAGCCGCGCTTCGGCCGCCCCGGCTTCGCCCACGTCTTGCGCGAGGTCGCCCGCATCTACCGCGAGGAGCCCGATAAAGTTCGCCACAACGCCGAGCTGCTGCTCGCCACACTCGGCGAGCGCGAGCAGGCGGCCCCCGGCGCCGCCATCACCGACGCCATGCTGGCCGACCTCACCTCGCGCATGGTCAATGCGGTCGACCCGGTGAGCGGCGGCCTTGCCGGCGCGCCCAAGTTCCCGCAGTGGAATTTCTTCTGGCTGCTGTGGCGCGGCGCCATCCGCACCGGCAACCAGGCCGCCCGGCACGCCGTCGACAACACGCTCACCCACATCTGCCAGGGCGGCATCTACGACCATCTCGGCGGGGGCTTTGCCCGCTACTCGGTCGACGCGCGCTGGCTCGCCCCGCACTTCGAGAAGATGCTCTACGACAACGCCCTGCTGGTCGACCTGATGTGCGAGCTCTACCGCGAGAGCGGCAACAAGCTGTACGCGGCGCGCATCGAGGAGACGGTGGGCTGGCTGCTGCGGGAGATGGCGGCCGACGGCGGCGGCTTTGCCGCCTCGCTCGACGCCGACTCGGAAGGCGAGGAAGGCAAGTTCTACGTCTGGACCCGGGCCGAGATCATCGAGGCGCTGGGCGAGGCCGACGCCGACGTGTTCGCCGAGGTCTATGACGTCAGCGAGGAGGGGAACTGGGAAGGCCATAACATCCTGAACCGCCTGAAGAACCCGATCCTGCGCGCGCCGAGCGACGAGAAGACGCTGGCCCGCATGCGGCTCACGCTGCTGGCGCGGCGGGCTAAGCGCATCCGCCCCGGCTGGGACGACAAGGTGCTGGCCGACTGGAACGGCCTGATGATCGCGGCGCTGGTGCACGCCGCCCGTATGCTGGATCGGCCGGAGTGGCTGACCCCCGCCGCAACCGCCTTCAGTTTCGTGCTGCAGCGCATGGAGAGGGAGGGCCGCCTCGCGCATTCCTATCGCGACGGCCGCGCCAAGGCGCCGGGCACCGCCAGCGACTACGCCAATATGATCTGGGCCGCGTTGCGCCTGCTCCAGGCCACCAACGAGGGCGCTCTCCTCACTGTCGCGGAGCGCTGGTGCGCCACCCTCGACAGGCATTTCTGGGTGGCGGATGGCGGCGGCTACGCCTTCACCGCCGACGACACGCCGGACGTGATCGTGCGCCTGCGCGGCGCCCATGACGACGCCGTGCCCAACGCCAACGCCATCATGCTCTCCAACCTGGTGGCGCTGTATCTGCTCACGGGCAAACAGGCCTACCTCGATCGCGCCGAGGCCATTCCCCAGGCCTTCGCTGGCGACCTCGCCAAGAACGCGCTCGGCCATTGCGGCCTGCTCGCCGGCGTGTTCGATCTGCTCAGCCCCCAGCAGGTGGCGGTGATCAAGACCGAGGACGCCGACAAGTCGGCCCGGCTGGCGCGGGCGATGTTCCGACTGTCGCTGCCGGGCGCCGTGCTGCAGGTTGTGGCCGAAAGCCAGGTGCCCGCCGTCGGCCCCTTGGCGGGCAAGACGGCGCAAGACGGCAAGCCGACCGCCTACGCCTGCCTCGGCCCGCAGTGCTCGCTGCCCGTCACCGAGCCCGACGCCCTGCTCGAGCTGCTGCGCACGCAACGGGCCACGTCGGATTCATAATCCACGTCGGGCAGGTCGAGGAAGACGGCGATCCGGTTTCACGCGAACACGGATCAATTTCGTCGCGCCTTGTCCTTGAACGGTTTGCCGGTAAGCTCGTTCAAGAATTGACGGACCAAACGCTCTGAAAATCCGGCGACGAAGGCCCAGACCAGGAGCTTGGCCCAGCTGCGCCCACCGAACTGCACGTTGCAGAAGCGATCATCTGCGTACTTGAATTCTGGGAACAAATTCCCGCTCACAAAGCCGCCAGCCAATATGAAAAACAGCGTAAGGCTGGTAGACCACCGTCCAAAGGGAGCTGAACTAGGTATGGAGGAGACTATAGGTAAGAATGAGCGTCCCAGTACCCGATTTCTCTGCCAGTACCCAGTTTAATGAACGGCGGTCAGCGCCGCCTGAGTACAGCGTGCCGGACCCCTACGTCACACCCATGACCCACGGCCCCCAAACCACCCCTGCCCGCCTCGCGTCCCTCCAGACCCGCATCGCCGCCGCTGCTCGCGCGGCCAAGCGCGACCCGGCCTCCGTCCACCTCGTCGCCGTCACCAAGACCTTCGACGCTGCGCACATCCTGCCCGTGCTCGAGGCGGGCCACCGACGGTTCGGCGAGAACCGCGTGCAGGAGGCGCAGGCCAAGTGGCCTCCGCTGCGCGCGCGCTTCCCCGACATCGAGCTGCACCTGATCGGCCCGCTGCAGTCGAACAAGGCCAAGGAGGCGGTTGCCCACTTCGATGCCATCCACTCGGTGGACCGGCCGAAGATCGCGCACGCCATCGCCGCGGAGATGGCCAGGCAGAAGCGGCGGCTCGAGCTCTTCATCCAGGTCAACACCGGCGAGGAGCCGCAGAAGGCGGGCGTCATGCCCAAAGACGCGGGCAGCCTGCTGGACCTGTGCCGTGACGAGCTGAAATTGCCGATCGCCGGCCTGATGTGCATGCCCCCGCTCGACGAGGAGCCGGCAATCCATTTCGCTTTTCTCGACAAGCTCGCCAAAGAGTTGGGCCTCGAGGGATTGAGCATGGGCATGAGCGCAGACTTCGAGACGGCCATCGCCTTCGGCGCCACCCACGTGCGTGTCGGCTCCGAGATCTTCGGCCATCGCGGGTAGCTCGCCAGCCATGTGAAGCGGAGCGCATATACGATGAAGTGAGGTGCGAACGGATAAGGGGAGGCGCCGGACCATGACCAAAATCGAACGTGCCCCAGAGAAACTAGTCCTGCAATCAGGATCGATCACACTCATGCTCGACAAGGGCACAGGCAAAGCGATCATGCTGCGCAAGCTGCTATTCTGGGCACGAAAACCACTGGAGCGCTCACTCTCCGAGATCGCCGAGGTTAGGGTCGACACGGATGTGGACCCGGCCTCGCGCGCGGAGTTCTGTAACACGATGCTTCGCATGCACACCGGCGGTGCTTGGAAATTGGCGGCGGCGGATAAGAAGGACGCGGAGACGACCGTGGCCGCGGTGCGCGAATTTCTCGGCACCGGCTGAGATTTTCAAACTGAGACGCTGCCCCAAGTGCAACCTGCGAGACGCACAGCTTTCTTGCTCCGCGCGCGGCTAACCTCTCGCCTGCCGCAATCGGGATGCTAACGTCGCCGCAAAGCGATTCGCGCCATCCGTTCCTGCGTGCCCGGCGCCCGGCGAGGAGGCCCGCGCATGGCTGACGGAAGCAGGACCATCGAGACCGAGGCCGACGCTGCCGCCGCTGAGGCCGCCCGCGAGGCCAAGTCGGAGGTGCTGGAGCGCGCCGCCAGGGTCGAGCGTGCGGAGATGCTTCCGCCGACCAGCAAGGCCGCGAAAGCCAAAGCCGTCAGGGACAGCAAGAAATCGCAGTGGGCCGAGTTCGTCGTCGACGTCTGGATCACGCCCTTCAACTCGGTCGAGTTCGGCATCTACAAGCACAGCCGCAACCGCGCCAAGTCGCGCCAGTTCACCACCGACATGGATATCTTCGCCGAGGTGATCGAGAAGGGCGAGCGCACCGGCCTGCTCGGCTACCGCGAGGATCTCTGGCGCAAGAACACGGCGATGGACAAGCGCCTGGTGTTCAAGCTCTTCAACGAGACCGTCAACTGGCGCGCCACCATGGACCTGATGATCGGGCGCAGCCTGCAGCTCACGCTCGGCGCGCGCGGCCTGCCGGTGACGTGCTACTCCGTCAACGTCGGCGATCACGAGAACATGGTCTACCTCGAGCGCTCGGCCAACAAGTGGCCGATGCTGCCGGAAAATTTCTCGTTCTTCCTGCTGGAGGACGGCAGGCTCGAATTCTATCGCCTGCGCCGTGACTTCATCGATCTGGGCGGCGACTACACGCTCTACAATCACCACAACAAGGCCATCGGCTGGCTCGACGGCAAGGTGTTCTCGATCGGCGGCTTCTGGAAAGGCCGGGTGAAGGTGGAGCACGCCGACCCGCGCCTGATGGTCGTGCTCAAGCTGTTCTGCGGCATGCTGATCTTCAACGACGACGCCCGCCGCCACATGCGCGCGCTGGCGCACGCGGTCGCCTCCGGCAAGTACACGCCCAAGCTCGAGAAGCAGGAAGCCGACCTCTACATGAACCCGCGCCGGGTACGGTGATCATGGTGCTTAGGGTCTGCCGAAATCGGGCTCGCGCCGTGCCGTGTGACGCACGTGCAGAATGATCACGGCGTCGGCGGCAACAGTGAAGTAGATGCGATATGGATAGCGGGTGGGAGCGAGGATGCGAACATGCGGCTCGCTTGTCCGGGTGCCAATGTGGGGATGCTGCCCGAGCCTCTTTATGCGGGTACGCAGATGACGATGCACACGCTCGGCCGCAGCTGGGCCAGCGTGTCGGCTCAGGTACGTGCGGATATCGATGAGATCGCGTCTTGCCTGCTCGTCGAGCCGAACTCTCATGTCCACGGCTTGTCGAGCACGTCCGACATTTCTTCATCGCTCACGGTCTCGCCGCGCCTTGCGCGCTCGAGGGCCGGCTTGAGGATGGATAATTCCTCGTCCGAAAGCTGATAAGGCTCGTCGGCGATCTCTGTGAGCGCGTCCAGCGCAGCCTTTTGCAGCTCCTCGGGGAGGGTGCGGACCTTTGCAAAGGCGGTTTCGAGTTTCTCTTTCGTCGTCGACATGCTCTGACCCTATCACTTTTGGGAACTGGGCAACATAAGGTGCCGGGGACCCTGATGACCGCACGGAAGGTCCGTGTGGGTGCCTGTCTTGTGTGCAGCCCGCACGAGCCCCTTGACACGCTGGCCCCTCTTTTTGCCTATGTTCCGGGCAGACCGACGACGCGCCCGGCACCTGCATAAACTTTAGGCGCGCGCAACCGGGGGGTTGGGGCATGCAGGACATCCAGAAAACGGTCGAGGGCTTGCAGGCGGGAGCAGACGTCCTATTCCTGCTGGTGGGCGCGGTGCTCGTGTTCGCCATGCACGGGGGCTTCGCCTTCCTCGAGGCGGGCACGGTGCGCCACAAGAACCAGGTCAACGCGCTGTGCAAGATCCTGGTCGATTTCGCCATCTCGACGGTCGCCTATTTCTTCATCGGCTACACCATCGCCTACGGCGTCGCCTTCTTCGCCAGCGCCGAGGTGCTCAACGGCGGAGGCAAGGGCTTCGACCCGCAAGGCCTCAGCCTCGTGAAGTTCTTCTTCCTGTGCACGTTTGCCGCCGCGGTCCCGGCCATCGTCTCGGGCGGCATCGCCGAGCGCGCCCGCTTCGGCGCGCAATGCGCCGCCACGGCGCTGATCGTGGGCTTCGCCTATCCGTTCTTCGAAGGCATCGTCTGGAACAAGAACTACGGCCTGCAGGAGAGCTTCTTCAAAGGCATGCTAGGCGAGGAGTTCCACGACTTTGCCGGCTCCATCGTCGTGCATGCGGTGGGCGGCTGGATCGGCTTCTCCGCCGTGCGGCAGCTGCAGCCGCGGCTCGGGCGTTACGACAAAGCGCGCGCGACCGGCATTCCGCCCTCGTCCATTCCCTGGCTTGCGCTGGGCTCCTGGCTGCTGTGCATCGGCTGGTTCGGCTTCAACGTCATGAGCGCCCAGTCGCTGAAGGGCGTCACCGGCCTGGTCGCCATGAACTCGCTGATGGCGATGTGCGGCGGCATCATCGCCGCCCTGATCGCGGGTGACGGCGACCCCGGCTTCATCCACAACGGGGCGCTTGCCGGCCTGGTGGCGGTGTGCGCCGGCTCCGACGTCATGCACCCGATCGGATCGCTGTTCGTCGGCGGTGCGGCCGGCCTGATCTTCGTCTACGCGTTCCAGCTGGCGAGCAACGCCAAGTGGCAGTTCGACGACGTGCTGGGCGTGTGGCCGCTGCACGGGCTGTGCGGGTTGTGGGGCGGCATCGCCTGCGGCATCTTCGGGCTCAAGGCGTTCGGCGGGCTCGGCGGCGTTTCCTTCTTCTCGCAGCTGATCGGCAGCCTGATGGGGGCCGCATACGGGGCGGTCGCCGGCTTCGTCATCTTCATGGTCGTCGACAAGCTGATGGGGCTGCGGCTCACGCCGGACGACGAGCGCCGTGGCGCCGACCTCGCCATCCACAAGATCGGTGCCAATCCGGAAGAAGACGTGCGCATGGGCCGCGTGTGATAAGCGTACGGCTGTCATCCCGGAATTCGCGGGAGCGAATATCCGGGACCCAGGATCTTCGTTCTGGGTCCCGGCTCTGCGCGCTTCGCGCTCCGGCCGGGATGACAGGTTTGTTGGACGACCAATGCAAAGAGCATCCATGACCGCCATGCACGGCCTCGAAGCGCTCGCCCACGGCGCTGTCCTCTCGCCCTTCACGCGCGTGGCGCGCCTGCTCGCCGGCGTCGAGCCCGGCCACGCCAAGACCATCGACATGTCCGTGGGCGACCCCCGCGAGGCCATGCCGGGGTTCGTCGCCGACAAGCTGGTCGAGGCCAAGCAGCTGTTGTCGCTCTACCCCAAGATCCGCGGCTCGGATGACCTGCGCGGGTCCATCGCGCAATGGATCGGCCGGCGCTACGGCATTGCCGGGCGCATCGATCCGGCCCGCGAGGTCCATCCCATCAACGGCTCGCGTGAGGGGCTGTTCTTCGCCGCGCTGCCGGCCGTCGGCCGCAAGCACGTCGAGGGGCGCCCGGTGATGCTGATCACCAATCCGTTCTACCAGGCCTATCTCGGTGCGGCCTACGGCACCGGCTGCGAGCCGTTCTTCGTCACCGCCACCGCCGAGACGGGGTATCTGCCGGACCTCGATGGGCTGGCGCGCGAGGGCGACATCCTGCGCCGGGCCGCCGCGTTCTACCTGTGCTCCCCCGCCAACCCGCAAGGTGCGGTCGCCAGCCCGGACTACATCCGCAAGGCCCTGGCGTTGGCTCGCGAGCACGATTTCATGCTGTTCCTCGACGAATGCTATTCGGAGGTCTACGGCAGCGAGCCGCCGACCGGCGGCCTGGAGGTCGCAGCCGCGACGCCGGAGCGCTTCAAGAACCTGGTGGTCTTCAACTCGCTGTCCAAGCGCTCCAATCTGCCCGGCTTGCGGTCGGGCTTCGCCGCGGGCGACGGCGATTTCCTGGAGACGCTGGCCGAGATCCGCAATCTGACGGCGCCGCAAATGCCGGGGCTGATCCAGCACGCCTCCGCCGCCGTGTGGTCGGAGGAGCAGCACGTGGGCGTCATCCGCCAGGCCTACCGCGCCAAGTTCGACGTTTGCGACCGGCTGCTGACGGGCCGCTACGGCTATCGCCGGCCGGCAGGCGGCTTCTTCCTGTGGCTCGACATGAGCCATCTCGGCGGCGCCGAGCAGGCAACCTTAACGATATGGAAACGCTGCGGTGTCAGGGTGCTGCCGGGCGTCTACCTGGCGCAAGAGGATCAGCACGGGAACAACCCGGGCCGCCAGTTCGTCCGCGTCGCGCTGGTGCACGATGCGGCGACCGTCAGGCAAGCGCTCGAGCGTATCGTTGCAGTAACCGCGTAAGCGCTCCTCATCGTATGGCGTATCGGGGCGACGACCCTGCCCCCTTGCTTCCGTCCTCCGTTCGGGACGTGATCAACGGGTGGCTCTGTAGAATGCTGGGTTATCTGGTGCTGCTCGCGTGCGTCGCGGGCGGGATCAGCTTGCTCACGTGGTCGGCTGCCGATCCCAGCCTCACGCACGCCACCAGCGGCCCCACCCGCAATCTGATCGGCCCGGTCGGCGCCATCCTCGCCGACCTCATCCTGCAGATGCTGGGCCTCGCCGGCGTGTTCGCGTTGCTGCCGCCGGTCTTCTGGGCCCTGCAGATGCTGGCGACGCGGCAACTGCACCGGCTGCGCTATCGTCTCCTGTTCGCGCCGACGGCGGTCCTGCTGCTGGCCGCGGCGGCCTCGTCGCTGCCGTCGGCCGCCGCCTGGCCGCTGCATCACGGCTATGGCGGCATGCTCGGCGATCTCGGCCTCGGCGTCCTGGCGAGCCTGCTGGCGCACGTCAATCCGGATCGTTCGGCTGCGGCTGCCGGGCTGTTCTATTTCGCCGCCGGCCTGCTGGTGCTGATCACCAGCCTCGGCCTCACCCAGCAGGACCTCAAGCTGATCTGCCAGCCGGGTCCCGGCGGCATGAGGCTCAGGCAGGTGCGCGGCTGGTGGCGGCAGGTCGGCGAATTCGCCTCGACGCGCCGGGAGCCGCTGCTGGTGGCACCGGTGCGCCGCGCCCCCTCACGCGAGCCGCATTTTCATCCCCGGCCTGAGCCGCCACCCGTCGAGCTCTTGGAGGAGGAGCTGCCTTACGAGGCGCCGCCGGCCGTCTACGAGCCCGATCCTGCCGACAGTGGTCGCGGCGCGTCATTCGACAGTGTCACGGACCACACCAGCCGCGCCATCGCCGAGCGGTTCGCTCCGGCCGGCAGCGAGGCTGCCGTGACGCAAGCCGAGCGGATGCCGCAGCTGCCTGTGCCCGCGCCCGATTTCCGACCCGTTTCCGCTCCCGCCCCCGTGCGCCCGGCTGCGCCACCGAGTGAGACACGGCCGCGGCGCGCCGAAAGCCCCAGCCGCCGCCCGCCGCTCAGCATGCTGAAGCGGGCGCCCGCCGGCAAACCCGCCGCCGAGCTGTCGCAGACTGCGTTGCGCGGCCAGGCACGCCTGCTGGAGGACGCGCTGAAGGATTTCGGCGTCAAGGGCGAGGTGAAGGAGATCCATCCGGGTCCCGTGATCACGCTGTTCGAGTTCGAGCCGGCGCGCGGCGTCAAGTCGGCGCGCGTGATCGGCCTGGCCGACGACCTTGCGCGCGCCATGGGTGCAGCATCGGTCCGCTGCGCCATCGTGCCGGGCCGCAACGCCATCGGCCTCGAGCTGCCGAACGCCCGGCGCGAGCGCGTGCATTTGCGCGAGCTGCTGGAGTCGGACGCGTTCCGATCCGGCGACGCGACGCTGCCGCTGGCGCTCGGCCGCAACATCGCCGGCGCGCCGGTGTTCGCCGACCTCGCGCGCATGCCCCATCTGCTGGTCGCGGGCACCACCGGCGCCGGCAAGTCGGTCGGCGTCAACGCCATGATCCTGTCGCTGCTCTACCGCCTCTCGCCCGATCAGTGCCGGTTCCTGATGATCGATCCCAAGATGCTGGAGCTCTCCGTCTACAACGGCATCCCGCATCTGTTGTGCCCGGTGGTGACCGACGCGCACAAGGCGGTGGCGGCGCTGAACTGGGCCGTCGGCGAGATGGAGGAGCGCTACCGGCGCATGTCGCGGCTGGCCGTGCGCAACATCGATGTCTTCAACAACCGCGTGCGCCAGGCGCAGAAGCGCGTCGATCAGCGCGCCGGCGACGAGGCCGACCTTGCGCCCATGCCCTACATCGTCATCGTCGTCGACGAGTTCGCCGACCTGATGATCGTCGCCGGCAAGGAGATCGAGACCGCCGTGCAGCGGCTGGCGCAGATGGCGCGCGCCGCCGGCATCCACCTCGTGATGGCGACGCAGCGCCCGTCGGTCGACATCATCACCGGCACCATCAAGGCCAACTTCCCGACCCGCATCAGCTTCAAGGTCGCCTCCAAGTTCGACAGCCGCACGATCCTCAACGAGCAGGGCGCCGAGCAGCTGCTCGGCCAGGGCGACATGCTGTACTCGAACGGCGCGGGCCGTACGCTGCGCGTGCACGGACCATTCGTCTCCGATGACGAGGTCGAGGGCATCGCGCGCTATCTGCGCGAGCAGGGCGAGCCGCGCTATATCGGAGGCATCACCGACACCGGCGAGGACTTCGAGGAGGCAGGGGCGCCGGCAGCTTCGGGCGCAGACGATCTCTACGATCGCGCCGTGGCGATCATCCTGCGCGACCAGAAGGCCTCCACCAGCTACCTGCAGCGGCGGCTCTCGATCGGCTACAATCGCGCCGCCGACCTGATGGAGCGCATGGAGCGCGAGCGTATCGTGGGCCCGGTCGGGCACGGCGGCCGCCGCCAGATCCTGCCCGACCACCCGGGTGGCCCGCGCCAGAGCAGGATCGCTTCGGATTGAAATACATCAGTTCCACAATGCACGTGTCGGCCGAAGCGTGAATCCTGCTCTGTTCTATTGTTGAGAGCGAGATTCACGCTCCAGGTGGAAGCGAAGCGCTTCCACCTGAAACGATCTCGCTCAAGACCGGTAGGGCCGCAATTCGCGGGAAAAGTGCATGCCGGCGCTTGTTCGCCCGGCGAACCGCACTAAGATCGCCCACAATCTTGTCCCATTGTTGGGACAACCATCGCCATTCGGGCGAATCACGATCGATCGAAAAAGCGAGCGCACCTCGGGGGAGCACCATGTCCGCACGCATCACGGCGAAACTTGCGTTTTTCGCGATGGTGGGCCTCGCCCCGGCCTGGGCGTCCGCTCAGGATGCGAAGAAGCCCGTGCCCCCCAACCCAGTCGGTGCCAACAGCGGCAACTGGACCCAATCCGTCAACAAGGAAGCGGCGATCGCGGGCGAGGAATTCGACAAGAAGCAGATCGATCTCATCCAGAAGGTGAGCGTCTATTTCAACCAGATGAGTGATCTCAAGGGCCAGTTCGTCCAGACCAGTGCCGACAACAAGCGCCTGCGCGGCAAGTTCTATGTCAAGCGGCCGGGCCGGTTCCGCTTCGATTACGGCGCGCCGAGCCGGCTCGTGGTCCTGTCCGACGGCGAATACCTCGTGATTCAGGACTTCGACATCAACACGGACCAGCGGCATCCTCTCGACCAAACGCCGTTTCGCATTCTCCTCCGCAAAGATGTCGACCTGCTGCGGGACGCGCGTATCACCGAGATCCAAGAGGTCGATGACGTGATCAGCCTGGCGTTGCAGGACAAGAGCCCGGACAATCCTGGTCGGATCAAGCTGTTCCTGGCCAAGAAACCAGCCATTGAGCTGAAGGAGTGGATCACCACGGACACCCAGGGGCTGGAAACGCGGATTGAGCTGACCGAGGTCAACAAGGCCGAAAACCTGGATCCCGCCCTGTTCAAGCCGGGTCCAGTGGCCCTGCAGAAGCTCAACCAGTAGATGCGGCGTCCCGAATCGCTACCGGAGGTGTGCTTTTTTGGAATCAAGCAACCTCAAAATTGGGGAAAAGTGAAACAATCTGTAACAATTTCGTGATCAATGTACGAAGACCCATTGAAATGACCCCTGCAAGTATTATTTGATGCCTATAGCGGGCGATGTCGCTCTTCATCGGTAGTGCCCCCCGTCTAGCCGAAAGACATCGCTTGCGGTGCCGGCTTCCCTCCCGGCACCTGGGCATGACGCGCTTCTAGCGCCCAACTCCTCCCCCGGAGTTGGGCGCATTTCTTTGCGGTGGCCCTACGAACGGCCGATGCTCGCGCGCGGCAGGACATGGCGCGCAAGCTCCCGCGCTTGGCTGGCAGCGACCATGCCGTCGATCTGCCGCAGCTCCTCCACCACTTGCCGCAGGCGATCGGTGATGCGGCGCTGAAAGTGCTCGGTCAGCGAGGGGTCATCCAGCATCTGGGCGTGCATCGCCGCGCGTGTAATCTTGAGGCAGTACACCCAATCTCGTGCGATGACAGTCGAGCCGTAGGCGTGCTCGATCAGCATGGCCATCTCGCCGATCATCGAGCCGGGCTCGATGGGCAGGCTCTTGGCGCCGACGCCGTGCCCCAGCACACGCTCCGCGGGTCCCGACACGATCAGATAGGCGCCGTCACCTGCCTGGCCGGCCTTGGTGATGATGTCGCCGCGCAGGAATTTCAGTCGCTTGGTGTGCCGCGCCATCTCGGTGATCTGCAGCGGCTTCAGGTCGGCGAAGGCAGGCACCTGCAGGAGTGCTGCAATGACTTTGTCTGCGGCCATGAGCGCGACCCGGTTCACTTCGACAGGTCGCCAAGCTCGGCCGATTCGCCGATGCGGTCCAGAGCAGGATCGCTTCGGATCGAGGGACGCCCGTCTCACGAGACGCGGATCGGCGGAAGCGTGAATCTGGTTCTGTTCTACCGCTCTGCCGTCGTCATTCCCGCCCAGGCGAGCGCAGAGCGGGAATCTACCGGCGCACGCGACGGTCGAGATTTGGGTTGGATTCCCGCGTTCGCTGCGCTCGCGGTGTTCCCTTACGGATGTGGATAACCCTGTTACGGCACCAGCTTGTACCCGCCGGTCTCGGTCACCAGGAGCTCTGCATGCGAAGGGTCCTTCTCGATCTTCTGCCGCAGCCGATAGATGTGCGTCTCCAGCGTGTGGGTCGTCACCCCCGAGTTATACCCCCACACTTCCTGCAGCAGAACGTCGCGCGTCACGAATTTCTCGCCGGCGCGATAAAGATACTTGAGGATGGAGGTCTCCTTCTCCGTCAGCCGGATCTTGGAGCCCTTCTCGTCCAGCAGCATCTTCGAGGCGGGTTTGAACGAGTAGGGGCCGATCGCGAACACGGCATCCTCGCTCTGCTCGTGCTGGCGCAATTGCGCCCGAATGCGCGCCAGCAGCACGGCGAACTTGAAGGGCTTGGTGATGTAGTCGTTGGCGCCCGAATCGAGCCCTAGGATCATGTCGGCATCGGAGTTGTTGCCGGTCAGCATGACGATGGGGCTCTTGAAGCCGTTCTTGCGCAGCAGCTTGCAGGCCTCCCGGCCGTCCATGTCCGGCAGGCCGACATCCAGCAGCACGAGATCGAGGTGTTCCGCCTTGACGATGTCGACGCCTTTCGAAGCCGTGCCCGCCGTCATGACGTCGAATTCGTCGTGCAGCGCCAGCTGGTCCTTCAAGGACTCACGAAGGTCCTCGTCGTCGTCGACGATGAGAAGCTTCCGTGCGGTGCTCATGCGGCTCAGCTCCGATTTTTGGGATGCTGCCTGGAACCCACAGTCTAGTGTCCTGTCTCCGAAATATCGTCATCCTTCGCGGCACGGTTGGGCGATATTTCGGAGACCAAAGGACACTAGAAAAACTATGATTCTAGTGTGGCTTGCGTCTCGCAAATGCCTTGTAGAACCTAGCCGCAGAGGGGGAAGGCATCTGCGAGACACCACACTAGCATCAGTTTGAGAAGGGAAACAGTGCTTGTCCTGGGAAGCGAAGGCTAGGTGGGTCGGCGCCGATCGTCGCGCAAGGCCCGTTGTTCGTGTGCTGATGCGCGCGGCTGCCAGCGACCGCGGCGTCGCGGCATCGGGGACGTTGCGCTTGCCCTGCGCACTGGGACGTGCGGGGTGCCGGGTGCACAAGCGCGAAGGCGACGGCGCGACGCCGATCGGGCGCTGGACCATGCGCGAGGTGCTGTATCGGCCGGACCGCGTGCGGCGTCCGCGCACCGGACTGCCGACGAAACCGATCCGCACGGACGACGGCTGGTGCGACGCCCCGGCCGACCGCAACTACAACCGGCCCGTGCGCCTTCCCTATCGCGCGAGCGCCGAGCGGCTGTGGCGGCACGACGCGCTCTACGATGTCGTCGTCGTGCTGGGCTACAACGATCGCCCGCGCTCGCGCGGTCGAGGCAGCGCCATCTTCATGCACGTAGCGAGCCCGGGTTATGCGCCCACCCAGGGCTGCATCGCGCTCGAGCGTTCCCACCTGTTGCGCCTGCTGGAGCGCCTCGGGAAGGGTGCGATCGTCCATGTCTGGGCGCAAAAAAACGCCCGGAGACAAAGCTCCGGGCGTTAGAGCACGTACCGGGGAAGTGGCGTGCTCGAGGAAGCGACGAGGCTCGATGGAGCGCGAGCCTCGCCGCAAACCGACTCAGTAGTTGTAGGCCCGCTCGCCGTGATCGACCAGATCGAGACCCTCGCGCTCCTGGTCTGTACCCGGACGCAGGCCGACGATCATCTTGACGATCAGGAACAGGACGAGCGACCCGACCCCAGACCACACCAGCGTCAGCGCAACGACCTTGCACTGGATGATGACCTGCGCGGCCATGTCGTAGTCGGCAATCTTGCCGGCGGTGTAGTCGAACACCCCGGTGCCGCCGAGCGACGGCGCGGCCAGAAAGCCGGTGCCGATGGCGCCGATGATGCCGCCGATGCAGTGCACGCCGAACACGTCGAGCGCATCGTCGTAGCGCAGCGCGTTCTTGATCGCCGAGCAGAAGAACATGCACACGAAGCCGGCGACGACGCCCAGCACGATGGCGCCCATCGGCCCGGCGAAGCCGGACGCCGGCGTGACGGCCACCAGGCCGGCGACGGCCCCGGAAGCGCCACCCAGCAAGCTCGGCTTGCCCTTGAAGATCTTCTCGGCCAGCATCCACGCCAGCGCCGCTGCGGCTGTCGCAACGAACGTGTTGATCATGGCCAGGGCCGCGGTTCCCCCTGCCTCGAGAGCCGAGCCGGCGTTGAAGCCGAACCAGCCCACCCACAGCAGGGCGGCGCCGACCAGGGTCATGGTCAGGGAGTGGGGAGGCATCGCCTCGCGCCCGAAGCCGACGCGCTTGCCGACCACGAGCGCGCCCATCAGGCCGGCGATGCCGGCATTGATGTGCACCACCGTGCCGCCGGCGAAGTCGAGTGCGCCCCACTGGAAGGCGATACCCGCATTGGCGACGACGGCGTCCATGGCCGTCTGCGCGGCAACCTTGGCGTCGCCCGTCGCCGCAGCCAATGCCTTGCCGGCACCAACGGTGGCGGCCGGGCCGGCCCAATACCAGACCATGTGCGCGATGGGGAAGTAGACGAACGTAACCCACAGCGCGAGGAACAGCATGATGGCCGAGAACTTCATGCGCTCCGCCATCGAGCCGACGATGAGCGCCGGCGTGATCGCGGCGAAGGTCATCTGGAAGCAAATGTACACGTACTCGGGGATGACGACGCCATCGGTGAAAGTCTCGACGTTGGACTCCGGTGTCACCCCTGCGAGGAACGCCTTGGAGAAGCCGCCGAAGAAGGGGTTGAAGGACGTCCCTTCGGTGAACGCCATGCTGTAGCCGTACACTACCCAAATGATGCAGACCATGCAGACGCAGGCGAACACCTGCATCAGCATCGACAGCATATTCTTGGTGCGGACCAGGCCGCCGTAGAACAGCGCCAGGCCTGGGACCGTCATCAGCAGCACGAGCGCCGACGCGGTCAACATCCAGGCGGTATCGCCCTTGTTGGGCGTCGGGGCGGGCGGGGTTGGCGCCTGCGCGAGCGCAGGGGCAGCCATCAGCCCTATGGCGATTGCCGCGACTGCTACGGTGGCAATGCGGCCCAGGTTACTCAGCTTCATGTCAAGTGTCTCCAAGTGAGCGGCGGGTTGTCAAAGAGACGCGATCAGATCGCGCTGTCGTCGGTCTCGCCCGTGCGGACGCGAACCGCGTGATCGATCGGAGAGACGAAGATCTTGCCGTCACCGATCTGGCCCGTCCTGGCCGTGCGGACGATGGCCTCGACGGCCTTGTCCACGGTTCCGGACGGCACCACGACCTCGATCTTGACCTTTGGCAGGAAGCTCACCGCGTACTCGGCGCCGCGATAGATCTCCGTGTGCCCCTTCTGTCGGCCGTAACCCTTGACCTCTGTCACGGTCATGCCTTGCAGCCCGAGATCGGTCAGCGCCGAGCGCACTTCCTCGAGCTTGAACGGCTTGATGATTGCCGTCACGAGCTTCATTGGCTTCCCCTTGTTGCCTCGGCCGCCCTGCCCGCAGTCTGGGCAAATGCGGCCACCCTCGCCGCCCGCATGCAGCGGCGCTGGGAGTAAGAGTCAAAACACGTGCCAGTTTGCTTGCTCGGTAGTAGCGGGTTGAATTCGCTTAGGAAGTCGGCACTGAGCGCCAAATAGGCGCTTCGGCGCCCCGCGCATTGTGGAGGCAATCGTTAACAATTGCCTATTATCTAGGCACGTACGCCGAGGTCCGGGGGCGCACCAGCCCTTCCTGGGCCACGGACGCGACCAAAGCACCGTCGCGGGTGAAGATATTGCCGCGGCAGAATCCGCGGGCGCCGTGGCTCGAGGGGCTGTCCTGGGTGTAGAGCAGCCAGTCGTCGGCTCGGAACGGGCGATGGAACCAGAGCGCGTGGTCGAGGCTGGCCATCTGGATGTCCTTGTCGAACATCAGCTTGCCGTGGGCGATCAGGGCAGTGTCGAGCAGCGAGAAGTCCGACGCATAGGCGAGCACGCACTGGTGCAAGGGGAAATCGTCGGGCAGCCGGCCCGTTGCGCGCATCCAGATGCTCTGCTCGGGCGCGCGCTTCTCGCGCGCGAAGTAGCGCGACACGTCCAGGGGCCGCAGCTCGATGGGGCGCTCGCTCTCCCAATACTTGCGCATGGATTCGGGCAGCTCGGCGATCATCTTGGCCTTCAGGTCCTGCTCGCTCGGCAGGTCCTCGGGCATCGGCACCTTCGGCATCGTGATCTGGTGATCGAGGCCGGGCTCCATCTTGTGGAACGACACGCTCATGACGAACATCGCCCGGCCGTGCTGGGTGGCCGTCACGCGCCGCGTCGTGAAGCTGCCGCCGTCGCGCACGCGGTCGACGCCGTAGATGATCGGCCGCGACAGGTCGCCCGGCTGCAGAAAGTAGGCATGCATGGAATGCGCGATGCGCTCCGGCGGCACCGTCCGCACGGCCGCCACCAGGGCCTGGCCGAGGATCTGGCCGCCGTACACCCGCTGCCAGGACTGCTGCGGGCTGCGGCCACGAAACAGGTTATCTTCCAGCGGCTCCAGGTCCAGGATGGAGAGCAGGTTGGCGACGGCGCTGCTCGTGTTGTCGGTCCTTGCAGGCATCGCGGTACCTCGCATCTTTAGCAAGATCGATCTGCCCCCTTATTGCTGAACCGGCGGTACGCGACAATGAGTTCAACGCACCAGCGCTTCGATATCGTGATCGGGGGCGGCGGCATGGCCGGCCTCGCGCTCGCCTGCGCGCTCGCCGATGCGCTGGGTCCGCAGCTGGCGGTTGCCGTCGTCGACCGCGCCCCGCTGGGGCCGAGTGCCGGCAGCCGCGATATCCGCGCCTCCGCCCTCTCCGCCGGCTCCAAGCGTCTGCTGGAGGCGCTGGGGGTGTGGTCCGCCCTTGCGGAGCACGCGCAGCCCGTGACCGCCATCGACATCACCGATTCCAGCCTCGACGACGCCTTCCGCCCCGTGCTCCTGTCTTACGACAACACGCTCGACGGCGGCGAGCCCGGCACCTTCATCGTCGAGAACCACCATGTGCACGACGCCCTGATCGCCGCGGCGTGCCGCCGCCCGTCGGTCGAGCTGCGCGACGGCCACGCGGTCGATGGCTTCGAGACCGGCGAGCACGGCGTGACGATCGCGCTCTCCGGCGGCGCGTCGTTGCGGACGCCGCTGCTGGTCGCGGCCGACGGGCGCGGCTCGCGCCTGCGCGAGGCGGCCGGCATCAGAATCGTGCGTTGGACCTATCCGCAGCTCGGCATCGTCACCATCGTGCGCCACGCCAAGCCGCACGCCGCCCGCGCCGTGCAACATTTCCTCCCCTCGGGCCCGTTCGCGATCCTGCCGCTGCCGGGCAACCGCTCCTGCATCACCTGGACGGAGGAGGAGGCGCGCGCGCGGGAAATCCTGGCGCTCGACGATGCGGGTTTCCGCGCCGAGGTCGAGAAGCGCTTCGACTATCGCCTCGGGGAAATCGCGCTGGACGGCCCGCGGGGCGGCTGGCCGCTCGACGTGCATCTGGCCCGCGCGCTGGTCGCCAATCGCTTCGCGCTGGTCGGCGATGCGGCGCACGGCGTGCACCCGATCGCCGGACAGGGCCTGAACCTGGCTTTTCGCGACGTTGCCGCGCTCACCGAGGTCGTGGCCGACGCCGCGCGCCTCGGTCTCGACGTGGGCTCGCTGGCGGTGCTCGAGCGCTACGAGCGCTGGCGCCGGCTCGACTCGGCGCTGTCGGCCGCCACCTTCGACGCGCTCAACCGACTGTTCTCCAACGATTCCACCGTGCTGCGCACCGCCCGCGACTTCGGCCTGGGCCTGGTCGAGCGCATGCCGGCGCTCAAGCAGTTCTTCGTCGCCGAAGCCGCCGGCCTCACCGGCGACGTGCCCAAGCTGCTGCGCGGCGAGCCAGTGTAACCGTCGTCCCCGCCGAGGCGGGGATCCACGCAACTCTCCAAATTGCGGTGTAGTGTTGGGTCAAGCGAAGCGCAGACCCAACACAGGGTTGCAGATTTGGGTCGTGTTGGATCTTTGCTACCGCACCCGCGAATCTGGGGAGCAATGCGCAAACTGCTGGCAGCGGAACGGTGCGAGTTCGCCTCCCCGCTGTCTCGTGAGGAGTGCGTCCGTCGCCTTCGGACGAGAACGACGAGATGGGCATGGCCACCCTTTATCAGCAGCATGCCCGTCGTCGGACGCGTTAGAGAGACCTCACTCCAGTTATGCAAGAAAATCTGGTATTCGAGCTCATTCCAGACCTGGATGCATGCGGACCTGACTGAAGTTGGTGGTCAGACCCGGCTGCACTGTCGATTTGGAATGCACCCGTTTGTTACTGCATTCATGAGAGTGTGGTTTGGTGGTCTGCTGTTGTTCGGTGGCATAGTAGGGGTTGTCGCCATAGCCTCATTGTTCATGGAACGCGGTCCGATCCAAGGGTTCGCGTGGCTGGTTGTCGCCGGTCCGCCGTTGGGCTTTGGACTTGGTATTGCGATGCTCAAATTCTGCCGTTTCCTTGCTCGGCATGAGCAGCAATTTCTAATCGATTTCCTGCGTCACACCATCGACGCTCGTCCGGCATGCGGTTCTGCACGGGAGGCCAGAAGCGGTGCCTGATGGACGAGGCCGAGGGTCCGCTGTCGAGCCAATTACGGCCAAGCGTGCATCGACCATGTCTCCGCGCTCGATATCCGCTTCCGCCTCGGCGGCCAGGCCGTTCAAGGCGTCTTCGGACCTTGGATCGGCGAGCAAGGCGTGCGTGCATCCGCCTCGACGCGCTCGAGCAACTCGAGTGCGATCGCCTCCTGCTCCGCTTCGGGCAGTTTCCGGATGGCGGAAATGGCTTTGTCGAGGAGCGCGTTCATCCCGGCAAGATGGGCCAATAGCAGCCAGGTTGCCAGCCGCACACGCGCCTTCTACTACTACTCCGCCGCGGCCTTGGGGCTGTAGCCGAGCTGCGCGTTGAGCTTGTCGAGCAGATCCGCGGCCGCCTTGGGAATATTCGTGCCGGGGCCGAAGACGGCCTTGGCGCCGGCGGCAAAGAGCGTGTCGTAGTCGGCCGGCGGGATGACGCCGCCGACCACGATCATGATGTCGCCGCGGCCTTCCTTCTCCAGCGCTGCGGTCAGGTCCGGCACCAGGGTGAGATGCCCCGCCGCCAGCGACGACACGCCGATGACGTGCACGTCGTTCTCGACCGCCTGGCGCGCCGCCTCGTCGGGCGTGGCGAACAGCGGGCCGATGTCGACGTCGAAGCCGAGATCCGCGAACGCGCTGGCGATCACCTTCTGCCCGCGGTCGTGGCCGTCCTGGCCCATCTTGGCGACCAGGATGCGCGGCCGGCGCCCGTCGTTGGCGGCGAACGCCTCGCACAGGCGGCGCACGCGCTCCACGTCCTTGCTCATGGCTCCGGCCTCCGCCGTATACACGCCGGACACGGCGCGCGTCTCGGCGCGGTGCCGGCCCCAGACCTGCTCCATCGCGTCGGAAATCTCACCCACGGTCGCCTTCGCCCGCGCCGCCGCCACCGCCCGCTCCAACAGGTTGCCCTGGCTGGTCCGTGCAGTCTCGGCCAGCGCGGCCAGCGCCGCCGCCACCGCCCGCGGGTCGCGCTCGCCCCGCAGACGCTGCAGCTTGGCGATCTGGCTCTCGCGCACGGTCTTGTTGTCGACCCTGAGCACCTCGATCTCGGCCTGATCCGTCACCTGGAATTTGTTGACACCGACGATGGTCTGGGCGCCGGAGTCGATGCGCGCCTGGGTGCGCGCCGAGGCCTCCTCGATGCGCATCTTGGGGATGCCGGCGGCGATCGCCTTGGCCATGCCGCCCAGTTCCTCGACCTCGGCGATGTTGGCCTGCGCCTTGCGGGCGAGCTCGTAGGTGAGGCGCTCGACGTAGTGGCTGCCGCCCCACGGGTCGATGACGCGGCAGGTGCCGGTCTCCTGCTGGATGAAGAGCTGCGTGTTGCGGGCGATGCGGGCGGAAAAGTCGGTCGGCAGCGCGATCGCCTCGTCCAGCGCGTTGGTGTGCAGCGACTGGGTGCCGCCGTGCGTGGCGGCCAGCGCCTCGATGCCGGTGCGCGCGACGTTGTTGAAGGCGTCCTGCGCGGTCAGGCTCCAGCCGCTGGTCTGGCAGTGGGTGCGCAGCGCCAGCGATTTCGCATCCTTGGGCTCGAACTCATTCTTGATCAGCTTCGCCCACAGGAGGCGCGCCGCGCGCATCTTGGCGACCTCCATGAAGTAGTTCATGCCGATCGCCCAGAAGAACGACAGCCGGGGCGCGAACGCATCGATGTCGAGGCCGGCCGCCACGCCCGCCCGCACGTATTCGATGCCGTCGGCCAGGGTATAGGCCAGCTCGAGATCCGCCGTCGCGCCCGCCTCCTGCATGTGATAGCCGGAGATCGAGATCGAGTTGAACTTCGGCATCTCGCGGGACGTGTAGGCGAAGATGTCGGAGATGATGCGCATCGAGGGCTCGGGCGGGTAGATGTAGGTGTTGCGCACCATGAACTCTTTGAGGATGTCGTTCTGGATGGTGCCGGCGAGTTTCGCTGCCGGCACGCCCTGCTCCTCGCCCGCGACGATGAACAGCGCCAGCACGGGGAGCACCGCGCCGTTCATGGTCATCGACACGGTCATCTGGTCGAGCGGGATGCCGGAAAACAGCGTGCGCATATCGTAGATGGAATCGATCGCCACACCGGCCATGCCGACGTCGCCCTTCACCCGCGGGTGGTCGCTGTCATAGCCGCGATGGGTGGCGAGATCGAAGGCCACCGAGAGACCCTTCTGGCCGGCGGCGATGTTGCGGCGATAGAAGGCGTTGGAGTCCTCCGCCGTGGAGAAGCCGGCGTACTGGCGCACGGTCCACGGCTGGGTGACGTACATGGTGGGGTAGGGACCGCGCAGGTAGGGCGCGATGCCGGGGTAGCCGTCGAGGAAATCGAGCCCGGCGGTGTCGGCCGCCGTGTAGGCGGGCTTGACGGCGATGCCTTCCGGCGTGAGCCAAGGGGTCAGACCCTTCGGTAGGTCCGTCGATGCGGGCCGCTCGCCCTCCGAGGGTCTGACCCCATACGCGACCTTCGTGAAATCCGGTATCCGGCTCATGCCCAGTGCCTTGTCGTGAACGGCCGCCCTTCGACCACCGGTGCACTGAATCTAATGAAATGAACGCTCCAAAGCCAGGGGCGGAGAACGCGCAAAGTTTAGGCAGCGTAAAAGCGGCTGCCCTGACCAGCAAAAAAAGACGGGCGGCATTGCGCCGCCCGTCCATGCATTCACACGACTTCCGGCTCAGTACATCAGGTTCTCGACGACGACCTTCCAGCGGCCGCCCTCGACCTTGGCCAGGAAGGTGGCGGTCGAGCCCTGGTGCTTCTTGGGACCGAAGCTGATGGACGGACCGGGGAACATCGGCTTGTAGTCCTTGATCCCCTCCACCGCGGCGAGGAACTTCGCGCGCGTCAGGTCCTTGCCGGCGGCTTCCAGTGCCTTGACGACCATGTCCGCGCCGACATAGCCGTACTGCGCGGCGCTGTTGGGGTCCTGACCGGTCTTGGCCTTGTATTTCGCCGCCCACGCCTTGATCGCGTCCGAGCTGGTGTCGGTGTAGGCGAACGGCATGCCGGTGCCGGAGTAGAAGCCCTCCATGATGCCGCCGGGCGCGCCCGCCACGATCGGATCATACGAGGCCGCCGTCCCGACGAAGGCTGCGTCGGCCCAGCCGAGCTTCTTGGCCGTCCCCACCGCCTGGATGCTGTCGCGGATGATCGAGCCCATGACGACGAGGTCGCAGCCCGCCGACTTGAGCTTGGTGACCGGCGCGACGAAGTCCGTGTCGGCCGGACCGTAGGACGCCTCGCCGGCGACCTCGAGGTTCTGGGCCTTGGCCTGGTCGCGCACCGCGTCGCGGATCTCGTGGCCGAAATCCGTGTCCTGGTACATCGAGCAGACCTTCTTCTTGCCCTCCTTGCCGGTGAAGTGCTTGATCGAGGAGCGCACCTGATCATAGTAGGTCGCGAACGAGGCGAACTTCAGGGCGTGGAGCGGCTCGGCCATCGAGCGCGCGGCCGTGAACGGGAACAGGTTCGGCACGCCCTTCTGCAGCTGCTCGCCCAGAACGGCGTTGTTCTGCGGCGTCCCCAGAGCGGCAAGCATGAGGAATATCTTGTCGTTGTTGATCAGCTTGTTGGCGGCCTGTACGGCGCGCGGCGTCTGATACTGGTGATCCTCCACGATGAACTTGATCTTGCGCCCGTGGATGCCCTTCTCGTTGGCCTCGTCGAAGCGCATGCGCGTGCCCTCGGTGGCACCGACGCCCCAGGCGCTCACCGGGCCGCTGAGCGCCGTATGACTGCCGATGACGATCTCGGCGGCGGTCACGCCGTCCTCGGCAAGCGCCGGGACCGCGAGCACACCGGCGAACAGCGCGCCTAGGGCCAGCTTGGACAGTCTCTTCATTTCCAACCTCCGTCGTTTCCTACCTTGACTACGTCTCTATCTGCGATCGGCTTGCCATGGTTCTTGCTTGCAACTGGGGCGGCGTCAAGTCATGCCGCCTGATAACTCGCTTCGTCATTCCCGCAGCGCGAAGCGCGTTAGCGGGCATCCAGCCAAAACCTCGACGCGGCGCTTGTGGGTGGATTCCCGCCCTGCGCTGCGCTTGACGGGAATGACACCGTTGGAGCCAGCCTCAGGCCGCGGACGTGTACATGTCCTTGATCAATTCGCCGTATTTCTTCTCCACCAGGCTGCGTTTGAGCTTCATGGTCGGGGTCAGCTCCTCGTCCTCGGCGGTGAGCAGCTGGTCGATCAGACGGAACGTCTTGATGGTCTCGACGCGCGCGAACTTCTTGTTGACCGCCTCCACCTCCCTGCCGATCAGCTCCTGCACCTCCGCGGCCCGGCACAGGCTCGCATAGTTGGTGAACGGCACGTTCTTGTCCTGCGCGAACTTCACGACATTGTCATGGTCGATCATGATGAGGCAGCTGAGGTATTTGCGCTTGTCGCCGATCACCACGGCATCCGAGATGTAGGGCGAGAATTTCAGCTGGTTCTCGATCTCGCTCGGCGTGATGTTCTTGCCGCCGGCCGTGATGATGATGTCCCTCATGCGATCGGTGATGCGCACGAAGCCCGCGTTGTCGATGACGCCGACATCGCCGGTGTGCAGCCAGCCGTCCTTGAGCGTCTCGGCCGTCTTGTCCGGCTTGTTGAGGTAGCCCGCGAAGATGTGGGGGCCGCGCAGCAGGATCTCGCCCTGCGGGGAGAGCTTGAGCTCCGTCTCCGGGGCGGCAAGGCCGATGGTGCCGATCTTGAGGGCGCCTGGATAGTTCGAGGTGGCGAGCCCGGCATTCTCCGTCTGGCCGTAGACCTCGTACATCTGGACGCCGAGCGCCCAGTACCAGGCGACCAGGTCGGGCGAGATCGGCGCTGCGCCCGTCACCGCCCAGCGGATGCGGTCGAGGCCGAGCACGACGCGGATGTTCTTCAAAACCAGCCAGTCGGTGGCCGCGCGCGCCAGGCGCAGCAGCACGGGCACGGACTTGCTCTCCACCTCGTAGGCGCTCGCCTTGTAGCCGAGCCCGATGGCCGCCTTGTAGGCGAGCCGCCCCAGCGCCGTGCCCTCCTTGATCTGGATGGTGACGGCGGAATAGAGCTTCTCCCACACGCGCGGCACGGCAAGGAAGATGTGCGGCGCCACCTCGCGCAGGTTCTGCGGCACCGTGTCGGGCGCCTCCGCGAAATTGACGATGTGCATGGCGGCGATGTGGTTATAGCAGCCGCCGAAGCGCTCGGCGACGTGGCAGAGGGGCAGGAAGTTGAGCGCCTCGTCGGTCTCGTTCAACGGCAGGCCGATGCGCTTGAAGCCGCCCACCTGGAAGATGATGTTGCGGTGGGTGAGCATGGCGCCCTTGGAGGGGCCGGTGGTGCCCGACGTGTAGACGATGATGGCAACGTCGCCGGGCTTGGCGAGCGCGATGCGCTGCTCCCACAGCTGCGGGTGTGCGCGCGCGTGCTCCTCGCCCAGGCGGGTCAGCTCCGCGAGCGACATCACTTGGCGGTCATTGAACCCGCGCAGGCCCTCCATATCGTAGACGATGATCTTCTGCAGGCCCGGGGTGCGCTCGCGCACGGCCAGGATCTTGTCGAGCTGCTCCTCGTCCTCCGCGAACAGGAACTTGGCGTTGCAGTCGTTGATGAGATACTCGACCTGCGCCGGCGAGTCGGTCGGGTAGATGCCGGTCGAGACCCCGGCGGCGCACAGCACGCCGAGATCACAGAACAGCCACTCCTTGTTGTTCTCGGACAGGATGGCGGCGCGGTCGCCGGGCTCCAGGCCGAGCGCGATCAGGCCCATGCCGATCGCCTTGGCGTGCGCGCCGTACTCGCCCCAGGTGTAGGCCTTCCAGATGCCGCGGTCCTTCTCGCGCATCGCGACCTTATCCGCGCGCGTCGTCACGCGGTGCCAGAACAGGCTCGGCACCGTGCCGAAGCCGTCGAGCTCAATCGCGCCAGGTTCCAACACGTCCATGTCTGCTATCCCGTCCGTTAGGCCGTCATGATCGAAGAAAGCAAAACGACTGTCATCCCGGTGCTTGTCACCGGGATCCACTTCTCCGCTTGCACCGGCGCCAGGGGATAGATGGATCCCGGGCACAAGGCCCGGGATGGCATGCTCCTATTCTGTCCAGCCACAGACCTAGCGCCACCGCTTGGTGCGCTTCCAGCGCTTCTTGCCGCGCACCGCCGTTTCCTTCACGCCCAGATAGAACTCGCGCACGTCCTCATTCTCGACCAGCTTGGCGCAGGCGCCCTCCAGCACGATGCGCCCGACCTCCAGGACATAGCCATGATGCGCGGTCTTGAGCGCCATATTGGCATTCTGCTCCACCAGCAGCATCGTCACGTTCTGCTCCTGGTTGAGACGCCGGATGATGCCGAAGATCTCCTTGACCAGGATGGGGGAGAGGCCGAGCGAGGGCTCGTCCAGCAGCATCAGCTTGGGCCGCGCCATCAGCGCCCGGCCGATCGCCAGCATCTGCTGCTGGCCGCCGGACAGGTAGCCGGCCTGCGAGGCCTGGCGCTCGCGCAGCACCGGGAAATAGTCGTAGACGATCTCGAGGTCGCGCTCGATGCCGGCGCGGTCGTGGCGCGCATAGGCGCCCATCTGCAGGTTGCCCTTCACGGTCATGAACGGAAAAATCTCGCGCCCCTCCGGCACATGGGCGATGCCCTGCCGCGCCACCCAGTCGGGCTCGCGCCCCATGATGCTACGGCCGCCGAACGACACGGTGCCCTTCTGCGGCTCCATGGCGCCGCATACCGATTTCAGGATCGTGGTCTTGCCGGCGCCGTTGGCGCCCAGGATGGTGACGATCTGCCCTTCGTTGACGTCGAAGCTGACGCCGCGGATGGCGGTGATGGGGCCGTAGTAGCTCTCCAGGTTGCGCACGACCAGCAGGGGCTCGCTCATTCAGCGTCGCCTCCCAGATAGGCCTCGATCACGGCGGGGTTGGACTGCACCTCCTTGGGCGTGCCGAGCGCGAGCGTGCGGCCGTTGTTGAGGGCCAGCACGCGGTTGGAGACGGCCGAGACCAGCGACATGTCGTGCTCGATCATGATGACGGTGACGCCGAGGTCGTTCTTGATGTCCTCGATCCAGAACGCCACCTCCTCCGTCTCCTCGGTGTTGAGGCCAGACGCGGGCTCGTCGAGCAACAGCAGCTTGGGCTCGGCGCACAGCGCGCGGGCAAGCTCAACGACCTTACGCACGCCGTAGGGCAGGCCGGAGATGCGCTGCTCGCGGTAGCTGGCGAGGTCGAGGAAGTCGATGATCTCCTCCACCGCCGCGCGGTGGCGCAGCTCCTCGCGCCGGACGCCCGGCCCGAACAGCAGCTCGGCCAGCGTGTTGGGGCGGCTGCGGCAGTGCCGGCCGATCAGCAGGTTGTCGAGCACGGTCGCATGCTCGAACAGCTCGATGTTCTGGAAGGTGCGGGCGATGCCGCGGCCCGCGATCGTGTGCGGCGCAACGCTGGTGATGTCCTGGCCCTGGAAACGCAGGCGCCCGCCGGTCGGCTCGTAGATGCGGCTGATCAGGTTGAAGATCGTGCTTTTGCCCGCGCCGTTCGGGCCGACGATGGCAAAGATCTCGCCTTCCTCCACGGAGAACGTCACATCGTCCACGGCGCGGATGCCGCCGAAGGAGATCGATATGCTCTCGGCCTCGAACAAGGGCAATGCCCCGGTACGCTCTCGCGCCGCGGCCGAGATCGCCTTCGCCTCGGTGTCAATCACGCTCACCGCACCCGCTCCCAGGTGTCATCCCGGGCTTTATGCCCGGGATCCATCGCGCGGCATGCTCCGGCGCGGGCGGATGGCTGGATCCCGGGGACAAGCCCCGGGACGACAACGCTTGCGTTCGCGCTAAGCCTCACCGCACCCGCTCCGTCTTGAGATAGGACCGCTGGCGCTTGAAGGTGGCGCGGCGGTAGAGGGGGAAGTAGTCGAAGTAGGCCCTGATCTTCAGCCAGCGGCCATAGATGCCGAGCGGCTCGAACAGCACGATCAGGATCATCACCAGGCCGAACAGGCCGGGCTCCAGGCCCGGCGTCCTGGCGATCGCACCCGGCAGGTGGTCGCGCAGCAGGGCGATGACCTGCGGCAGCCCGCCGACGAAGATGGCGCCGTAGATGGCGCCGTGGATCGAGCCGAGACCGCCCACCACCACCATCAGCAGGAGCTGGATCGACAGGATGATGTTGAAGGCATCGGGCGAGATGAATTTGAGCTTGTGGGCAAACAGCGCGCCGGCAAGCCCGGTGATGAAGGCGCTCAGCGCAAAGGCGATGGTCTTGTAGCGCACCAGGTTGACGCCGAGGCTCTGCGCCGAGATCTCCGAGTCGCGGATCGCCACCATCGCCCGGCCCGTAGGCGAGCGCGTCAGGTTGACGGCGGTCAGCACGACGAGCACGAGCACGGCGAGGCACAGGTAGTAGAATTGCCAGGCCTGCGTGAGGGGGTGGCCGAACAGGTCCGGCGCCGGCACGGGCATGCCCTGGAAGCCGCGCGTGACCGATTCCCAGCGCACCACGATCTGCTCGACGATCTGCGAGAAGGCGAGCGTGGCGATGGCGAGGTAGATGCCGGTCATGCGGTTGGCGGGGAGCGCCACGGCGACGCCGGCAGCCAGGGCGGCGAGGCCGGCAATCGGCAGGCTCACGAGGAACGGCACGCCCTTGGTGATGAGATAGGTGTTGGTGTAGGCGCCGATCGCCATGAACGCGCCGTGCCCCAGGCTGGCGAGCCCGGTGTAGCCGATCAGCAGCATCAGGCCGATGCCGGCAACCGCCAGGATGAACACCTGCGACAGCTCGCCGACGTAGAACTCGGCCAGCACCAGCGGCACGATCAGCAGGCCCGCCACCAGGACGCCATACCAGAGGTAGGAGCCGCTGTGCTGGAAGAGGCGGATGTCGTCGAGATAGGAGGTTTTGAAGAGAATACGCACCGCGGCCCCGCGCCCACTAGACTTTCTTGCGCTGTATCGTGGAGAACAAGCCCTGCGGCCGCACCAGCAGCACGCCGAGCATGATCAGGTAGGCGACGATCTCCTTGAAGCCCGGCGGCAGATAGCGCCCCGCCAGCGTCTCCGATACGCCGACGATGAGGCCGCCGAGCACCGTGCCGAGCAGGCTGCCGAAGCCGCCGACAACGGCTGCAGCAAACGCCTTGATGCCGAGGAAGCCGATGCTGGGATCGACCAGCGACACCGGCGACAGCAGCACGCCGGCGAAGGTGGCGATGATCCCCGACAACGCCCAGATCAGCGAATTGATGCGCTTGACCGGGATGCCCATGTAGTAGGCCGCCAGCTGGTTCTGCGACGAGGCCTGCATGGCGTTGCCGACCTTGGTGTAGTTGAAAAAGAGATAGAGCGCGCCTGCCAGGATGATCGTGCCGGCGATCATCGAGATGCTTTCGAGCGGCAGGATCAGCTCGCCGAGCTTGATGATCTTGTTGGTGAAGGGCGTCTCGAACACCTGGGTCTCGTGGCCCCAGATGAATCCGGCGGCCGAGCGGAACAGGAAGCCCAAGCTGATGGTCAAGATGACGATGGCGAACTGCGGCTGGCCGATGATGCGGCGCAGCACCACGGCGTCGAGGAGATAGCCGAACGCGGCCATGCAGAGCGCGGCGAGCAGGAAGCCCAGCCAATAGTTCATGCCCATGGTGCCGATGAAGGTGAGCGCCATGAAGGCGCCGAGCATCATCATGTCGCCCTGGGCGAAATTCACCATCTCGGTGGCTTTGTAGATCAGCACGAAGCCGAGCGCGATCAGGCCGTAGACGCAGCCTTGCGCAACCCCGCCGACGATGAGCTGGAGCAGCTCCACCTTGCAATCCTCCCCCAAAGCGCCCGGCTGTCCGGAGCCGCCCGGTTGCGCCGCTTCTTGATGGCGGCGCCAGGCAACGCTTTAGACCGGCCGAACGGAAAACGCCAGCGGCACCGGTATGCCAGGGCAAATCACGTGCATCCGCCGCCCTCCGAGAGCCTTCATCGGGGGGCGCCAGGATGGCGTCATTGCTGTTGGAGGCCGATGCATCTCCCGCGTATGGTCGTGGCGGGGGCGCGCCATAGGATTTGGTCAGGTGGGCTACGCATCGGTATTCCGGCCCGGACTGTTTGCCGGACAGGTGGTCATCGTCACCGGCGGTGGCAGCGGCATCGGCCGTTGCACGGCCCATGAGCTTGCGAGCCTCGGCGCCAGGATTGCGCTCGTCGGGCGCAAGGCGGAGAAGCTGTCGAAGGTTGCCGCCGAGATCGCCGAGGATGTGGGCGAAGGCTGCGCCAGCATGCACGTCTGCGACATCCGGCTCGAGGAGCAGGTGACCGCGACCGTCGCCGGCATCCTGAAGGCGCACGGCCGCATCGACGGGCTCGTCAACAACGCCGGGGGGCAGTTCGCCGCTCCCCTGGAAGCCATCTCACAGAAGGGCTGGGAGACCGTGGTGCGCACCAACCTGACCGGCGGCTTCCTGATGGCGCGCGAATGCTACATGCAATGGATGAAGGGTCGCGGCGGCGCGATCGTCAACGTCGTCGCCGACATGTGGCTCGGCATGCCGAGCATGGGCCACTCGGGCGCGGCGCGGGCGGGGATGGTCAACTTCACCGAGACGGCGGCCAACGAGTGGTCGGGCTCGAACGTGCGCATCAACGCCGTGGCGCCGGGGTGGATCGCCTCCTCCGGCATGGACTCCTATCCGCCCGAGATGGGCGAGCACCTCCGGAGCATGAAGACCGTCTCCCCGCTCGGTCGCATCGGCTCGGAGAGCGAGGTGGCCTCGGCTATCGTGTTCCTGCTGTCGGAAGCGGCGGCGTTCATCTCCGGCGCGACGCTGCGGATCGACGGCGCCGTGCCCAACACCAAGCTCAACCGGCCGCTTGCGCCCAACACCAAGCCGGCGCCGCAGTACGACGGCTTCCACCGGGCGCAGATGCCCAAGGTGCTGCGGGAGGACGAATGACGACGGTTGTCATCCCGGAAGTCGCGCAGCGACTATCCGGGACCCAATGCGCAAAGCACAGAGTTCGCGGCCCTGGGTCCCGGCTCGCGCGCTTCGCGCCCGGCCGGGATGACAGCGGATGGCTGTGATCCAATCCAAGATCGATGCGCGCTCCGAGGGCTTCCAGGCCAACCGGCGGGACATGCTGGCGCTGGTCGAGGGGTTCCGGGCGCTGGAATCGCGCGTGCGCGACACGTCCAACCAGAAGCTGCCGATGTTTGAGAAGCGCGGGCAGCTCACCCCGCGCCAGCGCATCGCCCACCTGATCGACCGCGGCTCACCGTTCCTGGAGCTCTCGACGCTGGCCGGTCTCAACATGCACGACGACGACGGCGCCGATAACATCATGGGCGGCGGCCTGATCGCCGGTATCGGCTATGTATCCGGCGTGCGCGCGATGATCACGGCCAGCGACTCCGGCATCAAGGGCGGCACCATCGCGCCGATGGGGCTGCGCAAGTCGCTGCGGGTGCAGGAGATCGCGCTCACGTGCAAGCTGCCGCTGATCGGGCTGGTCGAATCCGGCGGCGCCAACCTCAACTACCAGGCCGAGATTTTCGTCGACGGCGGGCGCACCTTCGCCAATATGGCGCGCCTCTCCGCCGCCGGCATCCCGCATATCACCGTGGTGCACGGCTCCTCGACCGCCGGCGGGGCCTATCACCCGGGTCTGAGCGACTACGTGGTGGTGGTGAAGAAACGATCGAAAATTTTTCTCGCCGGCCCGCCGCTGCTGAAGGCCGCCACCGGCGAGATCGCCACCGACGAGGAGCTGGGCGGCGCCGAGATGCACACGATGGTGTCCGGCGTGGCCGAATACCTGGCCGAGGACGATGCCGATGCACTCAACATCGCCCGCGAGATCATGGCGGCGCTACCCTGGAACGAGCGCCTGCCGCCGATGCCGCGCAAGCCGGCGAAGGAGCCGCGCTACAGCGCCGACGAGCTCTGCGGCGTGGTGCCCACCGACTACCGCAGACCCTATGATGTACGGGAAGTGATCGCGCGCCTGGTCGACGCTAGCGACTTCCTCGATTTCAAGCCGCTCTATGGCGTCCACACCGTGTGCGGGCAGGCGGCGATCGAGGGCGAGGCGGTCGGCATCATCGGCAACAACGGCCCGATCGATGCCGAGGGCTCGGTCAAGGCCGCGCAGTTCATCCAGCTGTGCGACCAGGCCGACACCCCGCTCGTGTTCCTGCAGAACACCACGGGCTACATGGTGGGCCGCGACGCCGAGCGCGCCGGCATCGTCAAGCACGGCTCCAAGATGATCCAGGCCGTCGCCAATGCGCGGGTGCCGAAGCTCACGCTGCACATCGGCGCCAGCTTCGGCGCCGGCAACTACGGCATGTGCGGGCGATCGTACGATCCGCGCTTCATCTTTGCCTGGCCCAACAACCGCATCGCCGTGATGGGGCCGCAGCAGGCGGCCGGCGTGCTCGCCATCGTCACCGAGGACAAGCTCAAGCGCGACGGCAAGCCGGTCGACCACAAGAAGCTCGACGGCATGAAGGCCATGGTCACCGCCAAGATGGAGGCGGAGAGCACGGCGCTGTTCGCCACCGCCCGGCTGTGGGACGATGGGCTGATCGATCCGCGCGACAGCCGCCGGGTGCTGGCGCTGTGTTTGTCGGTTTGCCGCGAGGCAGAGGTGCGGCCGCTGAAACCCAACACGTTTGGGATTGCACGAATGTAGAAACGTCATCCCCGCGAAGGCGGGGATCCACGACACCGTGAGAGACAATAGAGAGTTGCGTGGGTGCCCGCCTACGCGGGCATGACGTTGAGATCGGGGAGAGGAACGCAGCCATGGAATTCACGCAGGAGCACGAGGGCATTCGCCGCAATGTCAAGAAGTTCATCGACACGGAGATCAATCCGCACGTCGATGCGTGGGAGGAGGCCGGCATCTTCCCCGCGCATGAGCTGTTCAAGAAGATGGGCGACCAGGGCTACCTCGGCATCAACAAGCCGGTGAAATACGGCGGCATGGGGCTCGACTACTCCTACCAGCTCACCTTCATCGAGACGCTCGGCAACATCCGCTGCGGCGGCGTGCCGATGGCGATCGGCGTGCAGACCGACATGGCGACGCCGGCGCTCGCCCGCTTCGGCTCGGAGGAGCTGTGCAAGGAGTTCCTGGTGCCCTCCATCAAGGGTGACTTCGTTGCCTGCCTCGGCGTATCGGAGGTCGGCGCCGGCTCAGACGTCGCCTCCGTCAAGACCACGGCGCGCAAGGACGGCGACGACTACGTCATCAACGGCGGCAAGATGTGGACCACCAACGGCACCCAGGCCGATTGGATGTGCCTGCTGGCCAACACCGGCGATGGCCCCCCGCACAAGAACAAGTCGCTCATCTGCCTGCCCATGCAGACCAAGGGCGTGCAGATCGCGCGCAAGCTCGACAAGCTCGGCATGCGCTCCTCCGATACGGCGCAGATCTTCTTGGAGGACGTGCGCGTGCCGCAGCGCAATCGCATCGGCAAGGAGGGCGAGGGCTTCACCTACCAGATGCTGCAGTTCCAGGAGGAGCGGCTGTGGGGGGCCGCCGCCGGCCTCGTCGGCAAGGAACGCATGATCAACGACACGATCGAATACACCGGCCAGCGCAAGGCGTTCGGCCAGGCGATCCTCGACAACCAGGTGGTGCACTTCCGCCTGGCCGAGCTGAAGACCGAGGTGGAGATGCTGCGCGCCATCACCTATCGCGCGGCCGATCTCATGCTCAAGGGCGAGGACGTGACCATGCTGGCCTCCATGGCCAAGCTGAAATCGGGCCGGCTCGCGCGCGAGATCTCGGACGCCTGCCTGCAGTATTGGGGCGGCATGGGTTTCATGAACGAGACGAGCATCTCCCGCTCCTATCGCGACACCCGGCTCGGCTCCATCGGCGGCGGGGCGGACGAGGTGATGCTGTCGATCATCTGCAAGCACATGGGCATCCTGCCGGGGAAGCGGAACAGGTAGCGGCTGTCATCCCGGAATTCGCGCCAGCGAATATCCGGGACCCAGAGCCAAGGACCGCCACGCATCGCCTGTCGCCCTGGGTCCCGGCTCGCGGGCTGACGCCCGAGGCCGGGATGACAACAGCAGCGGAACGCCACCATGCCGCATGAAACGCTGATCGTGGAGCGCGACGGGCCGGTGCTCAAGGTCACGTTGAACCGGCCGGAGGTGCGCAATGCGCTGTCGCCGGTGATGGTGCGCGAGCTCAGTGAGACTCTCGCGCAGGCGCGCGACGATGCCGAGGTGCGCGTCGTGGTGCTGATGGGGGCCGGCGGCAATTTCTGTGCCGGCGGCGACCTCAAAGGCATGGAAGACACCGACGCCGCGCGGGGCGGCACCAAGGACACCACGGCCGCCTCGAACCGGCGGTTTGGCGCGCTGCTGGAGCTGGCGGACACGCTGCCGAAGGCGGTGATCTGCCTGATCGAGGGCGCGTGCATGGGCGGCGGCGTGGGGCTCCTCGCCATTGCTGATTGGGTGATCGCGGAACGGCAAGCACAGATCGGCACGCCGGAGGTGACGGTCGGGATCGTGCCGGCGCAGATCACCCCGTTCGTGATCCGGCGCATCGGCACGGCGCACGGGCGGCGGCTGACCGCGTTGGGCCTGCGGCTGGCGGCGGAGGAGGCGCACCGCATCGGCCTCGTGCACGAGGTCGCCGACAACCGCGCGGACCTGATGGCGAAGGGAACGGCGGCCGTAAACCAGTGCCTGCGCTGCGCGCCGGGAGCGCTGGCTGAGACCAAGGCGCTGGTGCGCCAGTCCGAGCGCGATCAGCTGGGCGCCACGCTGGACGCCGCCGCGCACATGTTCGCCGCCGCCCTTGCCGGCGACGCCAAGGAGGGCATCCGCGCCTTCATCGAGAAGCGCAAGCCGGCATGGGCGAAGCGGATCGAGGGCTTGTGATGGTACTACCGCGCGCAGGTCACCAGCGGTGTCATCCCGGTGCTTGTCACCGGGATCCAGCGTGCCGCGCGCTCCGGCGTGTGTGGAGGGTTGGATGCCGGGGACAAGCCCCGGCATGACATCTTTCCGCACCATCCTGGTGGCCAATCGCGGCGAGATTGCCTGCCGCATCATGCGCACGGCGAAGGCGATGGGGTATCGCACGGCGGCGGTGTACTCGGAGGCCGATGCGGAGGCGCTGCATGTGCGCTCGGCGGACCTCGCGGTCGGCATCGGCCCGGCGGAGGCGCGCGCGAGCTACCTGAATGCAGCGGCGATCATTGCCGCCGCCAAGCGGCTCGGCGCCGATGCCGTGCACCCGGGCTACGGCTTCCTGTCCGAGAACGCGGATTTCGCGCGCGCCTGCACCGAGGCCGGCTTGGTCTTCATCGGTCCGCCGGCGGAAGCCATTGCCGCCATGGGCAACAAGGCAGCGGCCAAGCGGCGCATGCTGGAGGCGGGCGTGCCGTGCGTGCCGGGCTACCAGGGCGCCGACCAGGCGGACGCAACGCTCATGCGCGAGGCGGAGCGCATCGGCTTTCCGGTGATGGTGAAAGCGGCGGCCGGCGGCGGCGGTCGTGGCATGCGGCTGGTCGCGGCGAAAAAAGATCTCCCCGCGGCGCTGGCCACCGCGCGCGCCGAGGCCGAGAGCGCGTTCGGCTCGGGCGAGCTGATCCTGGAGAGGGCCGTTGGCGATGCGCGCCATGTGGAAATCCAGGTGCTGGCCGATGCGCGCGGCCACACTATCCATCTGGGCGAGCGCGACTGCTCGGTGCAGCGCCGGCACCAGAAGGTGCTGGAGGAGGCGCCATCGCCGGCGGTCGGCCCGGAGTTGCGCGCGCGCATGGGGGCTGCGGCCGTCGCCGCCGCCAAGGCAATCGGCTACGTCAATGCCGGCACGGTGGAGTTCCTGCTGGCCGCGGACGGCGCCTTCTACTTCCTGGAAATGAACACGCGCCTGCAGGTGGAGCATCCCGTGACCGAGCTGATCACGGGCCTCGACCTGGTCGAGCTGCAGATCCGCATCGCGGCCGGCGAGCCGCTCACGCTCGCCCAGGAGGATGTGCGTTTCGCGGGGCATGCCATCGAGGCGCGGCTCTACGCCGAGACGCCGCACCAGGGCTTCCTGCCGCAGTCGGGCGAGCTGGCCGTGTGGCAGCCGCCCGCGGGCGCCGGCGTGCGCGTCGATCATGGCCTCAACGCCAGCCAGACGGTCAGCCCGTACTACGATCCGCTGCTGGCCAAGATCATCGCCCACGGGGCGACGCGCGAGGAGGCGCGGCGGCTGCTGGCGCAGGCGCTGGAGGAGACCGTGGCGCTCGGGCTCGAAACCAACCGCGCCTTCCTGATCGAGGCCCTCGCACACCCCGTGTTCGCGGCCGGAGGCGCGACGACGCAGTTCATCCCGCGCCATTTCCCAGCCGTCGCGCGCCCCCCAGCCGACGCGCCCACCCTCGCGCTCGCGGCCGTGCTGTGGTTCGAGCACAGCGCCCGCGCGCTGGGGCACGATCCCGCGCGCGCGTGGTCGTCGAGCGGCGCGCTGGCCTGGCCACTACGGCTGGAGGCAGGGGACGGCACGGTGGCGTGCACGGTCACCGTGCTGGGGCCGCACCGGTATCGCGTGACGGCGAACGGGGCGACTCACGAGCTGGAGACGGGCACGGACGGGGGAGTCGTATGGGTGCGCATGGGCGGAGAGGAGCGGCGCGCGACGGTCATCTTCGCCGGCGACGCCCTGCACATGCAGCTCGGCGCCCGTGACGTCACGGTGCGAGAGACGGTCTACGCACCGCGCGTCACGGGCGGTGATCGGGATGATGGCACGCAAGTGCGCGCACCGATGAACGGCAAGGTGGTGGCGGTGCTGGCGGCGGAGGGCCAGGCGGTGGAAACGGGCCAGCGGCTGGTCGTGGTCGAGGCCATGAAGATGCAGCACGAGCTGACGGCCGGCTGCGCGGGGACGTTAACCAGGATCGCGGTCAAGCCCGGCGACCAGGTCGCCACCCGCCAGCTGCTGGCGGAAATAAAGCCCAGCGGCTGACAACCCACGGTTTCCAGCCCTACTCGCCTTGGTGCCGCCATGCGAATCGGCGGATGCTGCCGCTGCAACTTTCACGCAAGTGTGGCAGGGCTTTTCCATGGATCGCGGCACCGGCCGGCGCAAGGCAGACAACGACGACGCGCCGCTGGCGAAATCGGGCTCGGGCGGCGCCGCCCAGGCGCCCAAGTTCGACAAGAAGACCATCGCGCTGGTCTACGACTTCGACGGCACGCTCTCCCCCAAGCCGATGCAGGAATACGCCTTCCTGCCGCAGATCGGCGCCGACCCGGCGGCCTTCTGGGCCGAGAGCAACGCGCTGGCGAAAGAGGCGCAGGCCGATCCGCTCATCACCTACATGCACCTGCTCTACAAGAAGGCGAAGGAGAAGGGCGTGCGCATCGACCGCCGCGACCTGGTCGCGCAGGGGCGGCACGTGGAGTTGTTCCCCGGCGTCACCGAGTGGTTCGACACGATCGGCGACTACGTCAAGAGCCACGCCCAGAGCCACGGCGTCGCCCTGCGCCACTACCTGATCTCGTCGGGCCTCACCGAGATCGTGGAGGGCACCAGCATCTACAAGCGCTTCCACAACGTGTTCGCCTCCGAATACTGGTTCGAGGCCTACGATTTGCCCTACCCCAAGCGCGTCATCACCGACACCGGCAAGACGCAATATCTCTTCCGCATCAACAAGGGCGTCGAGGACCTGGGCGAGAGCATCAACCAGCACATGCCCGAGGCGGTGCGGCCGATCCCGTTCGCCAACATGATCTACTTCGGCGATGGCGACACCGACGTGCCGTCGATGGCGGTGACGCGCAAGAACGGCGGCCACGCGGTCGCCGTCTATCCCCCGCGCGGGTCGCGCGCCAAGTGCGTCGACCTGTTCAAGGCCCAGCGCTGCGATTTCTTCGCGCCGGCGGATTATCGCACGGGGTCCGAGCTGTTCAAGCGCACGTGCCTGCTGCTGGACCGCATCCTGGCCGACATCCGCGTGCAGGAGGAGATGTGGCGGCTGGGACGGGGGGTGAAGTATGCCTTTGCCGAATCAACCACAGTTGGAACCTCAACTAAGTTCAACTAGTTGATCTGTGCACGCTTATCAGATAGTGATAAGCTACGGTGCATGATGAACCGGACTTCGGGATCGAGACCCTCCTGAGCCTGCACGGCTGGACCGACGAGGTTGGCGGAGGATTCTGGATTTCCGTGAAGGCGTTTCGGGTGCCGCGAGACGAACTGCGCCCACACGGCATCAGCTACACGCTGACAATGCACCGGCCGGGAGGAAGGCGGATACTGGGCTATGACAATGCGCACCCACCCGAGATCGGAAGCGGCCCGTCCCGGAAGTCACGGCGAAGGGACCGGGGCTGCGATCACCGCCACTTTCGCGGGAGGGTCACATGGTACGACTTCGAATCGCCCGTAAGGCTGTTGGAGGATTTTTGGAGAGACGTGCAGACCATCATGGAAGAGGAGGGCGTGCCGTGGACGGAGTGAAGACCTTGCGCATCGGCATTGCCCCGGCCAGCTACGTCAAGAAGCGGATGATCGACATCGCGCGCGGCGGCAAGCCGCTGCCGGGCGAGCCGAGGGTGTGGGTTTCGTCGTTGGACTCCTTGGCCAAGGTGCTCACGGAGAAGAACATGCTTCTTCTGGGGATGATCAGGAGTGCTCAACCCCAGTCGCTGACCGAGCTGGCGCGGATGTCCGATCGCGCCGTATCCAATCTTTCGCGCACGCTCCACAGCATGGAGAGATTGGGGATAGTCGAATTCGCCGAGAGGCCCGACGGCCGAAAGGTGCCGACCGTTCTGTGCACCAAGGTCAAGCTGGAGCTGGACTTCGGGTCACCGAAGAAAGCTGCGTGACGCTTGCGCCCAAGGGGGGCTCGAGCGCTGCACCAGCGGTTTTCCAGCTCCTCACTTCATCGCATCCATGAGCGTATCGAAGCGCTTTTAAGCCAAGAGCTGTGGGTCTTTGACATCGTGCTCCTTGGCGAACTGCTTGAGCGTGCCGACCTTGCGGGCCTACTTAAGGTTCATAGATCACCAGGTATTTGGTCTTCTCAAGAAAATCGAGCGCTTTACTTGTTAACGCTTGGCTTTTCTCTAGGAACTCCTCAATTGAAGCTTCTTTCCCGTCGTAGCCAATGGAAAGGTTGCCCAAAGCAAGGGCGAGTTGGGTAATTTCAAGCAACGATCTTCCAAATTCCTTCTCGAACCAAAAATCGCTCGCTGCCGCACGAAGCTCTGTTAACACCATGTCCTGCTCCGTTAGAAGCTTCAACTTGCGCTCAGCATCCAGCGTCTGGTGAGAGCTTGATGCCAGGCACGTCATGGACATTCTTACCGCCTCACGCAGCCGCTCGACTTTCTGACGTGAGTATCGTCTGGGGCGAAGCCCGTAGAGCTTTTCATCCCATCGGAACATCAAAAAGCAAGCCCACACCAGCAGACCGAGCGTCCCGACAAGCAAAAGGGCAACGGCGTCGAGTCTGCCTGAGCGTGTCGCCATGCCGAGAGCTTTGGCGACCAGAATATCAAGGCCGAAAAACAATACGATGCCGCCGACCAGTGCGCTGGATAGGATGCCGAACGCCAGTTTCGCGAAGACGTTAGTTGACGGAGGCATGGCCCTATTTCTGCCCCGAGTCCCCCACGTATGCAACTGAGCCACGGGGGTGTGATAGATGTTCCGCGGCCTCACAACTCGAAGAACAGCCGCGTCCTCCCAACATGGGTGATCTGTGCCACTGCGAGGGTGTCAGCGAGCTGCGGATCAACTATGGACCCGGATACCGCGTCTACTACGTCCAGCGCGGCACGCGTTACATTCTGCTGCTCGCCGGGGGCGACAAGAGCTCGCAAGACCGCGATATCGCAGAAGCCAAGCGCCTAAGTGCAGAGTACCAGGAGTGACCGCCATGGCATCGAAGAAATCCAGGCCGTTCGACGCCGCTAAATATCTCGACAGCGACGAGGGAGTGGCCGAGTACATCAACGAAGCGCTGCTGACCTACGACATCGACGCGATCACTTACGCCATCGGCATGGCTGCCAAAGCGCGGGGAATGAGCCAAATCGCCCAGCAAGCCGGCCTATCGCGCGAGAGTCTCTACAAGGCACTGAGTGGTGACGGAAACCCGCAGTTCGAGACCATCGTTCGCGTCCTGACGGCACTTGGCCTCCAGCTCCGAGCCGAGCCGACAAGGGACTCCGACGACAAGCACGCCGCTTAGCAGGCACCGCGCGCACATAGGACTCATGTCCAATCAGTCTCCGCAGCATTTTGTGGTCATCGGCGGCGGGCCGGCCGGGCTGATGGCGGCGGAGGTGCTCGCCGGCGGCGGCGCGCGCGTCACGGTGTACGAGGGCATGGCGTCGGTGGGGCGCAAGTTTCTGCTCGCGGGACGCGGCGGGCTCAACCTCACGCACAGCGAGGACCTCGAGCGACTCCTCGGCCGCTATGGCGCGGCGGAGCCTCGGCTCCGGCCGGCGATCGAGGCGTTTGCGCCCGCCGCGCTCACGGCGTGGTGCGAGGCGCTGGGGCAGCCGACGTTCGTCGGCTCGAGCGGGCGCGTGTTTCCCAAGTCCATGAAGACGTCGCCGCTGCTGCGCGCGTGGCTGCGACGGCTCGATGCGGCGGGCGTTGCCCTGAGGCTGCGCCATCGCTGGACCGGCTGGGACACGGCGGGCGCACTCCTGTTCGGCACGCCCGAGGGCCCCGTGACGATCAAAGCGGACGCGACCGTCCTGGCGCTCGGCGGCGCCAGTTGGCCGCAGCTCGGCTCCACGGGCGCGTGGGCCGACGTGCTGCGCGCGGCCGGCGTCCGCATCGTGCCGTTGCAGCCGGCCAACTGCGGGTTTCTCGCGCCCTGGTCGGAGGTGTTTCGCACCCGCTTCGCCGGCCAGCCGTTGAAACGGCTCGAACTTTCGTTCGGCGCCCACAAGGTGCGTGGCGAGGCGCTGATCACCGAGACCGACCTGGAAGGCGGCGGCATCTATGCCCTGTCGGCGCCGCTGCGCGAGGCCATCGCCCGGGACGGCGCGGCGGTCCTGCATATCGATCTGCGGCCCGACATCACCGAAGGCGAGCTGGAGAAGCGCCTCACCACACCGCGCAGAAGACAGTCGCTGTCGACGTTTCTGCGCAAGGCCGCGGGGCTGTCGCCCGCGGCCATCGGCCTGCTGCACGAGGTGGCAATCGGAGCGTCGGAAAAAGTGTCCGCGATGACGCCGACCGCGATCGCCGCCCTCGTCAAGGCGGCCCCCGTGCGCCTCACCGGCACTGCCTCGATCGCCCGCGCCATCTCGACCGCCGGCGGCATCGCCCTCGACGAGATCGATGAGGCGTTCATGCTCCGCACGCTGCCCGGCGTGTTCGTCGCCGGCGAGATGCTGGATTGGGAGGCGCCAACCGGCGGCTACCTCCTGCAGGCATCGTTCGCCACCGGCGCCGCCGCCGGCCGCGGTGCGCTAGGCTGGCTGGCACGGGATTGACTTCGCGCGGGGACGTGTCATCCCGGGCCTTGCCTGCACCGGCGAAGGCCGGTGTGCCCGGGATCCACCCAATAGCTCGCTCAGGCGCTTGTGGATGGATGGATCCCGGTGACAAGCACCGGGATGACAATGCGCGAGGCCGCCTGCCCATGCTGGAGTTCCTGATCCTCGGTGTCATGGCATGGGCGGGCTACGCGGGCGGGTCGGGGTGGCTGGCGCTGGCAGGCGCCGCGGCGCTGACGGTCGGGAGCTGGTGGCGCAAGGTCCAGCTCCTGCGCCAGCATCCACAGGTGCCGTTCAGCACCAAGATGACGACCTATTTCGTCGCCGGCGTCGTGATCAATCTCGTCCTCGCAACAGCCAGCCTCACCGCCGGTCGGGCGCTGCGGTGGTGGCTGGACGCGTAGGTTGGACAGGCGCTACTTCACCGCAAACGGGTTCTTCCAGCCGCCGGGCTGCCTGCGCTCGGGGAACGCGGTCTCCAGGTAGTCGAGGATCTTCCTGCGGTCCTCGCCCTGCACGTGCGGCATGCTGTGGCGCTGGACCATCCAGGTGAGGCTCTCGTCCCAGCGGTCGCGCGACATGCCCTGCGCGGCGACGATCTTGAAGCTGTGGCAGGCGGTGCAGAAGTAGAACGCGTCGTCGCGGTGCGGCCCGGCCGGATACTGCTCGGGCTGCTCCTCAATCGGCCGCACGCGCTTGGACTGGGCATGGCTGTCGACGAGCGGAAGGGCGAGGAGGGCTGCCAGCAGCAAAGCGCGCAAGATGCGCCGATTCCCCTCCCCGTCGTGTCGTGTCGAAGACGCGCTTCCAGCACGAAGACACGCCTCCGGCATGATGTGGGGAGGGGATAGGGGTGGGGGGACACCCGACCGCAGATGTTCTGCAATACCCCCCTCCCTAGCCCTCCCCCACGTCGTGTCGAAGACGCGCCTCCGGCACGATGGGGGAGGGAATCCACGCCGTGCGATCCCCATCATCCCACCAGCACGGCGATGCGGTGCATGGGGTTGCCGCCGTAGCCTTGCGGGTTCCAGTTGCCGGCGAGGTGGGGCTGCATGCGCCCGTTCATGTCGGTGGCGCGCACCCAGATCTCGTAGTAGCCGTCGCCCGGCAGCGCCACCGCCCCCGACCACCGGCGCCAGTCGTAGCGGTTGCGCGTGGGCGCCAGATAGGTGCGCTGCCAGCTGGAGCCGAAGTCGATCGACACGTCGACGCGCTGCACGTCCAGATCGCCGGCCCAGGCGGCGCCCCGCAGCTTGATCTCCTTCGTGCCGGCACCGAACCGCTTGCCGTTGGCGGGGCTGGTGAGGATACCGCGCACGGGCATCGACTCCATGATCTTGAAGTTGGCGTCGTCGGTCTTGCCGCCGGGCACCATCGGCTTGATGGCGACGCGGTAGGACGTTCCCAGCATGCCCTGGCCGTCGTGCACCTTGTCGCGCACGGTGATCTTCGACAGCCACTTGTGGGAGACGGACCCCGGCCAGCCCGGGATGACGAGGCGCAGCGGGGCGCCGTGGATGCTCTCCAGCGGCTTGCCGTTCATCGCCCACACCAGCATGGTGTAGGGATCGAGCGCCTTCCTGATCGGCACGCCGCGCGACAGCGTCTGCTTCGTCGCATCGCCCGACAGATGCACGTCGGTGCCGTAGTTGGCGGTGTAGACGGCGGAAGGCTTGAGCCCGGCCGCGCGCAAGACGTCGCCGAGCGGGACGCCCGTCCACTCGGCGCAGCCCGCACCGCCGTTGGTCCACTGGTTGCCGCGCGCCTGCGGGGCGAAGAACGAGCGGCCGTTGCCGCCGCATTCCAGCACCATGCGGAAGGTCCTCGGCTGGCGCTTCTTGAGCTCGCCCAGCGTGATCTCCAGCGGCTTGTTGACCTCGCCGTCGATGGTGAGCTTCCAGGCGTCGGGATCCGACGTCATGTCCGGGGTCTGCCCGTTGTTGCGGATGAAGAACTTCGCCGTCGGCGTGGTGTCGTCGTCCAGCAGCTGCTCGGGCGTCTCCGCCACCAGCGGCTTGTCGCCGAGCAGGACCAGATTGCCGTCCTTGCCGGGGAAGCTGAGTTTTTGCGGCATGGCGGAAGGCGCTGCCGCGGGGGCCTCCTTCTTGGCCTCCTGGGCGAACGCCGCCGGGATCAGCCCGCCCGGCATGTTGGCCGCGAGCACGATCGGCCCGCCGACCGCGGCCGTCATGCCGGCGAGACCGGCGCCGCCCAGGAAGCCGCGCCGCGACACGTCGGTGCGGCGGCCGAAGACGACGGCGTCCGCGCGCTCGGGATCGTCGGCGTATAGCTCCTCGATCAGCCGTTCCGTCTTGCCCATTCTGGTGTCTCCCGGTCTTGCTGTTGCCGTTTACAGCTATCGTTGTACGCGGGCAGCATTATGCAGCAGCCGCGCATATCCTCAACCCGGCAAATCGGCCGGCAGTCGAGAGAGCCAAAGCGCGGCTAGAATTCGCCGGCCGCGAAGCGGTACGTGCGCGAGCAGAACTCGCACGTGACGGTGACGCCGCCGTCCGGCTCGCGCATGTCCTGCAGCTCCTCGGCGCCGAAGCGCTGCAGGTAGCCGTGGATGCGCTCGCGCGAGCAGCGGCACTCGGCCGCGAGCGCGGTGGCGGGGGTCACGCGCACGCCCTCCTCGTGGAACAGCCGGTAGAGCAGACGCTCGGGCGTCAGCAGCGGATCGAGCAGCTCGTGGTCCTCCACGGTGGCCGCGAGATGGCGCGCACGGTTCCAGTTCTCCTCGTCGTCGCCTTCGAGGCTGGCGTCGTGCGCCTCCCCGCTCAGCTCCTGATCCTCGCCGCTCCGCTGGGGCGGCTTGCCGCCCTCGCGCGGCAGCTGCTGGATCAGCAGGCCGCCGGCGCGCCAGCGCCAGCCGGACTCCGCGCCCGTCGCCGACGGCCCGTAGTGCCGCGCCACCGCGAGGCGGATGAAGGTCGGGATCTGCTCCGACTGGCGGAAATAGGTGTCGGCCGCCTGCGTCAACGACTGGCGCTCCAGCGCGACGATGCCCTGGTAGCTGTTGCTGTCGCCGCCCGGATCGATGGTCATGGCGACGTGACCGTTGCCGAGCAGGGCGCCCTGGTCGCCGCGACCTTTCGCCTCCGCCAGCGACGCATTGGCCTTGTCGAAGCTCGCATAGCCGCGCAGCTTGCCGGGGGCCACGAAGTCGGTGACGAGGAAGTCGAGCGGCCCGTCGGACTTGGTCTGCAGGATCAGCTTGCTCTGTGCCTTCAGCGCGGTGCCCAGCATGGCGGTGAGCGCCAGCGCCTCGCCCAGCGTGTGGCTGACGGGCTCGGGGTAGGCGTGGCGCGACAGGATGCTGTCGACCGCCGGCCCCAGCCGCACGACGCGGCCGATCACGTCCGACTTCACCGTGCGGAACGGCAAGACGAGATCATCGCTGGGGGGTTGTCGTCTGCGGCCTCGCTCGCTTCCTGCCATCAATTCACTCCGAGGCACCAGGCTAGGATCGCCTTCTGCGCGTGCAGCCGGTTCTCCGCCTCGTCCCAAACGACGGACTGCGGCCCGTCGATCACGGCAGCCGCCACCTCGTGACCGCGATAGGCCGGCAGGCAATGCATGAAGATCGCCTCCGGCGCGGCCTTTCGCATTAGCCGCTCGTCGACCTCGTAGGGGCCGAGCAACTGCTTGCGGCGGCTCGCCTCGTTCTGCTGACCCATCGACACCCAGGTGTCGGTGACCACGCAATCGGCCCCGGTGACGGCCTCGATCGGGTCGTCGGTCAGCACGATGTCGGCGCCCTCGCGCTTGGCCCAATCGATGACCGACCTTTCGGGGTTGAGCTGGGGCGGGCAGGCGAGCGTCAGCTTGAAGTCGAGCCGGGCCGCTGCCTGGATCCAGGACGCAGCCACGTTGTTGCCGTCGCCGGCCCAGGCGATCTTGTGCCCGCGGATCGGTCCTTTCGCTTCTTCGAACGTCATGATGTCGGCGACGATCTGGCAGGGGTGGGTGCGGTCGGTCAGGCCGTTGATGATCGGCACGGTGGCGTGCTCGGCGAACTCGGCCAGCGTCGCGTGCTTGTTGGCGCGGATCATGATGGCGTCGACGTAGCGCGAGAGCACCTTGGCCGTGTCGGATATGGGCTCGCCGCGGCCGACCTGCAAGTCGGCGTGGTTGAGCGCGATCGACTGGCCACCGAGCTGGCGCATGGCGACGTCGAACGACACGCGCGTGCGCGTGGAGGGCTTCTCGAAGATCAGCATCAACACGGCATCGGCGATGCCGGCGGGCTTGAGTTTGGCCGGCACGCGCTTGCCCGCCTTCTTCATGGCGTGGCCCATGTCGATGATGCGCCTGAGCGTGCCGGCGTCGATGCAGTCGATGTCCAGGAAATGCCGGGGAGCCATGGCGGCTGTCGGGGCCTCTAGTGTCCTGATCGCGAAATTCGTCTCGATGTAGCGGACTTCTCGATCATCACACTAGAGCAGGATCGCTTCGGATTGAATCACGCCAACCCCACAATACACGTATCTGCCGAAGCGTGAATCCTGCTCTGTGAATTTACCCCTGTCGTCGTTCCCGCGAGCGCAGCGAACGCGGGTATCCAGCAGACAATGCGACCGTCGCGTGCGCCGCCGCATTCCGGGCAAGCCCTCCTCGAGCACAATCGCGACTGACTGCTGCGACAGCGAGGCGTCGAACCCCTTCCCGCCACCGCAACCGACTGACCAGGTTCGTGAGCAACGTGCGCTGAGCTATTTCAGATGGAGAATCACCGGACCTTCTGAGACGGTTGGTGCGCTTACACCAAGGTTCGTCGCATTCTTGCCGATCCACTCCCTCGCCACCCGCATGCTTTCGTCAGTTCCTGCCTTGTCCTCGCACACCGTCACCGTTGCACCACCATCGCTCGTGCGGACGCATGAGTAGCTCACGAACCCCTTTACGGGACGGATGATAGCTTCGACCTCCGTCTTGCGCGCTTCCAGCAGGTCGACCAACTGTTTCGCACCAGGACCGGCGTACGTTCTGATGACCGCGTGCATGACATTCCTCCCTTTCGCTCATCCTGCGGGACACAGCCTACGCCCCTTCGAAAGCTCCGACAACGTGGCGGGAAAGGCGGCGTTCCGCCGAGAAACTCACACGTCCATCTCGCTCTCGGAGACGCCGTCAGGCCGGCTTGGCGAGGCGTCGCAGCGCCCGCGACAGGCGCTGCGTGGCTTCGCTGATCTCGGCCTCGGTGACGTTGAGCGGCGGCAGCAGGCGCACCACGTTCTCGCCCGCACCGACGGTCAGCAATTTCTCGGCTGTGCACGCGCCGACCACCTCGCCCATCGGCGGCTTGACCTTGATGCCGGCCAGCAGCCCGCTGCCGCGCACCTCCTCGACCACGTCGGGGTTCTCGTCCTTGATGCGGGCGAGCTCCTGCTTGAGCCGCAGCCCCAAGGTCTGCACTCGGTCGAGGAAGCCCGGCTCCAGCACGGCATCCAGCACCGCGTTGCCGACCGCCATCGCCAGCGGGTTGCCGCCGTAGGTGGAGCCGTGCGTGCCGGGCACCATGCCCTTCGCCGCTTCCTCGGTGGCAAGGAAGCAGCCGACCGGGAAGCCGCCGCCGATGCCCTTGGCCACGGCCATGACGTCGGGTTTGATGCCGGCCCACTCGTGGGCGAACAGCTTGCCGGTGCGGCCCATGCCGCACTGCACCTCGTCGAGCACCAGCAGCAGCCCGTGCTGGTCGCACAGCGCGCGCAGGGCCTGCAGCCACTGGTTGGAGGCGACACGCACGCCGCCTTCGCCCTGCACCGGCTCGACCATGATGGCGGCCGTCTCCGGCCCGATCGCCTTCTCCACGGCCTCGAGGTCGCCGAACGGGACGAGATCGAAGCCGGGCGCCGGCTCGCCGAAGCCTTCCAGGTACTTCTCGTTGCCGGCGGCAGCGATGGTCGCCAGCGTGCGGCCGTGGAAGGCGCCCTTGAAGGTGACGATGCGCCACTTGCCCGGGTTGCCGCCGGCGAAATGGTAGCGCCGCGCCAGCTTGATGGCGCCTTCGCACGCCTCCGCGCCCGAGTTGGTGAAGAACACCTTGTCGGCGAACGTGACCTCGCACAGCCGCTCCGCCAGCCGCTCCTGGCCCGGGACGCGGTAGAGGTTGGAGCAGTGCCAGAGCTTGCTCGCTTGCTCGGTGAGCGCGGCGACGAGCTTGGGATGCGCGTGGCCGAGCGCATTCACGGCGACGCCGCTGGCAAAATCGAGATAGCGATCGCCGGTGGTCGAGACCAGCCAGGCGCCCTCACCGCGCTCGAAGGCGATGTTCTGGCGCGCATAGGTGGACATGACGGCGGGCGACGGACCGGCGGAGGCCCGGGCTGCTTTGGCGGCTTTCTTGGCTTTGGGAGCTTTCGCGGCGCTCACGGAAGACGTGGACATGGCAAGACCTATCGTGCTGTCAGGAAACAAAAAAGCCGCGCTCATGCGCGGCGCTGATCGAGACCCCTCAACGGTCCCTCATCGCAGCCGCGCGAGCGGGGCGAGCAAAGGACGTCGCTTGTTGTGGATCGCACAGGTCATAGCGCCGACTTTATGGGGCTCGCTCCCGGGCGTGTCAATGGCTCCGCACGCGCATCGGCGCTCACAAAAGCAGAAGGCCAGGGGCCCCCCGGCGCCCCTGGCCTTCTCCCCCGCTGCCTTGCCGACGCCCTCGCCGGCAAGGCGTGATTGGAACCTCAGACCGAGACGTTCTCAGCTGACTCCGCCGCGTTGGGCTCGGCGTCGGCCACGGCGGGAGCCGGAGCTTGCCCGGCCACGACAACCGGCATCGGCATCTCGCGGTCGCGACGGCGTGGCTGCGGCGGCTGGAAGGCCCTGCGCGCGTGGAATTCGCAGTAGGGCAATCCGGTCACCTTCTTCTTGCCGCAGAAGTGGAAATCGGCGTGCTGCGGATCGCCGATCGGCCAACGGCAGCACGTCTCGGTCAGCGACTGGATATACCGGCGCTCGTTGAGCGGGATCTCGAGCTCCTCGGCCGGCGGCGTGTAGGGCTCGGTGTCGCCGAGGTAGAGCTGGCGCAGCGCCGGGTTTCCCATGTTGGCAAAGCGCGGCTTCATCAGGCGCTTGGCCGTCTGGCTGCGCGCCCTGGGCCGGTGCGACTTCATGCGCGAGGTGGTGGCGCGGCCCGACAGGCCGAGGCGGTGCACCTTGCCGATCACCGCATTGCGGGTGACCCCGCCGAGCCGTCCGGCGATCTGGCTGGCGCTCAACCCGTCGGCCCACAGCTTCTTCAAGAGGTCTACTCGCTCGTCGTTCCAGGCCATGCCCTGGTTCTCCCGATGTGCAACAACGGCGAAATCCGGCGCAGCGCGCGCAGATTCCGGCCTGTTCCGGCGAGACCTGGAAAGACGTTCAAGCACGCGGTTGCGCACGCGAACGCCACGAGCCAGATCGGCCGACGATCAACGCGAGACTGGTGATGACGCTGGACTAGGGAACTGACGCGTACTTCTGGGAACTCGGCGCACTACGGTGCGCAAATACGCGTCTGGGACCCGCGACTACTTACCCCCATCGCAATACTTGCGATATATCGCGGGTGACGGCGGGACATTACTTGGCCTGTTTGCCGACCTCAAGCGGCCAGCCTGCAAAATCGTCCGCAATGAGGGTATCGCGTGGCTTGTTCGCCACAGTCCAACTGAACAACGTGTGAATAGTGGGGACGATCTGTATCAGCGTGCCGAGTGTTGTTCTCAGGCACGCCCCGCCGGACTGTCCTCGAAGGCGTAGCCGGCGCCGCGCACGGTGCGGATCGGATCGCTGTCGGCGCCGCGGATCAGCGCCTTGCGCAGCCGTCCCACGTGCACATCGACGGTGCGCCCGTCGATGAAGGCATCGCGGCCCCACACCCCGTCCAGCAGCTGCTGGCGCGAGAGCACGCGGCCCATGTTCTCCATGAAGAAGGCGAGCAGCCGGAACTCGGTCGGCCCCAGCCGCACTTCGCGCTCGCGGCGGGTGACCCGGTGGGCGGTGCGGTCGAGCACGATGTCGCGCGCCTGCAGGGTGTCGGCGATGCGGCTGGGCGCGGCCCGGCGCAGCAGCGCCTTCACGCGCGCCACCAGCTCGGGCACCGAGAACGGCTTGACGACGTAGTCGTCGGCGCCGGTGGCGAGGCCGCGCACGCGATCGCCCTCCTCGCCGCGCGCGGTCAGCATCAGCACGGGCACGCCACGCGTGGCGTCGCGGCGGCGCAACCGGCGGCAAAATTCGATGCCGGAAAGGCCGGGCAGCATCCAGTCGAGCACGATCAGGTCGAAGCGGTCCTCCTCGACCTGCATCTCGGCTTCCTCGCCGGTCGCCGCAACGTCCACACGGTAGCCCTCGGCGGTGAGATTGTAGCCGACCACCTCGGCGATTGCGGCATCATCCTCGACCACGAGGATATGGGGCGACATCTCCTTGCCGGCCGACATGATGGCCATCATTCCTTCCGGATCAGCGTGGAACTCGTGTCGTCGCCCTTGGGTCGGTCGTCGATGAGCGCGGTGCCGTGCACGAGGTAATACACGTTCTCGGCGATGTTGGTGGTGTGGTCGCCGATGCGCTCGATGTTCTTGGCGCCGAACAGCAGATGGGTGCAGAGCCCGATGTTGCGCGGATCCTCCATCATATAGGTGAGCAGCTCGCGGAACAGCGAGTTGAACATCGCATCGATGCGCTCGTCGTGGCGCCACACCCCCAGCGCCTTCTCGGAATCGCGCTCGGCGTAGGCATCGAGCACGTTCTTGAGCTGGCGCATGGCGAGCTCCGTCATGTGCTTGAGGCCCGTCATCAGGGGCTTGGGGTGGTTCTCGCCGGAGACGGCGAGCGCCCGCTTGGCGATGTTCTTGGCGAGATCGCCGATGCGCTCCAGGTCGCCGGCGATCTTCAGCACCGTCATGATGTGGCGCAGATCGTTGGCCAGCGGCTGCCGCCGTGCGATCATGAGAATGGTCTGCTCCTGCAGCTCGCGCTCCAGCAGGTCGATGGCCCGGTCGCTGGCGATCGCCCCCTCGGCCAGCTTGGGGTCGCGCCGCTCCAGCGCGTCGAAGGCCTGTCCCAGCAGGCGTTCCGCCAGCCCGCCCATCTGCGCGACCTTCTTGTCGAGCAGCTGCAGCTCCTGGTCGAACGATTTGACGATGTGCTCGTTCATGGGGGCTACCCCTTTTCCTTTCTTGTCGCTCAGCCGATGCGCCCGGTGATGTAGTCCTGCGTGCGCCGGTCCTTCGGGCTGCTGAAGATCATCTCGGTCGGGCCCTCTTCGACGAGATTGCCGAGATGGAAGAACGCCGTGCGCTGCGATACGCGCGCCGCCTGCTGCATGGAGTGGGTGACGATGACGATGGTGTAGCTCTCGGCCAGCTCCTCCATCAGCTCCTCGATCTTGGCGGTGGCGATCGGGTCCAGCGCCGAGCAGGGCTCGTCCATCAGGATGATCTCGGGCTCCACCGCGATGGCGCGGGCGATGCACAGGCGCTGCTGCTGGCCGCCCGAGAGACCGGTGCCCGAGTCCTGCAGGCGGTCCTTCACCTCTTCCAGCAGGCCGGCGCGCTTGAGGCTGGCGATGACGATCTGCTCGAGATCGGCCTTCGAGGTCGACAGCCCGTGAATGCGCGGGCCATAGGCGACGTTCTCATAGACCGACTTGGGAAAGGGATTGGGCTTCTGGAACACCATCCCCACGCGCGCGCGCAGCTGCACGACGTCGAGTCTGGCATCGTAGATGTCGCTGCCGTCGATCTCGATCTTGCCGGTCACTCGGCAGCTCGGGATCGTGTCGTTCATGCGATTGATGCAGCGCAGGAAGGTGGACTTGCCGCATCCCGACGGGCCGATGAAGGCCATGACGCCCTTTTCGGGTACAACGACGGACACCTCCTTCAGGGCATGCTTGTCGCCATAGAAGACGTTGACGTTGCGCGCGGCAACTTTGGCCTTCCTGGCCGCTGGCATCGCATTCGTCACAGTCGCGTCCTGCGTGAAAGCCTTCTGCACCGCCATATCCATATGACACCTTTCTCGCTGACGTTACCAACGGCGCTCGAATTTTTTGCGCAGCCAGATCGCCATGCCGTTCATGACGAACAGGAAGACCAGCAGCACCATGATGGCAGCCGCCGTCTTGTACTGGAAGGCGGGCTCCGGCAAGTCGGACCACAAGTAGATCTGGACGGGCAGGACCGTCGCGGCCTCCGTGAAGCCCTTCGGCACGTCGACGATGAAGGCGATCATGCCGATCATGAGGAGCGGCGCCGTCTCGCCCAGCGCGTGCGCCATGCCGATGATGGTGCCGGTCATGATGCCGGGCATCGCCAGCGGCAGGAGGTGGTGGAACACCGCCTGCTGATGGGAGGCGCCCACGCCCAGCGCCGCCTCCTTGATCGAGGGCGGCACGGCCTTCAGCGCGGCGCGAGAGGCAATGATGATGGTCGGCAGCACCAGGAGGGCGAGCACCAGCCCGCCGACCAGCGGCGCCGAGCGCGGCAGCCCCATGAAATTGAGGAACATCGCCAAGCCGAGCAGGCCGAAGACGATGGAGGGGACGGCCGCGAGGTTGTTGATGTTGACCTCGATCAGATCGGTCAGCCGGTTCTTGGGCGCGAACTCCTCGAGATAGATGGCGGCCAGGACGCCGATCGGCAGGCACAAGGCCAGCGTAATGCAAAGCGTCAGCGCACTGCCCATGAGCGCGCCGCGGATGCCGGCAAGCTCCGGCTCGCGGCTGTCGCCGGCGATGAAGAAGAGGGTGTTCAGGCGGCGCTCGACGGCGCCGGTCTCCTTGAACCGCTCCAGGAATGCGACTTCCTGGTCGGTCGCCTTGCGGTTGCTCTCGGGCGTCACGTAGGTGACGAGCTTCCAGTCCCCGGCATTGGCATCGGCCGGCGAGGCGAGCGGGATCAGCACGTCACCGGTGATGCCGATGTCGGACAGCTTGGTGATCTTGACCAGGCCGCCGTTGATGGCGACCAGGTAGCTCGGCAGGGTGGCGTCGAGCACTTCCTCGATCTTCGGCTGGTCGACCCGTGCACGATAGCCGGCAGCCTCCTCGCGCAGCTCCTTGACGCGTGCGGTCAGATCCTGGGACCGCACCCGGTCCAGGCGCTCGGCTTCGAGGCTGACGAGGCGCGCGCGCTCGGCGAGATCCTTCTTGATCGAGACCAGCGTGTCGGCGAAATCGTTCGCGGAGGTGAGCACGGTGATCTCGCCGTTGGTTCCGCTCGGTGTGGCAATCCCTCGTCCGAAGCCCGCGATGATGGGCGTGCCGACGCCCTTGTAGTAGAGATCGGCATTGGCCGAGAGCAGCAGCGGCACCTTCACGGTCTGCCCGATCAAGGCAGGGTCGGCGACGATCATATCGCGCAGGCCATCGGCGGCGCCGGTGCTGAGCAGCCGCGTCAGCGTGCGCTCGGCACCCCGGCCTTCGATGTTGGGGATCGCCGCCTTGAGCGCGTCGCGGGTGACCGGGAAATAGTCCGCGCTGCGGATGGCGATGGGATCGTTCCGGCTTTGCGGCGGCACGAGGTCTGCGGGCACCGCCACGTCGAGCACCAGCGAGTGGTGCATGAAGGCCGGCAGCCCCTTGCGCACGATGTCGGCGATCAGCACGACCAGGAAGACGGCGGCAACGGCCAGCGAGATCAGGCCGTAGGCGCGGAACCGCCGTTCGGCCCGATAACGCGCGCGCACGCGGGCCTGCGCCGCGTCCGAGGTGATATCCACGCGGCGCACGAAGCCGGCCGCCGGGGAAGCGATGTCAGTCATACTGCTCCCGGTATCTGCGTACGATGTGAAGGGCTATGACGTTGAGCATCAAGGTGACGAAGAACAGGACGAAGCCGAGCGCGAAGGCCGCGAGCGTCTTGGCGCTGTCGAACTCCTGATCGCCGACCAGGATGGTCTTGATCTGGACCGTGATGGTGGTGACGGCATCGAGCGGATTGAACGTCAGGTTCGCCGCCAGGCCGGCCGCCATCACCACGATCATGGTCTCGCCGATGGCGCGGCTGATGGCCAGCATGAAGGCCGAGACGATGCCCGGCAGCGCCGCCGGCAGCACCACCTGCTTGATGGCCTCGGACTTGGTCGCGCCGAGCGCGTAGGCGCCGTCGCGCAGCGATTGCGGCACGGCATTGATCACGTCGTCCGACAGCGAGGAGATGAAGGGGATGATCATCATGCCCATCACCAGGCCGGCCGCGAGCGCGCTCTCGGACGCCACGTTCAGACCGAAGGTCTCACCCCAGCCGCGGATCAGCGGAGCGACCGTCAGGGCGGCAAAGAAGCCGAGCACCACGGTTGGAATGCCGGCCAGAATCTCGAGGATCGGCTTGGCAATCGCCCGCACGCGGGGCGTCGCGTACTCGGACAGGTAGACCGCCGAGAACAGGCCGAGCGGGCCGGCCACCAGCAAGGCGATGGCGGTGATCAGCAGCGTGCCTGTCAGCAATGGAATAAAGCCGAACGCGGTCTTGATGTCGCCCTGGTCGGCACGCAGTGCGGCCTGAGGATTCCACTCGGTCCCGAACAGGAAGTCCGTAACGGTGGGCCGCCCCTTGAGCGAGGGGTCGAAGAAGAACCGTATGGTCTCATAGAGGACGGAAAAGACGATGCCGATGGTGGTCAGGATAGCCACCGTTGCGCACAGCGCGAGCACGACGACCACGACGCGCTCGAACTTGTTGCGAGCGCGAAACGTCGTGCTTATGCGCCCCAGGCTGAGCAGCATCGCCAGCACGCCGAGCGCGGTGCCGGACCCGTAGAGGAGCCAGTTGCCCCACGCGAGCGCCGCCGCATAGCTGTCGGCCGCCTTGCGCAGGTCGGCGGACGGCGTGCCCGAGAACTGTCCCGCGACCAGGTTCAGCACGTCGCGCAGCACCACGCCGCGCTGCAGGTCGTCGGCGGCGACATCGGGCGAGAAGTGGGAGAGGGCGGCAGAATTGGCGAGCCTGCCGATCACGGGCGCGCCGATCGCGAACACCAACAGCATCGGCACGAAGACGGCGGCGACGGTGAAGAGACCGTGATAGGCGGGAAGCGAGTGGAGCACCGCCCTGCCGCCGGCTGCGGTGGCCACGGCCGAGGCTCGATACCGGCCGAGAAAGAACCCGATCAGGACCAGCACGGCCAAGGTCAGGAAATAGTATCCGGCCATCTTGCTCGTTCCCGCAGGGTGGCGCGGCGGCGCCCCCGAGCTACGCTGAACTCTCGGACCGTCTTGTCGCGCGGCGCAACCCGAGCTTCAAGGCGGCTGCCGTGGAAACCGGGGTTTGCGCCCGCTTTTCGCGACACACGACGAACCGCCGCCCGCGAGTTGGAAGTCCCGAGGGCGGCGGCCAGACGGATTGGGCTAAAAAACTACTTCACGTCGCCCGCGGCGAGCACTTTCATTTCCTTCGCACTGGCCATGATCTTGTCGGCCTCGGCCTTCGGCAGGGCAACCAAGCCCTTGCGCGCGAGGTAGCCGTCCTTCGACATGGCTTTGGCGGAGACATACTCGGCAACGAACTTTTCGATGCCGGGGACGACGCCCACGTGCTGCTTCTTCACATAGACGAAGAGCGGGCGGGCGCCCTTGTATTTGCCCGACGAGATGGTGTCGTAGTCCGGAGTGACGCCATCGATCGGCACGCCCTTCAGCTTGGCGGTGTTCTCCTCGAGGAAGGAGTAGCCGAAGACGCCGAAGGCGTTCTTGTTGGCCTCGAGCTTCTGGACGATGACGTTGTCGTTCTCGCCGGCCTCGACATAGCCGCCGTCCTTGCGGATCGACTTCCAGAGCTTCTCGAAGCCCTTGGCATCGGCCTTCTGCATCTCTGTCAAGGCCGCGATTTTCTTCGCGCCAACCTCCAGGAACAGCTCATGGAAGCTATCGCGCGTGCCGGAGGTCGGGGGCGGGCCCAGCACTTCGATCTTGATGTTCGGCAACGACTTGTCGACATCCGACCAGGTCTTGTTCGGGTTGGCGACCAGCTTGCCGTCGGGGCCGGGCACTTGCTCGGCCAGCGCCAGGAACACCTGCTCCATGGTGAGCTTCATGGCCGGGCCGGCCTTGGACTGCGCGATCGTCAGGCCGTCGATGCCGACCTTGATCTCGACGATGTCCTTGACGCCGTTCTTCTGGCAATCGTCGAACTCCCCCTTCTTCATGGCGCGCGAGGCGTTGGTGAGATCGGGATGGGTATCGCCCACGCCGGCGCAGAACAGTTTCATGCCGCCGCCGGTCCCGGTGGACTCGACGACCGGCGTCTTGCCGGCGCCGGACTTGCCGAACTGCTCGGCCACCGCCGTCGTGAACGGGTAGACGGTCGATGAGCCAACGATCCGGATCTGATCGCGGGCCGACGCCGCATCGGCAAGCGCGAGCAAGCCCGCAGCGGCGAAAACCGCCGCAAAGGCGTTATGCCTGTTCGTCACGTTGGAACTCCTTGAGTGAAGTGTGTGTAAGTGGCCAGCCAATTGCCCACTGCGATCGTTGATCGATGCTGGCCCGCGCCCCCTGGCGCAGGACCTTTTGTAGAGGCCGTGCGCAACGCGACTATGACAATCTATGTATTTGATTCATATGCATTTTATGCGGCATGTTAATCTTTCGCCGCGGGTAGCACGACGCTGAAGGTCGAGCCTTGGCCGAGCTTGGAGACGACCGTGAGCTCGCCGCGGTGGCGGTTGAGGATGTGCTTGACGATGGCGAGGCCGAGCCCGGTGCCGCCCTTCTCGCGGCTGGCGGCGACGTTGACGCGGTAGAATCGCTCGGTGAGCCGCGGCAAATGCTGCGGTGCAATGCCGGAGCCGTCGTCGGTGACGGACACGACGAAGCGCGCGCCATGGCCGCCGCCGATGGCGGCGTGCGCGATGCGCACGTCGATGCGGCCGCCGGCCTTGCCGTACTTGATGGCGTTCTGGACCAGGTTCTGGAACACCTGCACGATCTCGTCGCGATCGCCACGGATGAGAACGGGCTCCTCCATCCCTTGGAACTCGATGGTGGTGCCGGCCTTGGCGGCCAGCGGCTGCAGGGCCTGGATGACGTGCGCGACGGCATCGTTGAGATCGACACTCTCGCCGGGCGGCAGGTGCTCGCGCATCTCGACGCGGCTGAGCGAAAGCAGATCGTCGATCAGGCGGGTCATGCGCTCGGCCTGCTCGCTCATGACCTTGAGGAAGCGCTCGCGCGCCTGCGTGTCGTCCTTGGCCGCGCCTTGCAGCGTCTCGACGAAACCCCTGAGGGAGGCCAGCGGCGTGCGCAGCTCGTGGCTGGCGTTGGCGACGAAGTCGGCGCGCATGCGTGTCAGGCGATCCTGGTCGCTCAGGTCCCGGAACGAGATGAGTAGGGCTGGTCCGGGGGCTGCGGCGCGCGCGCGGCTGAGGGAGGCGACCGTCACCAGCAGCCGCCGCTCCACCGGCACGCGCTCATGCAGCTCGACGAAGCGCGTCGCCCCGGTGGCCAGCGCCTCGTCCACCGCCTCCAGCAGCTCGGGGTCGCGGCTGATGGAGGCCGCGTGCATGCCGCGCCGCCGGGCGCCGAACAGCTCTTCCGCCATGCCGTTGGCGTGCGCGACGTGACCGGTAGCGTCGAGCACCACGGCAGGCTCCGGCACGGCATCGACCACCATGCGCCACAGCGCGTCGCTCCCCACCGCTGGCTGGGCGAGCGCGTCGATGTGCGTTTCGCCTCCGGTGTCGTCGTACGGCCAGAGCCCGGCCCATGCCGCAGCCGCCGCCAGCCCGAGCACCCCCGACCGCAGCGACAGCCCGCCGGCGACGACGAATGCGGCCGATAGCACCGCGGCCAGCGTCAGCTGGGCACGACGCGCGGACAAGCGCGCCAGCGCCGGCTCGAGCTGCGCTCGAAGCCGCCTCAGCCAGTCCTGCTCGACCAGTCTTTGCACGTGGTACCGGGCCTTCCTGCCTCTTGCTGCGCGCCCTACGTTGGGCGTTCGCGCGTCGGCGACGCGGCGCGCCGCGCCAGCCAGCATAGCGCCGATCATAACGTCGGCCGACCAATTCTCATCGCCGCGCCGCGAGCACGGCCAGCAGCGCGAGCGCGGCGGGCAGGGCCTGCACGAACAGAATGGTGGTCTTGGCCGTCGCCGCCCCGAACAGGCCGGCGACGATCACGCAGCCGAGGAAGAACACCTTGATCGCCACGCCGTTGTCCTTGGCCAGCAGGCCCCAGACCAGACCGGCTGCCAGGAAGCCGTTGTAGAGCCCCTGGTTGGCGGCCAGCACCGCCGTCGATGCGGCAAGCTCGGGCGTCATGGCGAAGGTCTTCATGCCGAACGGCGTGGTCCACAGAAACATCTCCAGGACCAGAAAACCGACATGCAGGATGGCGACGATTGCCACCAGCACGTTCGCGACGATCTTCATGGCAACCTCCCCAAAGCTGCGCGCGCAGCGTCAGCGCACCAGAAAGAGCGGGCATTCGAGCACGCCCGCCAGCGGCCGCAGATCGCCGGCCTCCGGCACCACGAGCCCGCCGAACTGGCAGATCACAAACCCGCCCTGCAGCGTGCGCAAGGCCTCGGCGACGACGGCGGCTTCCCCGCGCGCGACCTCGGCCGCTTGGATGCGCACGTCCTCGCGCGCCTCCACCACGAGGCGCGCTTGCCCATCCATGGCCGCCAGCCGCTCCTCGTCGGTCGCCACCAGCAGCAGCACGACTTGCGGGTTGTCCTCGAGCGCCGCCAGGCGCTCGGCTGTCCGCAGCATGGCGGGGAGCCGCTCGATGTCCTCGACGACGACGATGGCGGGCCCACTGACGCGCCGCGCCTTCGGCCCGACCGTGACGAGGCCCGTGGTGCCGGAGATCTCCACCATCAGCTGGCGCAGCATCTCGCAGTTGCCGCCGGCGAACGGCTCGGCCAGCGCCACCACGTTCCACGGCCCCCTCTCGGCGCAGGCGATGGACAGCGCGCGCAGCGGCTCGTCGCGCACCACGCGCGAGCGCAGCGGCACATCGGCCCGGCGCGCGAGCGCCTCCAGCTGCCGCCGCGCGCCCTTCGCCGCCAGCCGCAGATCCTGCGTCATGCCGTTGGCCGACATCACGCGCCGCTGCCGCCCCGTCAGCGACACCTCGCGCACGAAACTGTAGGCGGCGCAGTCGAACAGCTGGCTGTCCTCGACGAACACGCTCTCGATCTCGGATTGGAACGCCCGCGCGATGCGCACGGCCGCCTCGAGCGCGATGGCGCTCGGATGCACCGAGCCCAGCTGCACCACGACCCGGCCGCGGTCCTCACCGATCTGTGCGACGTGGGCGATCATTCGCCATCCCTCGTACCATCACTGGAAGCGCTCTTCGCGAAGCCGCGCGTGCGCTCGGCGAACGCCTTCAGCTTGTCCTCCACCAGCCGGTTGACGGTCCCGCCCGTGAAGCGCCCCTCCGGGCCCCGCTCGCCGGCCTTGACGCCGGTGAGGATCTCGACCGCCTCATCGACGGTGCCGACGGGATAGACCGCGAACTGGCCATGGCGCACGGCCTCCACCACGTCCTCCCGCAGCATCAGGTGCTGGACGTTCGATTTCGGGATCAGCACGCCCTGCTGCTCGTTGAGCCCCCGCGCGCGGCAGACGTCGAAGAAGCCTTCGATCTTCTCGTTGACGCCGCCGATCGCCTGCACCTCGCCCCACTGGTTGATCGAGCCGGTCATCGCCAGCGCCTGCTTGATCGGCAGCTCGGAGAGGGCCGAGAGCAGCGCCAGCAGCTCGGCCGCCGACGCGCTGTCGCCGTCGACGCCGCCATAGGACTGCTCGAACACCAGGGTGGCCGCGAGCGCCAGCGGCACGTCGAGCGCGTAGCGGCCGGCGAGGAAGCCCCACAGGATCATCACGCCCTTGGAGTGCAGCGGCCCGCCGAGCTTCACCTCGCGCTCGATGTCGGTGACGCGGCCGGCGCCCAGCCGCACCCGCGCGGTGATGCGGCTCGGCCGCCCGAACGCGAATGCGCCAAGCTGCAAGACCGAGAGCCCGTTGATCTGCCCAACGCGCGCCCCTTCCGTGTCGACCAGCACGACGCCGCGGGCGATGGTCTCCTGGGCGCGGTCGCGCAGCCGGTCGGCGCGCTGGATCTGCTCGTCGATGGCGCGCGCCACGTCCTGCCGGGTCGTAACCTTGCGCTTGGCCTGGCCGGACCAGTAGTCCGCCTCGCGCACGATATCGGCGATGCGGCCGATTTCGATCGACAGCTTCTCGCGGTCGTCCGCCAGGCGCGCGCCTTCATCGATGAGGCGGGCGACGCCGGCCGCATCGAACGGCTTGAGACCGTGCTCCTTGACGATCGAGGCGATCAGCCTGGCATAGGAATGGTCGTTCTCGGAGGAGCGGGTGATGGTGTCGTCGAAGTCGGCTTGCACCTTGAAAAGGCCGGCGAAATCGGGATCGAGGGCGGAGAGCGTGTAGTAGAGCTCACGATCGCCGAACAACACTACGCGCACGTCGAGCGGGATGGGCTCGGGGTCGAGCGACTGGGTCGAGATCAGGTTGAAGCCCGCAGCCTCGCTCGGCGGCTCGATGCGGATCTCGCGCCCCTTGATGGCGCGCTTCAAGGCCTCCCAGGCGAACGGCGACAACAGCAGCTTGCGGGCGTCCACCAGCAGGTAGCCGCCGTTGGCGCCGTGCAGGGCGCCCGGCTTGATCAGGAGAAAGTCGGTGACCAGCGTGCCCATCTGGGCGATGTGCTCGACACGGCCGATGATGTTGCCGTGCGTCGGATTGATCTCCTCGACGACGGGCGCGCCCGTTTGCGCGCCGCCGCCGTTGGACACCATCACGTTGACCTGATAGCGGCGAAAGCGGACATCGCGCGCGGTATCCACCGACTGCCTGACGATGGCGTTCTCCTCCTCGCCGGTGACGAGGAAGAGGGCGACGTTGCGCACCAGGTCGCGACCCGTTGCATGCAGATATTCGAGCACCTGCGGCACGTCGGAGAACGCCGCCAGCACGTCGTCGAGCGCTTCCTGCACGGCGTGCCTGGCAACCTCCTCGTTGAGCTCGCTCAGCTGCGCGCGGCGCTTCTTGTCCGCCTTCGGCATGCGCTCGAGGATCGACTCCAGCTCCTTCTGCAGGCCCTCGATCTTGGCCTCGACTTCCTTGCGCATGGCCTCGGGCAGGGCATTGAAGACCTCGGGCTTCACCACCTTGCCTTCGTGCATCGGCGCCATGGTGAAGCCGGTCGGCGTGCGCAACACGGCGATGTTCTGGTTCTGCGCCTTGGAGTTCAGGGCTTCGAAGGCCTCGTCCTGGCCCGAGCGGAACTGCTCGTCGATGGCGCGGCGGCGCACCTGATAGTCTTCGCTCTCGAACAGCGCTGGCAGCACGCTTCTGAGCTCGTCGAGGGCCGCCACCATGCCCTTGGCCAACGCCTTGCCGCGGCCGTGCGGCAACTGCAGCGCCCTGGGGCGGTTGGGATTGTCGAAGTTGTAGACGTAGACCCAGTCGGGCGGGGTCGGCGCCTCGGCGGCTTTGGGTCCGAGATGGGCCTTGACCGCCGTGGTCTTGCCCGATGCCGGCGGGCCCAGTACGAAAATGTTGTAGTCGTGGCTCTTGATGTTGGCGCCGAACTGGATCGCCTTCAGCGCCCGGTCCTGGCCGATCAGTCCGGCGATCGGGTGCAACTCCTCGGTGGTCTTGAAGCCGAGCTTGGCTGGATCCACCACCCGGCGCAGGTCGGAGGCTTCGAGCTGCCGCCCGCGGGCGGCGACCGTGGTCACTTCGCCTTTGCTGTCGTTCGCAGGATTGTCATACTGTGTCTGTGGACGCTTGAAAAACATGCGCAAAAGCACCCGGTTGCCGAGGATGGGCGGGACCATAGGCGCCCGTCGCGGCCAAGGAAAGGCCGGGGGTGAGGCGGCGTCAACATCCGCCTCGTTCCGCGTTCGGAGACTCTGAAAGTGGTGACGTTTCCGGCACAGGGTGCGGCACTGCGGGACGGGCGGCAGTCCCCGGCTGCCTTCGACATCTGCCGCGGCGCCTGCCGGCTGCTCAAATCGCACGCATTCGCGGCGCTGGCCGAGGTAGCGCTGGCGAACGGCCGGCGGGCGGACATCGTGGCGCTGTCGGCGGCCGGCGAGCTGTGGATCGTCGAGATCAAGTCGTGCCTGGAGGACTTCCGCGCCGACCAGAAGTGGCCCGAGTACCGCGAATTCTGCGATCGGCTGTTCTTCGCCGTGGCGCCCGCGTTCCCGCGCGAGGTGCTGCCCGACGACGCGGGCCTGATCATTGCCGACCGCTACGGCGGCGAGATCCTGCGGCCCGCCCCCGAGCACAAGCTGGCCCCCGCCCGGCGCAAGGCCATGACCCTGTGGATGGCGCGCCTGGCCGCATGGCGGCTGCAGGGGGCGATCGATCCGGACGGCGGCTTCGAGGGCCCTGGGCGAGGCTGACCCCCACGAGCCCCGGGGTGGCGCGCTGGCGGGACTCATTGCGAGCTGGTAGGTTCCCTCCCGTCCGGAATCGCCGCCGGACAGGGGAGATCGGCCGCAGATGAGCTATGTCGCGCTGGATATATTCGAGCAGCTCCGGCAGGAGGATATCCATTGGATATTGGCCAGCTCGGAGCTGAGGACGATATCGGCCAACAGCGTGCTGGTGCGCGAGGACGATCCCTCCGAGACGATCTTCTTCGTCGCCGACGGCCTGTTCGAGGTCTATGTCTTCGCGGGTCACCAGATCAAGGTCGGCCAGCTCGGCCCCGGGGAAGTCATCGGCGAGATATCCTGGCTGGACCGCAAGCCGATCTCGGCCAGCGTGCGGGCGGTCGAGACCAGCGCCGTGATGGCCTTGAGCACGGCCCTGCTCGAGCAGAAGCTTGCCCAAGATCCGGTCTTCGCCGCGCGCCTCTTCCGCGGCATCGCCACGCTGACGGCGGAGCGGCTGCGCCGCACGACGTCCAACGTCCGCCGGTCCGAATGGGCGGCTGGGCCGGGCCCGGCCGCGACAAGCAGCGCTGCAGGCAGCAGCATTCTCAAAAAGATCAGTGATTTCAAAATGCTCGTCGCGGCCGCAGACAAGCATGCCATCGAGAGCAATGGGCGAATATCGGACGACCACGCTCTGCAGATCCGGCAGATGTTCGATGTGCTCGAGCGCGACATCGGCCCGCAAGGCGCAGAGACCGTGATGGGACTGGCCGACGCCCTGCAGGCCGAGCTGCTGCCGTTCATCCAGCTGACCGAAACGGGGAGCCGCTATTACACGAAGCCGCGCGGCTATGCCGGCGACTACCAGACCATCGAGATGATCTACAAGAACACGCCGGCCGGGGTTGGCCGCATCGGCCGCCTGCTCGACAGCTGCATGCTGAACCTCGCGGCGGCGAAGGCCATGCGCAATCGGCGCCACCTGCTGGCCACGGAAATCCTGGCATCGTTCAGCGGCGCGGCGAAGGAATTCCACGTCGCGAGCCTGGCGTGCGGGCCGGCGCGCGAGATCTTCGACGTGTTCGAGAGGGCCGACGACCGGGGCCGCCTGCATGTCAGCTGCGTCGACGTCGATCGAGAGGCGCTCGCCCACGTGGATGCGCGCTGTCGCGAGCTGAAGCTGGCCGACCGGGTGCGGACGTTCCATGCCAACCTGATCCATCTGGCGACCGGCCGGCAGGAACTGGATTTGCCGCCCCAGGACCTGATCTACAGCGCCGGCCTGACGGACTACTTCAGCGATGAGCTCGCCGTCACGCTGATCGATTGGATCCACGACCGGCTGCGGCCCGGCGGCCGCCTCCTGCTCGGCAACTTCCATCCGCGCAATCCGAGCCGCGGCCTCATGGATCATGTGCTCGACTGGCGCCTGACCCATCGCGACGAGGCAGCGATGAATCAGCTGTTTCTCGGCTCCAAGTTTGCGCAGCCCGCCGCACGAGTTCTGTTCGAGGCCGAGGGCATCGGCCTGTTCGCGGAATGCCGCAAATCGTAGCGCTCGAAGGCAACGCGAACGCCCGCATTAACCGTGATCGGACTTATCCCCGCGTTCCCGGGCTGTGCTATATTGTGGGTACCTCGGCTCAACGAGGGGTGTCTGCTCGAGCGACACCTCGAGCAGCACGGAGCCGAGGGTCGCGCGACGGCGACACGGTTCGAACCCGTGCGCCCGGTGCCATGGTGACCCGGATCGGTCAAGCGGTATCCAGCGCGACAGCGAGGCTCGTGAGCCGCGCGACTGCGAACTACCCCACGGTCCGGCGGCTCGCGAGCCCCGCTCCCTCGGTCAATTGTCACTGACACTCGCTGAGACCGAGTGAGCAGACAATTGGCGTTGGTGCGGGCTGATGGCCGGCGACACGGGTCGCCGATGGTATGACGCGCCTTTGGTACGTATCCTCTCATCCACCATTCCCAAGCCAGGTTGGCGTCCCTGGTGGGGGTGAGGCGCGGCGCACGGACCACGCCGCGCCTACACGACCGGCACGCCGGTGGCCTTGGCCTCTTCCTCGGGCTCGACGTGGATCAGCACCTCGGCCTCGTGCACCGCCGCCTCGAGGGCCCCCTCGATGCGGTCGCAGATTTGGTGCGAGGTGGCGACCGTCATGGTGCCCGGCACGACCAGGTGGAACTCGATGAACGTGACGCGGCCGGCCGTGCGCGTCTTCACGTCGTGCGCTTCGATCGCGCCCTCCGCGTTGGCGGAGATCACCTGCCGGATGTGCCGCGCGACGTCGGCCGTCACGGCCTCGTCCATCAGGCCGCTCACCGACTCGCTCACCAGCCGCCAGCCGGCCCACAGGATGTTCAGGGCGACCAGGGCGGCCAGCGCCGGGTCGAGCACCTGCCAGCCGGTCAGCGCGACGAGGCCCAGGCCGACCAGCACGCCGATCGAGGTGGCGACATCGGTGACGAGGTGCCAGCCGTCGGCAATCAGGGCCGGAGAGCGCTGGCGGCGGCCCCAGCTGATCAGGAAGTACGACCAGCCCGCGTTGAGGACCGTCGCCACGCCGTTGATGAGGATGCCCTGCACGGGCTGGTCGAGCCGGCGCGGCTTGACGAACGCGTCGTAGGCTTCGTGGAAGATCAGCAGCGCGGCGACGACGATCAGCACGCCTTCGATCACCGCCGAGAAATACTCGGCCTTGTGGTGCCCGAACTGGTGGCGCCGGTCGGCGGGCTGCGCCGAGATGTGGACGGCATAGAGCGCCACCAGCGCCGTGATCAGGTTGACGATGCTCTCGAGCGCGTCGGAGAACAGCGCTACGCTGCCCGTTCGCCAGTACGCCAGATATTTCAGCCCCATCACCACCAGCGCCACGCCGATCGACCCGATCGCAGCGAGTCGCAGCTTTTCGGCAGTCGTCGTTGGGGAGATGAACGACATGTGAGGTTTGAACGGGCGAAATGCGCCCTGCACATGGCACGGGGTGGGGGCGATTGCCAGCGCTTTTGCTCGGCCGGCGGGCCCGGTGCACCCGTGGGAGCGCCGAAAGCCACAGACTTTCAACGGACGAGGCTACCCCGAGCGCCGCGAATCAGATGCAAGAGTGCTCGATTCGTTCAAGGCCGCCGCTGTCGCAGTTGCGTCCGCGTCCGGTCGTGCCGTCGCGCAGGAGGCAAAGCCCCGTGGCCAATTTCCCAACTCACATCGCCATCGGCACCGTGGTGAGCGGCGCGCTCGCCACCGTCACGGTGGCAGCCGATCTGGTGGCGCCCGAGAACATCGTCGCGGTGACGCTGGCAGGCGTGCTCGGCTCGGTGCTGCCCGACATCGATCTCAAGGATTCGCGCCCCGCCAGGGCGATGTTTGCCGGGCTCGCGGTGTTCTTCTCGTTTGCCGTGCTGTTCAGCCTGGAGCGCAAATACTCCATTGCCGAGATGCTCATCCTGTGGATGGGCACGCTGCTGTTCGTGCGCTACGTGGCAAAGGAGATCTTCTTTCGCTTCAGCTACCACCGCGGCATCTGGCATTCGCTGCTGGCCATGGTGTTTTGTGCCCTGCTCACCTGCTGGATCTATGCCACGCTGCTGCAGCGCGACGCGGCGGTCGCATGGCTGGCGGCCGGCTTCATGTCGATCGGCTTCCTCACCCATCTGATCCTGGACGAGATCTACTCCGTCGACGTGATGGATACGCGCATCAAGGCGTCGTTCGGCACCGCGCTCAAATTGGTGGACAGCAAGCATTGGGGCCATACCACGGCGATGGCGCTCGCGACCGTGCTGGTGTTCCTGTTCACGCCGCCGACCAAGATCTTCGTCGAGAACATCACCTCGCGCGCCTTGTGGACCGAATTGCACCACCGGCTGCTCCCACAGGACAACAAATGGTTCCAGGGCATGGCGTGGCTGAAGGAGAAGGCGCCGGCGACGAAGGCGGACGTGGTGCCGGCCGGCACCAGCTCGCTGTCCACCGGCTCGATCGCCCCGGCGCCGGCCGAGAGGCCGCCGGGCGAGAAGCAGAAGCCTTAGACTGGGCCGCGTACCCACGAGGGCGATACGGCGGAACATATCGCCGATGTCGGTTGTTCGGCCCGAACCCGACGAGAGCAAGATCGTTTCTGATCGAAGCGCTTGGCTTCGATCATGGAACGTGAATCTTGCTCTCGACTCTATGACTAGAGCAGGATTCACGCTTCGGCCGCCACATCCCAATCGAGGCAAGGTGATTCAATCCGAAGCGATCCTGCTCTAGGTGCACTTTTCCCACCAATTCACGGAAGCGAACGGTGCGCCCACGGTTACGACTTCTCCAAGACGCGGTGTAACGAGATCGATACCGTGCGCGCGCCCGGCGGCAACCGCGCGCTTGATCGGCTCGTCCCAAGCATGGAAGGCAAGATTGAACGTCCCCCAGTGCACCGGCAGCATGCGCCGCGCCGTGAGCGCGATGTGGCTCTTGACGGCTTGCTCTGGGTCCATGTGGATATCGAGCCACGTCTGCCCGGGGCCATAGGCGCCGATCTTCAGTAGGCTAAGATCGAACGGGCCCAGGCGATCGCCGATCTCTCGGAAATGTTCGCCGAAGCCTGTGTCCCCGCTGAAATACACCCGATGCACCGGGCCCGCGATCGACCACGACGACCACAGCGTGGCATTGCCATCGCGGAGGCCGCGACCGGAATAGTGCCGGACCGGCGTGCTCGTAATCTTCAGGCCGTGCCTATCGGCCGACTGCCACCAATCCAGCTCAGTGAATTGCGTGCTCGGCACGCTCCATCTTTGCAGATGAGCCCCGATGCCGAGCGGAACGAGAAAATGCGCGCCCGATCGCGCAAGATGCTTGATCGTTTGCATGTCGAGATGATCGTAGTGATCGTGCGAGATGACGACGGCGTCGATTTTCGGCAGCGCGTCGAGCGCCAGCGGCGGAGGATGGAATCGCTTCGGCCCGATGCCCACGAACGGTGACGCATGGTCGGACAGCATGGGATCAACCATCACGCGAACGCCGTCGAGCTCCAGATAGACGCTCGCGTGTCCGAACCAGATTGCCCGCAGCCCCGGCGACGGCCGATTCTTGAAGTCCTCCGGCGCGAGACGAACGACTGGGGGGCACGGCGACGGCGGCGTCCGCACTTCGTCGCCGAAAGTCTGCCGCTGGAAGTAATCCCACAGCTGCGCGTTACTCCGTGGCGTTTGCGGGACCACGTTTTCGAAGCGGCCGTTACGGGACTGCGGCGAGGCGTGCGCCCGGGCCGATCTGTCCCCCAGCACGGTGCCGCCGAACGATGGCCAGAAGTTCAGTAGCCCTGCGCCGATCGCGCTCGAGCCCGCCGCCAACGCGACAACCGCAACGGTGAGTTTGCTCAGTCGGCTCATCGGTTCACCCGAGGTCCTGCTCATGACATGCGCCAGGGCCTTGTCCCATCCGATCACTATCCAAGAGCATTTGCCCGAACTCAACACCTCACCCGGACGCTGGTGGCAAAGCAGTACCCCTAGCGCAGGCGTACCAGCACGACCCCTGCCAGCACCAGGACGGCTGCGACGACGCGCGCCGCCAGCAACGGCTCGCGCAGCAGCAGCGTCGCAAACAGCGCCGCGAACAGCACGCTGGTCTCGCGCAGCGCCGCCACCAGGGCGATCGGGGCCACCGTCATGGCCCAGATGGCGATGGCGTAGGCCGCGGTGGAGAGGGCGGCGCCAGCCATCGCGAGCTTCCAGTTGGCGGCGAAGTCGCCGACCAGCCGCGGGCCGACCCGCACCAGGCCGTAGAGCGCCATGGCGGCGCCGCTCAGCAGGAACAGCCATACGGTGTATTGGAGCGCGGAGCCCGACAGGCGGGCGCCGATGCCGTCGACCAGCGTGTAGGCGGTGATGGTGACCGACGTTAGCAGGGCAAAGCCGACCGATCGTGCATCGAAGCGCTGCAGTGCGCGCCCGCCCCGGATCGCCAGCAGCAGGATGCCGGCAGCCAGCACGCCGACGCCGGCCCAGCCGTAGGGACCGAGCGTCTCGCCCAGCCACAGCGTCGCCAGGATCGCCGTCATCAGCGGCGCCGAGCCGCGCGCGATCGGGTAGACTTGGCCGAGATCGCCGTGCCGGTAAGCTTGCGCCAGCGCCAGATAGTAGGCGATGTGGATGATCACCGAGGCGATGATGTAGGGCCACGAGGCGGCGGCGGGCACGCCGACAACCAGCGCCAACGGCACGACGATCGCGCCGGACGCCGCGGCGACGAGCGAGGTGGCGACGATCGGCTCGAGCTCGAGCTTCAACAACGTGTTCCACCCGGCGTGGCAGGCCGCGGCAGCGAGCACCGCCAGGAACACGTAGAGATCCATCGATGGGTCCGCCTCGGCTGATGGCCCGCGCCGGCGAACGGGGCGGACTATCGCCGCAATCGGTGTGGATATCCGTTGGTCGGCGGGCAGCTATCCACACCGCCCGCCAGCACGCAATGCGCTTATTTCGCCCCTGCGGCGTTGCACGCAGCGACCCGATCGGCGCGGCGCCGGGTCTGCAGCTGTCTGAGCAAAATTTCGGAGCGATCACGGAGGGTCTTGAATTTGCGGCGCTTTCCACCCGCTGCTGGTGCGCGACCCCGACGGCAGCGCACGCATGACGCGCATCTCGGCGGCAGGGGTCTGCCCGCGTGCGTCACGCGCCTCTCACGTCAGCGCCACAATTCATCGGCAAATCATCGCCGGCAGGAGTTCGCGACGCTGTGCGGCAATCGCGCGCCTCGGCTACGATCTGCTAAGGTGTGGATGGGCAACTGACAGGAGCATAGCGATGCCGATCAATTGGGTGGAAATTCCTTGGATGGCCGTGGGCCTCTTGGGCGCGCTCGCCTTCGTTTCGTCGCTGATCGGCAATTCGCTGATCAAGAACGCGTTCTTTGGCTCGATCCTCGCGCTCATCATCTTCGTCGCCTTCTTCGTATTCTGGAACTATTACCCGACGCCGTTGCAGGGCATGGTGCCAGCCATCAAATTCCCAACGAGGATTTGACGGCCGCCGACGTCGCGCTGCCCTGGTTCGATCGTACGCGTACCCTTCCGCGCCGCGGGTTGGAGATTTTCCGGCACGCCGCCCCAGCGTTGGCATGATTGCCTGGCATCATTGGCGCGCCGGTTGGAGGCTCGAAGCCTTGGGCGTGCCAGTGCTGTCAGGGAGTCTTGTAATGCCGATCGGCTCGAAACTGCTGCGCGTGGCCGTGCTGGCGGGAGCGGCGATGCTCATCTCCGTTTCCTCGGGCGTGGCTCAGGAGAACGTCTGTGCCGCCAAGGACAAGCGGCAGGCGTGCTCCGTGCAGTGCTGCGGCCGCTGGTCCTGCCCACCATCGTGCGAGGTCGACTGCGTGAAGGCTTGCGTCGATGCCTGCAACGTGCCGGATCGCGCCAAGGCCTACGCCCTCCGCAAGCGGGACCTACAGCTTCGTTGCGGCAACAAAAGCGTGCGATAGCGATCGGGCGTGCGGCCGAGCGATCGCGGCCGGCGCGCATAGGCATTCGCCCGGCACTGGACCAGGGGGAGACCCATGACGGATGTGGCGCCATCGGCTGAGACCCGCACCGAGCGGCGGCTCGACGGGCTGCTGCGCGGCTTCTTCATCATTCGCCTGCCGCTGGCGATGGGCGTGCTGACGATCCTCGCCATGACGCTGTTCGACCAGGTGCTCGAGGTGCACCGGGTGCTGACGCAGGAGCGCGCCACAGACCCCTTGCATCCGCACTGGCTGCTCGCGGTGGCGTCGCTCATCGCGCTGTCGCTGGTGCTCTGGCAGCTGGCGCGCCAGCACGCCGAGGACGCGGCGAATGACATTCCAGGCGAGAATATCGCGCCGCATCCGCTCAGCAATTGGGTGTTGCGGTGGGGGCCTCGCTTCATCGCCACGCTGCCGCTGCTCGGCGCCGCGCTCGGCATCTGGCTCAGCCGGTTGCCGAACCTCGACGCATCCGAAACGCCGCCGGCACTGGCCGAGGCGCTGAAGGCCATCACGCGGCTGCAGAAAGACTTCATCGTGGGCGCCGCCACCTGCGTCGGCCTGGCGATGCTGATCCTCGTCGCCGCTACGGTCTTCGAGCGCAAGCTGACCCCGGTCGGCAGCGGCCGCGCGCGCAAGTTTGCGATCTTCAACAACTGGCTATTGTTCCCGCTGGTCATTTTCGCCTCGATCATCCTGCTGGTGCGCGATCCCGTGCATTTGCCGCAGCTGGTCGGCACCATCCCGATCTTCGCCCTATGGATGGTCAATCTGGCGGTGCTGACGGGGTTGTTCGCGCGCTACTACCGGCATTTCGGCGTTCCGATCCTGGGCACGCTCGTCGTCTTGCTGATCGGCTTCGAGCTGTTCGGCCTCACCGACAACCATCAGTTCCGCCACCAGCCGCAGCAGGCGAGCATCCAGCGTCCCACGGTCGAGGCCGCGTTCCGCACGTGGCTCGCCTCGCGCAAGGACGCCCAGGCGTATCGCAACGCCAGCAAGCCGTATCCCGTCTACATCGTTGCCGCCGAGGGCGGCGGCCTCTATGCCGCCTATCAGTCGGCCAAGTTCCTGGGACGCATGCAGGACCTGTGCCCCAACTTCGCCCAGCACGTGTTCTCGATCAGCGCGGTGTCGGGCGGCAGCCTCGGGGCTTCGGTGTTTGCCGGCCTGACCCGCACGCGTGCCGCCAACGGCGACGTGAAGCCGTGTCTCGACCGGTTGGCCGGCGCCGGCGATTTCGAGGCCCGCTCCGATCGCATTCTGTCACGCGACCTGCTGGCGCCGGTGGTGTGGGGCGGCCTGTTCCCCGACTTCCTGCAGCGCTTCGTGCCATGGCCGATTCCAGCCTTCGATCGCGCGCGGGCGCTCGAGTTCGCCTTCGAGGAGTCCTGGCGGCACGGCGCCGGCCCCGACCCCAATCCGCTCCGTAGCCCGCTGTTTGCGCTGTGCGGCACGAGCGATCCGGCCTGCTCGACCGGCCCGACGCCGGCGCTGGCCTTGAACGTCACCAACATCGAGACCGGCATGCAGATGGTGCTGAGCCCGCTCGACTTCACCTCCATCGGTCCACCATGGTCGGGCTCGCCCAAGGTGTTCGACTTCTTCTCGACCGGCGTCGAGCCCGTCGACATGCCGCTGAGCACGGCGATCGGCCTGAGCGCGCGCTTCCCCTGGATCTCCCCGGCCGGCTGGTATGCCTTCACCGACCCCAACGTCGACAAGACGGCCGGGCACAAGCCGCGGCTGCGCCGCATGAGCTTCGTCGACGGCGGCTATGTCGACAACTCGGGCGTGGCAACCGCCTCCAAGCTGGCGCAGTCGCTGGCCGAGTTCCACGCCAAGGAGCCGGGGCTGCCGGCAATCGAGATCAAGCTGATCATGATCTCGGCGGCCTGGATCCCCTTCGAGCGCTTCTGGATGGACGCGCCGAACGATCGCGCGCAGAGCGAGTTGCTGTCGCCCTTCGTGGCCGCGCTGGCGGCCTGGCAGGGCCGCGGCTACACCACGCAATACGACCTCGCCGCCGATCCCAAGCCCGGCTTCAAGCTGGTCGAGGCGGGCGTCTACTACAACTTCATGCCGTTGCCGCTCGGCTGGCAGCTGTCGAGCCTGTCGCGCGGCTATATCGATCTGTTCAAGGGCCATCCCGAGAAGTGCGACGAGACGCAGCTCGACCGCTCGCTGGAGAACCATGCGACCCTGGCCAACTCCTACATCAACCGGGCGAACTGCGTGGCCAAGGAGATCGTGCGCGACCTCACGCCCGCAGGGGCAGCGTTGAAGATGCGGTCGATCACGCCGGCCCGGTAGCGGGCGAAGCGGCCTCAACGGATGCCGAACGGCGCCAGCGAGCGCTGCACGTTGCGGATGAATTTGCGCACGAACTTCGGCGGCTTGTTGGTCGGGCGCGCCGATCGCGGCGGACGTTGCGAGTAGATGCCGGCGGGCGGCACCGGGCCGCTCTCGCGCATCGCCGGCGGCGTGACGACCTGAGGCTGCGGCTGGGGCGCGGCGGCCTGGCGGGCCGGCCGATCCGGCAGCGGCTCTGGTCGGGGCGCGGTCGGCGCCAGGCTGCCCTCCGAGCGAAGTCTGGGTGCGGGGACGGGCACCGGCACGATCGCCGGTGCCGGCTTCTCGGCCGCCTGGCTTGGCTTTGGCTCCGGCGACGGCTCGGTCGCCTTGGCGAGCGTTGCGCCGCAGGCCCGGCCCTGGTGCCCCTGCACCAGTCGCAGCAGAATGTAGTCGGGCTGGTCGACCGGCAGCGTCGCGTTGACGGCGTCGGTGAACGCCTTCATCGCCCTGCGCGACTGCGAATTCCAGGCGCCGCTGGTCTCGCCGTCATAGCAGCCCACCCGCTTCAACTCGCGCTGCAGCTCGCGCGCGAGCCCCTCGCGATCCGGGGGCATGGGAGCGGGCGCCTGCGGCGGCGCGATCGGCGCGCGGGCAACCGGAGGTTCGCTTGCCCGCGTGGGAAGGGTCACGACCACCGCGGACGGCTCCGCGAGCCCCGACCCGTCGCGCCGCTCGAATCCCCACGAGACGACCATGGCGGCGATGCCGGCGCCCGCGAGGATCAGGGAATGACCGATGACGCTGTTCACCCGTGTGCCCCCACGCGATCGGCGCTGTGCTGCGAATGTCCCAGCAGCAATTTTGCGCGCGATCGTGACCAAAGGGGGGCTGCAGTGCGAGATGCTGATCGTGGTCGCGCCCGGCATCAATCTCGAGACCGACCACGACAAGAGGTGGCCCGCCCCGTGCTCGTGCGACTGTCGAGGATCGGCCAGGCGGAGCTGCGCCCGCGCCTGGAGCGGGCATGGCGGTGCAGGCGCCAAAGCGCCTGGTGGCTGCGCGCGACAAGACGTGAAGGGGCGCTTTACACCCGCGCGCGCTTCCGACGCACGCCCAGCAAGCCTTTCCAACGCCCCCGCACACGGGCGCCCTCGAGCACCCCACGAACAAACCCCCCCGGCGCGATTGTCGTTGCCCTGCCCCGCCGCCGACTTAGAATTAGTCTAGTTCCAGATGCATCGAGAGGGCGCACAGTGAAGGCATTCGCGGACTTGACGGAGCAGGAGATCCTGGCGCTGGCCATCTCGTCCGAGGAGGAGGACGGCCGCATCTATGCCGACTACGCCGAGGGCCTGAAAGCCGCCTTCCCGGCGTCGGCCCAGGTGTTCATGGACATGGCGGCCGAGGAGAACGAGCATCGCCGCCGGCTGATCGAGCTGCACCGGGCGAAATTCGGCGAGCACATCCCGCTGATCCGCCGCCACGACGTGCGCGGCTTTGCCCGCCATGAGCCGCTGTGGATCGTCCGCCCGCTCGGCCTCGACCGCGTGCGCAAGCAGGCCGAGGCCATGGAGTTCGAGGCCCGGCGCTTCTACGAGCGGGCGATGACGCGCACCTCGGACGCCGGCGTGCGCAAGCTGCTGGGCGATCTGGCCGAGGCCGAACGCTCCCACATCAGCCTGGCGCAGCGGCTCGGCACCGAGCACCTGACGGCCGATGCCAAGCAGGCCGAGGAGGAGACGCGCCGGCGCATGTTCGTGCTGCAGGTGGTGCAGCCGGGGCTCGCCGGACTGATGGACGGCTCGGTGTCGACCTTGGCGCCGCTGTTCGCCGCCGCCTTCGCTACCCACGATACCTGGCAGACGTTCCTGGTCGGCATGGCGGCAGCGGTGGGCGCCGGCATCTCCATGGGGTTTGCCGAGGCGCTGTCCGACGACGGCGAGCTCACCGGCCGCGGCCACCCCTGGCTGCGCGGCGCCATCACCGGCCTGATGACCACGCTCGGCGGCGTCGGCCACACGCTGCCCTACCTGATCAATGATTTCCGCATCGCCACCACGCTCGCCATCGCCGTGGTGCTGATCGAGCTGTGGGCCATCGCCTGGATCCGCGCGCGCTACATGGACACCAAGTTCCTGCGCGCCGCCTTCGAGGTCGTCCTGGGCGGCCTCATCGTGTTCGCGGCCGGCATCCTGATCGGCAGCGCGTGAGCTGGCGCAAGGGATACGAAAATTTACCTCTCGGCCGTAAGCTCGCGACCATACGCGCCGGCAGCGCCGCATGCCGGTCTTCCTGGACGCGCCAGCCCATGTGCTCCCCGATTGCCGCCAGGCTTGCCGTCGCGGTCGCCATCCTCGCACTCGGCGGCACGCGTGCCTCCGCGTGTGGGCTCTGGTTGTTCTGCGATTCCCGCGACTACCCGCCGATGTACGCGCCGGCGCAGGACGCAAGGGTGGGCCCGGTTTGGAGCTCGAACGGGTGGAGCTATCCGCAGCACTACGGCTATGCCGAGCGATTGCCACTGCGGCCCTGCGACCGCGCCTTGGGCGATTGCCGCAACGTCGGCATCGCCGATGAGCCGATGCGCACCCCGTCGATGAAGTGAGCCGCCAGGCCGGCGTCGACGCGACCAGTTCCACCGCGCCTCCACAAGGGCTACCTTGGCGGCAGTAACGCCAATGCAGCCGGAGGAGCCCATGATCCCCAAGACTCACCGCCGCGTCGTCCTGGTCCGCCGCCCGCCCGCCGAGCCGGCCGAGTCCGATTTCCGGGTCGAGGAGGTGTCGATGCCGGAGCCCGGCCCGCGCGAGGTGCTGGTGCGCGTCGTCTATCTCTCGCTCGATCCCTACATGCGCGGGCGCATGCGCGATGCCGCGTCCTATGCGGCGCCGGTCGGCATCGGCGAGGTGATGACGGGCGGCACCGTCGGCGAGGTGGTGAAGTCCAACCACCCGGGCTTCAAGCCGGGCGACATCGTCGAGGACCGCCTGGGCTGGCAGGAATACGGGCTCGGCACCGGCGCCACGCTGCGCAAGATCGATCCGGCGCTGGCACCCATCTCCACCGCCAACGGCGTGCTTGGCATGCCGGGCATGACGGCCTACTTCGGCCTGCTCGAGGTCGGCCAGCCGAGGGCCGGCGAGACGGTGGTCGTGTCGGCCGCCTCCGGCGCCGTCGGCCAGCTGGTGGGCCAGCTCGCCAAGATCGCCGGCTGCCGCGCGGTCGGCATCGCCGGCGGGCCCAAGAAATGCGCCTTCGTCAAGGACACGCTCGGCTTCGACGACTGCATCGACTACAAGGCGGGCAAGGACCTGACCGCGGCCGTCAAAGCCACCTGCCCGAACGGCGTCGACGTCTATTTCGACAACGTCGGCGGCGCCGTCAGCGACGCGGTGTTCCTCAACCTCAACTTCTGGGCGCGCGTCTCGCTGTGCGGCTCAATCTCGCAGTACAACGCCGCGACGCCGGAGCTGGGACCGCGACTGCTCGGCCTGTTCGTCGGCCGCCGCGTCAACATGCGCGGCTTCATCGTCTCCGATTTTGCCGCCAAGTGGGGCCCGGCCCTGCGCCAGATGGGCGAATGGGTGCGCTCCGGCCGCATCAAGTACAAGGAGGACATCGTCGAAGGCATCGACAACGCGCCGCGCGCCTTCATCGGCCTGCTGCGCGGGGAGAACTTCGGCAAGCTGCAGGTGAAGCTGGGGCCCGAGCCCGGGAAGGGGTGACGGGCTTCACTCCAACCTACGCGACTCCGGCCTACGCGCGCTGAATCTACACGCGCTGGAACTCTGGCCGCGCCAGCAAATCGTTCACGCTGCCGAGGATCAGATCGGCGAAGTCTTGCAGGTCCTCGCGCAAGCTGGTGCCGCTGAGCACGCCGATGTTGAGGCCGGCACCGGCCGCGCGGCCCATGGCGAGGTCGTGCACGGCGTCGCCGACCATGGCCATCTCCCGGGCCGCCAGCCCGACGGCCTTACAGAAGCCGTGCGCCATGCGCGGATCGGGCTTGCCACCGAAGCCCGAGTCGCAGCCGGCGGTGAAATCGAACAGCTCGAGGATGCCGTGCCGGCCCAGCGACGCCTCCAGGCCGCCGATGGAGTCGTTGGTGGCGACGCCCAGCCGGAAGCCGCGCCGCTTCAGCTCCGCGATCGTGTCCAGCGTGCCCTCGATCAGCACGGCGTGCCGGGCACCGCCTTGGCTGTAGACGCGATCGATGCCCGCCGCGAGGTTGGGCGGCGTACGCGCCCCGAGCTGCGCGGCGAACGCCTCGGCGATGTCGTCGATGCTGCCGGCCGCCAGCACCGAGCCGGCGATTACCGCATCGGTGTCGGGGTCCTGGCCATGGCGCCGCAGCAGCTCTGCAGCGAGCGCTGCATCGCCGCCGGCGGCGTACAAGGCCACCTCCCGGTGGATGGGCACCCAGGTGCGCTCGTAGTCGATGAGCGTGCCGTCCTTGTCGAACAGGATGCCCCGGATCGCCATCGGCCCGCCTCCTTCGCCCGGCATCAGGCCGCGCACACCGCGCTGTCTGGCGCTCCCGCGTGGATCGCAAGATCGCGGATCGTCGGCGTCTTGCCGGACAGCGGGTTGGCCGGGTCCCAGGCGATCTTGATCTCGCTGAAGCGCGCCGCCCGCGCATCGTAGATCAGCAGCCGTCCGGCCAGGCTGTCGCCGATGCCGATGATCTCCTTCAAGACCTCGGTCGCCTGCAGCGTGCCGATCACGCCGACGGCCGCGCCTAGCACCCCGACCTCGGCGCAATTCGCCACCGTCCCGGGCGGCGGCGCCTCCGGAAAGATGCAGCGGTAGCTCGGATAGGGGTTGCCGTCGGGCCCTTGCGCGTGCGGCTTCAGGGTCGTCAGGTAGCCGTCGAACGGGCCGACGGCTGCGAATACCAGAGGCTTCTTGGCGAGATAGCAGGCGTCGCTGACGAGATAGCGCGTGGCGAAATTGTCGGAACCGTCGGCGACGATGTCATAGCGGGCGATGATATCCAGCGCATTGCCGGCATCGATGCGCGCATCGTGCGTCTCGACCCGCACATGCGGGTTCAGCCTGGCGATCGCTTCGCGCGCGCTCTCGACCTTGGCGGCGCCGACGTGGGGCGTGTCGTGCACGATCTGGCGCTGCAGGTTGTCGAGCGAGACGCGATCATCGTCGATGATGCCGAGCGTGCCGACGCCGGCTGCCGCCAGGTACATCAGGACGGGCGACCCGAGCCCGCCGGCGCCGATGACGAGCACCTTGGCCGTCTTGATGCTCTGCTGGCCCTGGCCGCCCACCTCGCGCAGCACCAGGTGCCGCTTGTAGCGCTCGATCTCTTCGGGGGTCAGAGCCATGCCGCACTATACCAGAAGTTGGGCTGCCCAGCGCCGAGGCGACGTCAGACTTGCGGTTTGCCGTTGGTGAACGGCGCGAGCGCCTGGGCGATGAACCTGTGGGTCGGCGCCGCCACGCCGCATTCGCCGGCGAGCCGCGCCACCGCACCCGACAGGCCCTCGATCTCGATCGGCTTGCCCGCCAGCAGGTCGTGCGCCATCGACGCCATCATCTGATTGGGGAAGCCGTCGATCAGCCTCATCACCCGGCCGGCGTCGGCCGGCTCGAGCCCGGTTTTCCGCGCCACGCCGACCGCCACCATCTCCTCGACCGCCGCTTCGAGCAGCGCCCGGCTCTGCGCATTGGCGCGGATCGGGCCGATCGGCCCACGCGTCAGCGCCGTCATGCCCGCCAGCGGCGCCAGCATCGCGAATTTGAGCCAGATCTCGCGGCCGATATTGGGCGAGAGCGTCGCATCGAAGCCGGCGGCCTTGCAAGCGGCGAGGAACGCCGTCGTGCGCGCGCTCTCCTTGCCGTCGGCTTCGGCAAACTCCAGGCGCGCGAACTTGCCGATCTGCTTGATCACGCCGGGTTCGGAGATGTGTGAGCCGATACGCGCCACGCCCGGCACCACGTTGTCGGCGCCGACGATCCGACCAATGTGCTCCGCACTCTCCACGCCGTTCTGGAAGGTGTAGACGGCGGCGCCCTTCGCCACCAGCGGCCGCAAGCCTTGCGCAGCGCTCTCGGTGTCGCGCATCTTGACGGCGAAGATAATTGCGTCGGCGGCCGCTACGTCGCCCGGATCGGCCACCACGTGTACCGGCGCGACGTGAAGATTGCCGAGCTCGGCATCGAGTCGTAGGCCCTTGCTCTGCATGGCCTGCAAGTGCGCGCCTCTGGCGACGAAGGTGACATCGTTGCCGCCAGCCGCCAGCCGCGCGCCGAAGTAACCGCCGACGCCGCCGGGGCCCATGATCGTGATTTTCATTGTTGGGGTCCTCTTGTTGGCTATGGCGTTACGACCACGCGGCCGACGATCTTGCCTTCGCGCAGATCGTCCAGCGAGCGCCCGGCCTGATCCAGCGGCCTCAGCTCGACCGGGATCGGCGCCACCTTGCCGGCCTTGACCAGCTCGAGCATCTCGCGCGCCTCCGTAGTGGAGCCGACGTAGCTGCCCATGATGGTCAAGGCCCGCAACGGCAGCATCGGCACGGCCATCGAGAAGCTGCCGCCGATCAGGCCGACCACGATGGCTGCGCCGCCCTTGGCGACGGGGGCGTGAGCGAAGGCGAAGGATTTGTCGGAGCCGGCGAAATCCACCGCCGCGCCGACCCCGCCGCCGGACGCCTTCATGATCGCCTTGCGCGCGCCGGCGTCGGCCGGATCGAACGCCTCGGCGGCGCCCAGCTTGAGCGCCGCATCGCGCTTGGCTCGATCGATGTCGGCCACCAGGATGGGCTTGTCCGTGAGGGCGCGCGCGAACTGCAGCCCCATCATGCCGACCCCGCCGAGGCCAACGATCAGCAGCGGCCCGGCGCGCAGATAGGGCACCGCCTTCTTGATGGCGCCGTAGCCGGTGAGGCCCGAGCACATCAGCGCCCCGGCGATCTCCGGCGCGATGCCATCGAAGTCCAACAGATACCGGGGATGCGGCACCAGCACGTGCGTGGCGTACCCGCCGTCGACGGTGACGCCGAGCGCGCGGGGGGCATTGCACATGTGCTCGTCGCCGCGCGCGCACAGCCCGCACTTGCCGCAGCCGATCCAGGGGTACGCGGCGTAGCGCTTGCCTTTGGTGAGGCCTGGGACCACGCCCCGCGCATCGGGGCCCGCGGCCTCGACCGTGCCGGCGATCTCGTGGCCGAGCGTGAACGGCAGCGGGCGGTTGCCGCGCACGTCGAGCTTCTGGCCGCCGCCGAGGTCGAAATAGCCGTCCTGCAAGTGGATATCCGAGTGGCACACGCCGCAATGGGAGACGCGCAGCAGCACCTCGCTGCCCTGCGGCGTGGGCGTTGCCGCCTCCGTGTTCTGCAGCGGCTTGCCGTAGTCGATCAGTGATTGGCGGAGCATCGGTCGTACCCTGTGGTTGGCCTCGTGGCTGGCGCGCAAAAGACTAGCAGAGATTACCGAATGGTGAAGATGGAGAGCCTCATGCGCCGGGCAGGAACCGGAGACCCGGGGCCGCGTTAGAGAATAGAGGCAGCGAGATCATGCCTGTCCCCTTAGTTACGGCGCAATCGCCAGCTACATGAGCGCCAACAAGGAGTTGGGCCATGACGCAAACGATACCGGACGATCTGTGGCGTGACTTTCCCAAGACCGCGCCGGAGTT
>Ga0247727_10000455_pt1 | contig 99252 bp, 76 predicted proteins | sample WisWelCaveWW1625_FD_202498 | JGI IMG/M metagenome (GOLD analysis project Ga0247727, IMG submission 202498) | Biofilm microbial communities from Wishing Well Cave, Virginia, United States - WW16-25 | ecosystem: Environmental > Aquatic > Deep subsurface > Groundwater > Cave microbial mat | place...
AACCCGTATTGGTTTGTTCATTCAAATACATATCGGTTGATACTCCTGCATCACCACCATTATGTCCCCACCAGGTTCCGTTATCGGTATAGTAATACCAGATCAAACCTTGCTGCGCCATCAATGCGGGGAATTGATCGGTGCGCATTAAGTCAATGGTTGAACTTTGAAGAATCTGCGTGCCATCAAAACTGCCATCGTTCAAATTCATGAATAAAAATTTAGCGAGCGAAACAGCGGTGGTGCGCAGTTGTCCGTCAGGATAATCGGCATATCCATACAAACCCTGATCTTCGTAATCACCGGAGAAATAGCTGTACGGACGTGCAATCAAATTCGTATCGAGCTCATACAAAAACCAGCCGGTGTTTTCCATACACAAGGGCTCGAAAATATTTTCATTGCAATACTCATTGAAAGGAGTTCCTGTTATGGTCTCCACGAGGTAACCGCAGAGTGCGGCACTTACATTGCAATAATTGTATTGCGCCTGCGGAGGATAGTTGTAAAAATTAAGTGCGGGATAATAGTTAGCACCGTTAACAGAGAGGTAGTCGTACATGAAATCGGCTAAAGAAATAGTTGGATCACCTTCAGAATATGGAAGCTCATTCCAGTTATCGCGGATGGATGAGGTATGCGTGAGCAAATGTCTTATCGTGATTACTGAATCGGGGTAATCGGGATTGCGTACACTAAACGGCAAATACAAATTGATGTCATCATCGAGATTGAATAAACCATCTTCATACAGTTGCATGAGAGCCGTTGCGGTAATGGTTTTTGAAACGGAAGCAAGCATATAAATCGTTGCATCGGAAACAGGCGTATTTAATTCACGGTTTGCCAAACCATAGTTCCCTTTCCATTTTATTTCTCCGTCTTTAATCAGGATTGCACTCAATCCGGAAATATGGTTGTTATCCATCTCGTCCAGAATAAAATCATCGAGTCTGGACTGCGCCTTCATGAATTGGGTTGAGGCAAGCAGCAGAAGAAATAAGCAGGTAATCTTTTTCATTTCGCCAAGTTAGGGTTTTTGTGGCAAGCTTCGCATTCGCAGTTTTATTTCCATTCTTGTTTGAGTAGCGGACACTGTCCTACGGTATTTTTAGCATCTGAACCAACAACCTGAATCATGAAGAACATTTTAAGAATAACCGGCTTTTTTGTTTTGACAACTATCGCTTTTTGTCTTTCATCCTGCAATGGTGATGACAACAAGGAGAATGCAAAAGAGGTGAACAGTAATGAAGAAAGCATCCTCAACGAGGATAGCAACGAAAACAGTGATTGCCCCGGCAAAGAATATGCAAGCTGGAAAGTGGATGGTACTGCTTACACCATGAACAATGCATTTACTGTCGGACAAACTCCACCCACCATGAGTATGATGCTGATAGCTTGCGTGAATGATGGAGTTGACAAAACAATCAGTTTAAGTTTTATTCCTTTTCCTCCGGCAGTAGGAAAATATCCTGTTCAATACAAATCAATGCATGGCACTAAATGGAATAACACGGCATCTGCTGTTTATTCAATTGAAAAAGGCAACAACTATTTTACGGATGATGCTTCGAACACGGGAAGCTTTGTGATCAGCAGTATTGATGAGGGCGCAAAAACTTTCACCGGCACTTTTGAATTTACTGCCGCGAGTGATGACGGCTCCTCATTGGTACGTATTACTGACGGCACATACACGGCTAAATACAATTGATGAGCCTTTGAGCATTTCAAAATCTTCTGTTTTGATCTTGGTTAATTTTGTTGATCATGAAAACGCCCGCAAAAACCAAGAGCCGGAAATATAAAAAGCAAGCTGCTGCAAATTCTGTTGTTGAGGAAAAAGAGGTTGCATACAAAACCAAAGTGTCAGTTCGTAAGGCACAGGTAAAAAAAATCAAACGCCCTGAAAAAATTACACCTTGGGTTAAAAGTCTGATGGGCTTACTCTCCGGCTCGTCTCTGGAAAATGTGGAAGAAAAGCGGCTTAAGCATTTGCGCAGAAAATATTTGCGCCCTTGAAAACACTGTTCATTGATTCTGATACCATACTTGATCTGTTTCTCACCAGATCAACACATGCCGGGAAGACTGCTCAATTGTTTGTTCTGATTGAAAACAAAACTTGTCGCGCAATCACTTCGCCAGTGGTGCTCGCCAATGTCTTTTATATTGATTCATCAGAGAATGGTAAAACCTCAGCGATGCATCATATTGAACGCTTATGTCTGCATATTGATGTTGCATTGATGAGCAAACAAACATTTCTCAAAGCAATGAAATCAGGCTTTAGTGATTACGAAGATGCGCTCCAATATATTACTGCCAAGGATGCCGGAGCCGATGTTATTATTACCCGAAATATCAGCGATTATAAAAACGGATCGCTGCCTGTAATGAGTGCTGAGCAATTTTTGAATGTTATTATCCGCTAACACCAAAATCCATTCATCATGCATCTCAAAAGAATTTCACCGCAGGGGTTTGTTGCGTCCTGCCAAAATGATCTGTTTTGATCTAGGTTAATTTTGTTGATGATGAAAACGCACGCAAAAACAAAGAGCAGGAAATACGGCAAGCAAACAGATGCCTCATCTGTTGTTCGGGAAAAGGAAGTTGTTTATAAAACAGGAGAATCTATGTTCCGATCTCTCACAGCCATTATTGAACGCGAAGATAAAATGTACGTTTCACTTTGTCCGGAACTCGATATTGCCAGTCAGGGAAATTCGATTGAAGAAGCAAAGTCAAATCTTGCGGAGGCAATTGAATTATTTTTTGAAACGGCTTCGAAAAGTGAAATCAAAACCCGGTTGCATCAGGAAATATTTATCACCAGCTTAAACGTGAAGGTTGGGTAAACTGAAATTCTTATCTGGCGTGGAGGTTTGTAAACTCCTTTCAAAACATGGTTTTGCTGAAGTGCGGAGAAAGGGCAGCCATATTCTCATGCAAAAGAAAATAACAGGATCAACGATAACGGTTCCTGTTCCGAATCATTAGGAATTAAAAACCGGAATGCTTTCATCAATCATTCGGCAATCAGGATTGGATAAAAGGGAATTTGAAAGAACAGGTTTATAATCCGATCCAATACACCACCAGCCCCAAACGCCAAACTCACCCCGATCCATTTGATCATTCCTATTCTAAATATTTGTACGGAGGTGAAAGAAAAAATCAGCCATGAGGCGGAGAGATAATCACGTTCTGAGATATGTAGATCATCAGAGACCAAAACCGCCTTTGACATTTAAAAAGCGGGATAAAAAGTCCGCATCATAAATTGTTTTTCGTTTAATCAGATACAATGCTTAATTTGGTGAAGTCCAAATCAAGAAAGGCGGATGATTAAATATTTACTTCCCTGTTTCCGCATATGTTTTTCACTTGCTGTAGTTCCGGCTGCTGTTCAGTTTTCATTTGCACACGAAACTCCTGACAAAAGTCATATTCGTTATATCGAAAACAAAGGTCAATGGAATGACAACATTCTTTTCAAAACGGAATTGGGAGCAGCCAATATTTATCTCGAGAAAAACGGTTTCACTTATGATTTGTTCAACCCCTCAGATTTGGCGAGAGTTTACAGTTTGAAACTGAGCGATCCGAATCATACCATCACGGACGAGGAGAAAAACATTCAAGCGCATGCTTTCAAAATGTTTTTTGAAGGATGTAATGCAAATATTTCGTCTCAGGCATTTGAACCTGCACCCTACTATCACAATTATTTTTTGGGAAACGATCCGGCAAAATGGGCAGGTGGTGTTCAGTTATTCGAAGAAGTTGAATACACCAATCTGTATGACGGGATTGACCTTCATGTTTATAGCAGTGATGAAAAAGTAAAGTATGATTTCATTATCAGAAATGGTATTGATCCTTCATTGATTCAATTAAAATACGAAGGAGCAGATAAAATTTTTGTTCGCGATGGAAAGCTTCACATTGTTACATCCGTCAACACATTGATCGAACATATTCCGCTTGCTTTTCAAATGATTAAAGGAAAAACAGTTGAAGTGGATTGTGAATACGAATTGGATGGCAACACGGTGAAATTTATTTTACCTGATGGATACAATCACGATTATGATCTGATTATTGATCCAACACTTATTTTTTCGACTTACTCCGGAAGCACGGCTGATAATTGGGGTTACACCGCAACTTATGATGAGAGTGGAAATATGTTTAGTGCCGGAATTGTTTTCGGTTCCGGATATCCGACAACATCGGGCGCATACGATATCACTTTCGGTGGTGGTACAGGATCATATCCGTGTGATGTTTCAATAACCAAGTTTGAACCCAACGGAACCGCGCTGATTTATTCCACCTATCTCGGTGGAAATGGAAATGAAACTCCTCACAGTTGCATTGTCAATGATCTTGGAGAGCTTATTATTTTCGGTGCAACCAGTTCTACCAATTTTGCAACCACTGCCGGATGTTACGACAATACATTCGGTGGCGGGACAACCATTACTGTCAGCAATGTAATTCAGTTTAACGGCTGTGACATTTTTGTTACTCATTTCAATGTAGATGGAACCGGCTTAGTGGGTTCCACTTATGTTGGCGGAACAGGTAACGAGGGTTTGAACACAGCTGCTTCTCTTAAATACAATTATGCGGATCATTCACGTGGCGAAGTGATTATTGATAATGCCAACAATATCCTTGTCACATCTAATACATTCTCCAATAATTTTCCGACCACAGCCGGAGCTTATCAAACCGCAAGCGCAGGGTTGTGTGATGCGGTTGTTTTCCAGATGAATCCGGCACTTACTCAACTTACCTGGTCAACTTATCTGGGTGGAGCAAATGATGATGCTGCTTATTCAGTTAAAATGAATGATGCCGGAGAAATATATGTATGTGGCGGCACCAAGAGTTCAAATTTTCCCACTACGGCCGGAACATTTCATACCACTTTTCAGGGAGGAATTACAGATGGATTTATTTCGCATCTGAACGGAACCGGAACCACTCTGATGCATTCCTCTTATCTCGGAACTAATCTTTATGATCAGGCTTATATTCTCGATATTGATTGGCTTAATAATATTTATGTGTTCGGTCAATCATTGGGTTCCTATCCGGTCACGGCAGGAATTTACAGCAATGCAGGTGCAAAACAGTTTTTGCATAAAATGGATCCCACGCTGAGTATAACCGGATTTTCAACGGTCGTTGGAAATGGTTCGCTGCTGAATATTTCTCCCACAGCTATATTGGTTGATTTGTGTAATAATATTTATCTCGCTGGATGGGGTGGTGCAATCAATGTAAGTTACAGCGGAAATCCGGGCATGGGATATACAACAGGATTACCCACCACTGCCGGTGCTTATCAAACAACTACTGACGGAAGTGATTTTTATTTCATGGTACTTTATCCTGATGCAACCGCATTGTTGTACGCCACATTTTTCGGTGGGTCGACAACACAGGAACACGTTGACGGAGGAACGAGCAGGTTCGATGACAACGGAGTTATTTATGAAGCGGTTTGTGCGGGATGTGGCGGGTCAAGTGCTTTTCCGACTACACCGGGAGCATGGTCAAATACAAATAATAGTTTTAACTGCAATGAGGGATCGATCAAATTTGAATTTCAGTTTGCAGGTGTTACCGTAAATGTTCAGGCATTTCCTACTGTTGTAGGATGCGCACCGTTAACAGTTGATTTTTCCAGCACCGGTACCAATGTTTTCGGATGGGAATGGTATTTCGGTGATGGATCACCGGTTGATTACAGCTCTTCACCATCGCATACTTATTTAAATCCCGGAATTTATTCTGTGATGTTAGTGGGTATTGATTCACTTTCCTGCGACACCACTTTTACTGACACCGCCTTTCTGAATGTATTTGTCATACAAAGTGAAGTGATCCCTTCTTTTACCTCATCGGTCATATTGGGTTGTGATTCCATGGTGGTGAACATCACGAACACATCGGATCCGGCAAATTATTTTTTATGGGATTTTGGAAACGGACAAACAGCAACAACCGGTTCTATCGGGCAAAACCCAACTGCTGTTTACTACACTCCCGGTCAAACATATACAATCACATTGATTGCTGTAGATACTTTGCCCTGTCCCGCCATTGACACTTTTACACTAACCGTTACTTATCCCCCTTTTGAACCTCCACCGATAGCTGATTTCACTTACACTATTGATCTGGATTGCGATACACTCACCGTTTATTTCGAAAATCTTTCTTCAGGAGGCACCGCTTACGGATGGGATATGGATAACGGAGATTTTTCCCTTGCCTTTGAACCGGTAACCATTTACACTGTCATGGACACGTACTATGTGACCTTGACCGTACTTGATACAGGATTTTGCCCAACCACTTCAACCATCACTATTCCGATTATATTTAATAATCAAACAAATCCGATCAACGCTGATTTCAATTATACTTTTCTGAATAACGGTTGCGATTCGCTTGAAGTGCAATTCAACAACACGAGTACAGGAAATGCAGTCGGTTATTATTGGGATTTCGGAAACGGACAAACTTCCAATCTCTTTTCTCCTTCAACAACTTATCAGAATTCAGGATCATATACCATCATGCTGGTTGCATTGGATACCGGAATTTGCGCGAAGAACGACACCATCATTCAGGTTCTTGATTATTTTACCGACTCTACAAATGCACTAGCACAATTCACTTTCAACCAATTTCCATTCTGTGATTCGATGCAAGTTTATTTTGTAAATAACAGTTCAGGTGCTGATTATTATTTCTGGGATTTTGGAAACGGGTCAACTTCCGCTGCTGCAAATCCGCAAATAACTTACACCGTTCAGGGAACTTACAATGTCATGTTCATTGCTGTTGATACAGGATTCTGTGCGTTCAGCGACACCGCTTTTGCAACCATTAATTTTATCGTAAACAGTGTTCCTGTGACTGCTGCATTCACACCGGCAATTACCGCAACATGCAGTGATCGTCATGTTGACCTGACGAATAACAGTACAGGCACCAATCAATATCTCTGGGATTTCGGAAACGGAATTACATCTTCTCAGGTCAATCCAACTGCCACTTATATCTTCCCCGGAACTTATACCATCACACTCATTGCAGTTGATACGGGATTGTGTTCGGTGAGTGATACGGCAACTTTCGATGTTACTTTTCTTCCTGAGGTGATTGCAGATTTTACAAAAACTCCTGACGGCTGCGCACCGCTGAGTGTGGATTTTACAAACGCAACTCAAAACGGTTTGACTTATCAATGGGATTTCGGAAACGGAACTACTTCCACTTTAACTGATGTGACAGTTCTTTATTCAACTGCCGGAAATTATTCTGTGATATTAATTGCGTTTAATCCGGGTACCTGTAATTTATCAGATACGATCAGTTTATCTGTCAGCATTTATGATGTGCCGGTTGCTGATTTTATTTATGCACCCGATCAGGTTACCACCGCTATTCCGGTTCAATTCACCAATCAATCGCAGGGCGCAACCATTTATGCTTGGGATTTTGGCGATGGAACAAGTTCTTCAGATGTTGATCCGCTTCACGGATATTTTGACAGCGAGGTTTATAAAATTTGTCTCGAAGCATCCAATCAATTTGGTTGCTGGGATTCTTTATGCCGTGTGATTCCGATTCAGGAAGGAGTGATTGATGTACCTACTGCATTCAGTCCGAATGGTGATGGCATCAACGATTTTGTTTTTGTGCGTGGTTATGATATTGCCGATTTGGTTTTCCGCATTTTCAACCGTTGGGGCGAATTGGTTTTCGAAACTCATGATCAATCCGTTGGTTGGGATGGAATTTATAATGGAGTGAAACAGGAAATGGAAGTTTATGTCTGGACATTGGATGCCACACTCGATTCAGGAAAAGAAGTTTTCAAAAAAGGAAATGTAACCTTACTGAGATGATTATTAAATAATTGAGATGAACAGAGTTACGAAATACGAACGTCTACGAAATTACGAACATGATACATCGCGCTTCATGCGTTTCGTATGTTCGTACATTTTCGTATTTCGTAACTTCATCCTGCTCATCCTGTTATCGGCAACAACATCTTACTCTCAGGACATCCATTTCTCGCAATATTATGCTTCGCCTCTTTCCATTAATCCTGCGCAAACAGGAATGTTTGATGGATTCATTCGGGTGGGTGGAAATTACCGGATGCAATGGAGAAGTGTGACCATTCCATATCAGACATCAAGTGTTTATCTCGATCTCAATCCATTTCAGGATCAGATGAAAAGCGGTGATATGGTTGGATTAGGAGTTTCTTTGTTCAATGACCGCGCAGGAAACGGAATTCTTTCCACCAACAAATACAATTTCAGTTTTGCTTATCATAAATCTCTTAACAGAAACCACAGTGCATATTTATCATTTGGAGGTGCCATGGCTTTTGTGGAGAAGAAAATTGATTTCACCAAACTCAGTTTCGATAATCAATGGAATGATATCGGATTTGATATGGGTATTGATCCAAATGAACCAACCACCGGAAACAAATTGGATTTCATGGATGCGCAGGTTGGAATGAACTTCACTTATTTTTTCGAAGATCGTTTCAGCATGATCATCGGTTCATCGGTTTCGCATTTGAATAATCCACCTGAATCTTTTTATGGCGATGAAAACACGATTTACAAAAGATATATTTCTCACGCTTTGTTGGAAATCAAAACCGGTGATTTAACCAAATTGCAGCCGGGTGCATATTATACAACTCAACGCGGTGCTACGGAAATGATCATCGGTTCAAATCTTCTTTATACGTTGAACGATGATCACGATGAATTCACTCAACTTTATTTCGGAGCATGGACTCGTCCTGTTGATGCATTTTATTTGCTGGCAGGAATTGAATTTAACCGTGTGAGAACATTACTTAATTACGATTTCAATTATTCAAAACTTTTACCCGGAAGCCGCTCTCGCGGTGCGATAGAAATTTCTGTTGTATACGTTTACAAAAAACCAACGCGCTACAAACCGGTAAGATTTTGTCCGCGATTCTAAACCTCTCTCTATAGCCACAACTCTACCTGTTCTCTTTCTTCAAACCGATAAACCAAAAACTCCCGATGAAAAAATTTATTCTGGCGGCAAGCCTTTGTTTTTTTATTTCTGTTTCGTTTGCACAAAATCCACCTGTTGCAGCTTTTTCTGCGAACACCACTTCAACATGCACCGGATTTCCGGTTCAATTCAATGATCTTTCGACTGATACTCCGACTGCATGGCTTTGGAGTTTTTCGCCTGCAACAATCACTTATTTGGCGGGCAACGACAGTTCACAGAATCCTGTTGTGAGTCTGGATGCAGCAGGCAGTTATGATGTGCAACTCCTTGTTTCAAATAATTACGGAGCTGATACACTTGAGCAAATTGCATTTGTAAGTGCATCAAATGGAACTGTTTTACCTGTCGTTGAAAATTTTGATGCGCAGCCGTCATGCGCTACCACAACAAATTGCGGAGTACAGGTTTGCCCGATGACGAACGGTTGGGTGAATTTAACAAACGGTGTTGATGATGATATTGACTGGCGCCCAAATTCGGGAGCTACACCATCCAACGCAACCGGACCAGATGCAGATCATACTTCCGGATCAGGAAAATATATTTATCTCGAAGCATCCAGTTGTCAAAACAACACCGCAATTCTGCAGAGTCAGTGTATTGATCTGACAAATGAAACAAGTGCTGTGATGAGTTTCTGGTATCACATGTACGGAGTGAATATCGGCTCTATCAATATTTATGTTCGTGCTGGAGGAATAGATTCTTTGATGTGGACGATGAGCGGTAATCTCGGAAATAACTGGTTGAATGACACGATTGATCTTTCCGTTTTCTCCGGATCAGCGGTACAAATCATTTTCGAAGGAATTACCGGGGCAGGAAATCTCGGTGATGCGGCTCTGGATGATATTTCAATCTTCAGCACGACCGGACCACCGGTCGCAAATTTTAATTCATCAGTTGCTTCAAACTGTATTGGATTTCCGATTCAGTTTAATGATGCTTCTTTGTTCAATCCTGATTCATGGACATGGAGTTTCAATCCTTCAACCATTACTTATTTAAACGGAACTAGCGACACTTCACAAAATCCTTTGGTGCAGTTTGGTGTTGCAGGAAGCTATGATGTGCAACTAATTGTTTCCAGTGTGAACGGAGCGGATACATTATTTCAATCTTCTTATATCTCGATTGGATCAGGAGTAGTTCTGCCGCAATCAGAAAATTTTGACGGACAAACACTCTGTTCAATCACTACAAATTGCGGAGTAACGGTTTGTCCGATCAGTGGTCTTTGGACGAATGAAACAAACGGAACTCAGGATGCCAGTGATTGGCGCGTTTACAATGCACCAACTGCAACTGCCAACACCGGACCTGATTTTGATCACACAACCGGAAGCGGAAATTATATTTATATCGAAGCTTCAAATTGTTTCAACAGCACGGCAAGATTAACCACTGATTGCATTGACCTCACATCTGTGTCGTCACCCAATTTAAGTTTTTGGTATCACATGTATGGTGCAGCAATGGGAACATTGAATCTGCATTTAATCACCTCTACGATAGATACCATCCTCTGGACAATGAGCGGTGATCAGGGAAATCAATGGCTCAATCAGGTTGTTGATCTCAGCGCATTTAGCGGCAACGTGATCAAACTTTCATTTGAAGGAACAACGGGAGCAGCTGCAACCAGTGATATGGCACTGGATGATATTTCAATGTTCAGCGCGGCAAGCCCACCGGTTGCAAATTTCATTTCAGATGTAAATTCAAATTGCATTGGATTTCCAATTCAGTTTACTGATGCTTCTTCACTTAATCCAACTTCATGGATATGGAGTTTCCTTCCATCAACCATTACTTATTTAAACGGAACGAGTGATACTTCACAAAATCCTTTGGTACAATTTAATGCTGCAGGAAGTTATGATGTGCAATTAATTGTTTCAAGTGTGAACGGTGCTGATACACTTTTGCAGCCTGCATTTATTTCTATCGGCACTGCAGCTGTTCTTCCTCAATCAGAAAATTTTGATGTACAAGGGCTCTGTTCAGTTACTACCAATTGCGGAGCAACACTCTGCCCTATTAGCGGACTTTGGACAAATGAAACAAACGGAAATCAGGATGCAAGTGATTGGCGCGTTTACAATGCATCAACGGCAACGCCAAACACAGGTCCTGATTTTGATCATACAACCGGAAGCGGAAATTTTATTTATATCGAAGCATCAAATTGTTTCAACAGCACCGCGAGATTAACAACTGATTGTATTGACCTCACTTCTGTTTCATCACCCAATTTAAGTTTTTGGTATCACATGTATGGCGCAGCGATGGGAACGTTAAATCTTCATTTAATCACCTCAACGATGGATACCATTCTTTGGACAATGAGTGGTGATCAGGGAAATCAATGGCTGAATCAGATTGTTGATCTGAGTGGATTTAGCGGTAATGTTGTTAAACTTTCATTTGAGGGAACAACCGGAGCCGCAACGACTAGTGATATGGCGCTGGATGATATTGATCTGTATGATTTTTCTTTACCGCCAGCTGCAGGTTTTACATCGAACATAAGTTCAACCTGTACGATTATTCCAATTCAATTTTCTGATGCGTCAACCAACGCACCGTCTTCATGGAATTGGAGTTTTAATCCATCAACAATTTCTTACTTGAACGGAACAACAGATACTTCACAAAATCCGTTAGTGCTTTTCAATGCAACAGGAACTTATGATGTACAACTTATTGCATCAAACGCAAATGGAAGTGATACGCTTATTCAAAATGGATATATATCGATTGTGAACGGAACACTTATTCCGATCACGCAGGACTTTGACACTTTCGCATTGTGTGGAACAACAACAAACTGTGGCGCAGAAATGTGTCCCCTTGGTTTTGGTTGGAGAAATCAAACCAACGGATCAGAAGATAATATTGACTGGCGCGTGTTCAACGCCTCAACTCCTTCCGCAAACACAGGTCCTGATTTTGATCACACAACTGGTGCAGGAAACTATGTTTACATAGAAGCATCGAACTGTTATGTAAACACAGGGCGATTAGCAAGTGATTGCATTGACCTCACAAATAATCTTTATCCCAAACTCAGCTTTTGGCACCATATATATGGTAATGATATGGGCACACTCAATGTCGTTGTTAATCACGCCTCAGGTCAGGATACTATTTGGAGTATCTCGGGTGATCAGGGAAATCAATGGGAAGGTGATACAGTAGATTTAGTCGCATATTCGGGACAAACCATTTCCATCATTTTTGAAGGAACCACATTAGGAACTGGTGGAAATCTTGGCGACATGGCGATTGATGATATTGATGTGTTCAATCAGCAACTTCCACCAAGCAATGCATTTTCTGCAAGCGCTTTATCTGTTTGCACGGGAACCTCCGTGTTGTTCACAGATCAAACTCAATTCAGTCCCGTAACCTGGGACTGGTCATTCAATCCGGGCTCTATTACTTACATAAACGGAACATCTTCGTCATCGCAAAATCCGGAAGTTCTTTTCAATACAGTAGGACAATACTCTGTTACACTGGAAACTTCCAATGGCGGAGGAACAGATTCATTGACTATTACAAACATGATCACCGTATCAGATGCAATCTCAATTCCGATTGTTAATGATTTTGAATTGGATAGTACAGTGAGCACGGCTACCAATTGCGGAGGGCAGATCAGTCCGCTTATTAACGGATGGATCAACGAACTGAACGGAGCGAGTGACAATATTGACTGGAGGGTAAATGCAGGTTCGACACCTACAATAACTTCCGGACCTGATGTCGATCACACAACAGATGATACAACCGGGCATTATGTTTATCTCGAAGCTTCACAATGTTTTGGACAAACTGCATTACTCACCAGTCCATGCATTGATTTCACGGGTTTTATAAATCCAACCCTCACATTTTATTATCACATGCTTGGCGCCTCAATGGGTGAACTTCATGTTGATGTAATTACCGAAGATTCCATTGACTATGATGTTGCATCTCCGTTGATTGGTGAAGTTGATAGTTTCTGGCATGAGCAAGTGGTCGATCTCAATGCGTTCGCTGGTCAGGTAATCAAAATTCGTTTCAGAGGAATTACCGGAGCCAATGCGTTCAGCGATATGGCGATTGATGATATTAATATTGATGTTCTAGCTGCTCCGAATGCAGCATTCAATTTCAATCCCGATCCTGCTTGTGTTGGTCAAAATGTTGTTTTCACCAGTACTTCATCTGGTGGTATTACCGGTTATGATTGGGATTTTGGTTCAGGCGCAAATCCTGCAACAGCGAATACTCAAGGTCCGCATACGGTTACTTATTCATCAACCGGTTCTGTAACAGCAACACTCACAGTGACCAATGCTGCAGGTTCTGATATACAAACAATGACTATTACGGTGGACGATGATCCGACAAGTAATTTCAGCGCGAGCATAAATCTTGGTGATGCTGACTTTACAAACTCATCAACCAACGGAAATTCATATCTCTGGGATTTTGGTGATGGGTCAACTTCGTCACAGATGAATCCGCCAACTCATACTTATGCGGCCGGAAATTACACAGTGACTTTAACCGTGACGAATGATTGTGGAACAGATGTTACAACTCAGAATATTTCAATCTCAGTTGGTATTGAAAATCTGAATAATGATTATTCATTCCAGATCAACCCTAATCCGGGTGATGGACTTTTCAATCTCTCTGTTACAAAAAGTATCCAGGGAAATATTAAGATCGAAGTATTTGATGTGAACGGGAAGTTGATTCTGGAAAATGAAATCAATTCCATGAACAGAAATGATTTTGTACAAATCAATCTCACCAGTCTGCCGAAAGGAATTTACCATCTCAAAATTCAAACACCGGATAATGTGGTCATGAAGAAATTGGTTCTTCAATAAAAAAAATTTACAGCGCAAACAAAAAACCCTGACGGTGATTTCCTTCAGGGTTTTTTTTGTTGATCAATCAGATAAAATATTTCTTACGGCTTCCATGCACCGATGATAATTCCCATCACAGCGTAAGAAACAAGATCATGACCGGTGTCGATCAGGTAAAGACGCATACTCTTTTGTGCAAACAAAAAATGCATTCCTCTTGAAGTGGCTACGATGAACACACATAAAACCAGTGCATACCACATGCCGTCAATCGCACCAATGCCCGCCATGTTAGAAAGAAAGATAGCAGCAAGAAAAGAGGTAACAAATGTGCCTCCGAATGTGAGTGCCATGTTGCCTTGCTTTGCTTTCTCTTCTGTCATGCCGGTTTCCTGCATCCACATGGCTCCAAAAACTGCTTTGTGATACCACGCAAACCCTACTGCAAAAGTGGAAAGGGCGGCAACCAATGCCTGTAAATAGTTCGCGTTGTCAAATACTGCTTTAAACTGATCCATTTGATTTGGTTTTAAGGTTAAAGAATAACCCAAGATAAACAGCGTATTTTGATTTTGGAATCCTATTTATCCACCGGGATTGTTCACGTAATGAACACGACTATGTTTCTTACTTACACACAGCAAAATTGAAATGTTAAAACAACCATGAGAATTACTGTTCACAAACCATCAAACCATGTTTATTAGTTTGTGCGAAGATGGTGCGTAAAAACAATCCAAAAAACTTGACATCGGGTGTTTTTAAATCGGATATTTGTACCACTTGGCGAGCGATAGTGGCGACCGACATCATACTTTTTTCGCAAGAAAAAACGAAGACTAAGGAAACCACGAAACAGTAACCAGGCTTTTTGCAAGTGCTTCGGCAGGTGCAAAATGGAAACGGGGAACAATGTGAACAGCGTTGCTTCCCGTTTCGCGTTTATGAATGCCGAAGAGCGAATTAACCATCTGTTTTTCGTACAAAAAAAAAAGTTAATGCCTGTTTTGCATTAATCACTACGCTCAACAATATATTGACGATAATCACGCGCATGTTGATTTACAACTTTTCACTTACAAAAAACCGGTTGCTGAATCAATCAAACAATCAAGCACTAATGTATCGAAACTTCACTCTGGTACTGAAACTTTCGACCCTATGTTCTTTAATAACATGGTGCTGATTTTAAATGCTCCTATTTTTCACCAAAGCCGTCTTTGCAAAAGAAAGACGGCAATGCTTCGAATGAAGTGAGCATTTTGTGTAGTTCATTAATGATTGACAATGATAAAGTGCATTCGGATAAAACAATTAAATTAGTTCCGTATAAATCAGTTTTAGAAAATTAGCTGGAGATGAAATTAAAATGACTGAAGCAGGTTGATTGCTCCTCTTCAACGCATTTTTTGCCGAGATAGAAAGCAAAAATTTGTGAACCGTTAATCAATGATGAAAAAGCCAAAGAACATAGATGAGTATCTTGAAGGTTTTCCAAAAGAAACTCAAAAAATTTTGGAACAAGTTCGCGTTACCATAAAAAAAGCGGCTCCGCTGGCTGAAGAATTGATCAGTTACGGAATGCCTGCTTTCAAATTGAATGGCGGGTTGGTTTGGTTTGCAGCATGGTCAAAACACATAAGCATTTACCCGAGAGTTTCGGTACCCGGAGCATTAAAAAAAGAACTATCAAACTACGGGGGAACAAAAGCCTCCGTTCATTTTCCGCTTAACAAGCCAATGCCGTTATCGCTGATAACAAAAGTTGTAAAACATAGAATGAAAGAAAATCAGGGAAGAGTAAAAGAGAAAAAGAAATGAGTAACGATTACTGTTGGTCGAGTCTTCAGGCTTAGGTGCAAATTTGTAAACTAAATAAAATATAAAATGGAGACTGCGAACAAAACAACAATCACGGTAGAAGCCACCGTAATCGCATCGGTTGAAAAGGTTTGGAAACTTTGGACGACACCTGAACACATCGCTCAATGGAACAATGCATCTGACGATTGGCATACTCCGTTCGCAAAAAATGATTTACAGGTTAGCGGCAGATTTCTCTCCAGAATGGAAGCCAAAGACGGCAGTTTTGGATTTGATTTTGAAGGCGCGTATGACGAAGTGAAAACAAACGAAGTCATTGCTTACACAATGTATGACGGCAGAAAGGTGAAAATAACTTTTACTGAAGATGGCAATGCAACAAAAGTGGTTGAAACTTTTGAAGCTGAAAACACAAACTCAGTTGAATTGCAGCGAGGCGGATGGCAAGCCATTCTTGACAACTTCAAAAAATACACAGAGGCAAACTAACCGCTATAATTTTCTGAACTTTTCTTTGTCCTTTTCTACACTGTGCACGGCCACTGCTTTTCACACCGGAATCCTCACCTCCACTTCATTTCCATTTCCATGATATTCAATGTCCAGGTATGAATTTGCCATGGCGATGCCGCGCCCGTGATTGTCGAACACGCGTTGTTCATCGAACTGCAGATATTTCTGAAAATCAAATCCCGCACCTGCATCGGTAATGCAAATGCTGATATGCTGATTGCTTTTTGAAAATCGGACAAGGGCAAAGCGATTTTTATATTCTTCTGTTTTCAATCTTTTCTCCACCTCATCTTTTAAAAGATTCTGATCAATTAATGATGTTTTTTCATCGTAGGTGATCGCGAGATTGCCATGTTCGATGGCGTTGTTGAGCAATTCGGAAATGATCATAGCTTCCTCCGGATTAGGGCATGCATTGGCAACCAACACCGCTAATGTTTCCGCTTCTTCCGGTCTTTGAATTTTAAAAACGCCTTCTTCGAGATTTGAAAAAGCGTTGCGCGTTTCATTGAGTTGTTTGATCAGCGCCTCGTAACCTGCAAACTCCGACACCGCATTGCGGATGATACCCGTGAGCAACGCTTGATTGAATGGTTTGGTGATATAATAATAGGCGCCTGAGTCAATTCCTAATTTGGTTTTTTCCGGTTCGGCATTTCCGGTAAGCATAATGACCGGAACATGCTTAACATAAGTCTGTTCTTTGATCCATTTCAATAATTCAATGCCGTTCATGCCCGGCATTTCCCAATCAAGAATAAACGCAGAGAAATGATTTGCCGGTTCCATGATCTGTTCAATGGCTGCATCCGCATTGCTCACACATTTCAAATCATAACCTTCTTCTTTCAGCGCGTGCCTCAGGAGACTATGACTCATCGCATCATCATCTACGGCAAGTATCCGGTGCATCATGGAATTTTTCTGATTCAATTCAAATAAGTTCAACGAATCTATACGTTTTTGCCTTTGATTGGTTGGGTAGATATACAATAAGAATTGTAGAGAATCCAGGGAGGATGAACTTAACAGAGGTATGAACTGTACGACATGATTATTTACAATCATAGTGTCTGAATTGATTTGACTATTTTCGGCTGCTATTTTAAAAAAAACATAATGCAAAAAATAAAAATTGTTACCTTGACAATCTTCACTCTTGCTGTTGTTTTCAGTTGTACCAATCAAACGGAAAACAACGTTTCAAAATCTTCATCAGGCTATGAAGAAAATGAGAACGGAAATGCACGCGGAATCAAGGGATGGTTGGAATGGCGCAAATTGACTTTGGGAGATCAACGCACAGGAGAAATTCCATTGGATAAAATTTATGAAGCGCGCAATTCGGCAAATTTTCAATCTGCTCATAAATCATCATCGCTTGGTTTGGAGTGGGAAGATATGGGACCTGATAACATTGGTGGCAGAACACGCTCATTGTTGATTGATAAAGATGACCACAACCATTTGATAACAGGTGGTGTTGCGGGTGGATTGTGGCAATCATTTAATGGCGGAAATTCATGGGAGATTCATCCCGTAACAGAAACCATGGAAGGATTTTCTATTTCATCCATTGTTCAGGATGTGGATGGAAATATTTATGTAGGCACGGGAGAAATTTTTTCAGGTTCCGGATACAGCATTCAGTACACGCCAGGTTTTGCAGGTGAAGGAATTTATAAATCAACGGATGGAGGTGTAACCTTTACAAGACTTCCGGCAACCATACCGGGTAATTCAAATAATCCGGATGATGAATGGTCTTATGTCAATCGCGTTGCAGTAGATCCAACAGATGTATTACGCGTTTATGCTTCAACTAACAAAGGATTGATGGTAAGCGATGATGCAGGGGATTCCTGGTATCTCGCTCCGGGAACTGTTGCCACCACTTCGCGCGATGTAAAAGTCACTATTGATGGAGTTGTATTTGCAGAAGTGAATAACGATTTATATCGATCAACTGATGGAACCACTTTTGTGAATTGTTCTATCGACCCGGCATATAGTTTTCCGAACGGTGGTGTCGGAAGAATTGAATTAGCAGTTTCTCCCACCAATGCGGATTACGTTTATGCGCTTTGCGTAAATAATGGCGGATGCCTGCATGGCGTTCATCGCTCAACTAATGGCGGTGAAACATGGAATAATATCGGTCCGGGTGGTACAGGTGAGTTTGAACCTTTCGGTGGAAACTGTCAAGGATGGTATGATGCGGCAATCACTGTTTCATCAGGCGATGCGAATTTGATTTATATAGGTGGTACAACAGTATGGAGATGGAGCCCTTCTCTCGGATGGGGCACGATCACAGATTACGGTGGTTGGCCTAACAATGCAATTGGAGTTCATCCTGATATTCACGGAATTATTTCTGATCCAACTAATGCGGATATATTGTACATCGTGAATGATGGCGGAGTTTACAAATCACTGAATGCATTGGATGAAGTTCCGGTTTTCGGAGAAGAAAATAAAGGATACAACGTCACTCAGTTTTATTGGTTTGGTGTAGCGCACACAGGAGAAATCCTTGGTGGCACACAGGACAACGGAACATTGAGAGTAGATTATTATTCACAGAATACGATTCACGGAGCGGCTCATGTGATGGGTGGCGATGGAATGGCTTGTGATATTTCTCATGTTTATCCTGATGTTTATTTTGCTTCCATTTATTATGGAGATATCAGACGGTCTTTTAATAAAGGCGATGGATTTTCTCCGTTTTTTGATTTTCATATTGACAGCGATGGTGATGGTGAAATTGATGGAGGTGCGGGATGGGTTACTCCCATGTTCCTTGCGGAAAACGTGGATTCAGGGATTTCAAGATTTTTGGTTGGTGCAGAAAATAAACTCTGGATTGTTCCTAATATTTTGAGCGGCTTGCCAACATGGTTCAATCTCGGAACAACGAGTGGTGCCATTACCTGCATTGAATCAACTGAAGATGCAGGAACTGTTTACGTAGGAACTACGGGAGGGAAACTTTATCGCGTTAAGGGTTTGAATACTGCAATTTTTGAATATGATTCCAATGATGTTTTCAATGTTGTCAACGCAGGAATAGTGATAAATAATATCGAAACATTCCCGGGAAGATATGTGTCAGGAATTGCGGTGGATAAAAATGATCCGGAGCGAGTGGTTGTTGCATTGACTAACTACAATAACGTGAACTATGTATATGCAGCTACTGATGCATTCACCAACAACAGTCCGAATTTCGTTTCAATTCAAAATAATCTTCCACTCATGCCGGTGCATGATGCGGTGATTGACCGTGATGATCCCAACCGAATTTTTCTCGCCACTGAATTGGGTGTTTGGGTGTCAGAAGATTGGGGTGCAACATGGACTGAGGAGAATACAGGAATCGGACGTGTTCCCACAATTCAAATCCGTCAGGATAGATTGTATGATGAATCCTGTCAGGTTTTATATGTCTGTACACATGGACGAGGATTTTTCCGTTGCACTACTTTGACAGATGGAAGTTGTAATACTTCTGTAGGAGTAGCAGATGAAATTGCTGCGGAAAAGGGAGAAATGAAAATTTATCCGAATCCCGTTTCCACTTTTGCAACGGTTGAACTTCCGCTTCAGGAATTATCAGACGCTTCCGTAAAAATTTATTCTTTGGATGGAAAAATTGTTCAGGAGATGAATTCAGTTTCTGCCGGTAACGGAAATCTGAAAATTGATGCTTCCAAACTTTTGAATGGTAATTATATCATTTCTATTGAAGCAAATGATTACCGATTCCATTCAAAATTGGTTGTCATGCATTGAGGCTTGGCATCATTATCGGTTGTGGAAATTCATCCTGAACAAACCTCAGTGTTGTTCAAATAAAGATGCACTAAGATGAAACTGAAGGCCCTTATTCTATTACTGATTATTCCTTTTCTCTCTTTTTCTTCTCCGGATATTTCGGTGAAACAAATAGAGGTAGAAAAGATTGTGAAAAACATGGTGAATGCCATCGGTGATTTTCGCAAACCCGTTCCGGTGGTTAAACTTCAACCCGGCAAATCAACCAAAGTCGCCTACATCTATAAGGACAATGTGTCCAATCAATATCTCATCATGGTTGATGAAGTGCTGTATGATCTCTGTATGGAATATGGCGATCAAGGTGATGATGCACTCGCTGCAATCCTCGGTCATGAATTAGCACATTATTATAACGATCATCATTTCAGCGACAACTTCGTTTCTTTCTTTGGATTTTCAGAAACCGGTGACAAAATCGAACAGGCAGACAAAACCATGGAATCACTCACCGTTTATGAAACACAGGCAGATTATTACGGTGGCATGTATGGTTTCATGGCGGGCTACAACACTTTCGGAATGATTCCGCAGTTGTATGAAAAGATTTACAAAGCGTATTCACTTCCTGATCAAACTGCCAACTATCCGAGCAAAGATGAACGCAAACAAATTGCAGTCAAGAATGGGGAGAAAATCAAAAATCTCTCTTACGTTTTTCAGGTTGGCACTTATTGCATGCTGATCAATAAATATGATGAAGCCATTAAATGTTTTGATTACATCATCAATGACGGATTTATCACGCGTGACATTTTGAATAATCTGGGAGTGGCTTATGCATTGCGCGCTATGCAACTGAAAGGTCGCACGATTGAAGAGCCTTATGCTTATCCTTTTGAATTGGATGCGCAATCAAGATTGAAAGCGGGAACAAAAGGTGTAACCGATGATCCGACTGCATTGCTCAATCTTGCAAAAGATAATTTTGAAAAAGCTGCTTTGCTCGATCCTGATTATGCAACTGCAGAAGTTAACCTTGCCTGTGTTTGGTCAGTGTTGGGTGATTTGGATGAAGCAGATTATCACGCCACCAAAGCAACAAAAAAATCAAACAAAACAGATGATCAGCAGCAGTCATTGAAAAATGCGTATGTGGTGCAAGCGATTATCGCGAAGAAAAAAGGTGAGACCGATGAGGCAAATGAATTGCTCGCACAAGCAGGAGATAATTATTTCGCTCAGATCAATAAAGAAATTTTTGATGGTGAGGTAGTGAATTGGAGCATTCCGAAAAGCACACCTAATCTTCCACCTTCAGCTACAATAATCGATTATGAAGGAAAATTGAAAAGAGAGTCAATTGAAAATGTAAATGTTGACGATCAAACCACTTATCCTACTGTAGTTAACGATAGCATTGAATTCAATATCGGACCTACGAAACAAAACATGCCTGATTTCAGAGAAATCAAAATAATGAATCTGGATTTTTCCAAAATCTTTTTTATGGAAGTGCCCGATATGATGGTCAAGACAAGATCGAATTGGCTCATCTTTCAGGAAACGAATGAAAATTATGCGTTCACTACATCGAACAATTTAAAACTGGGGGATGATTATGCAACTGTTGAGGCCATTTACGGCAGCCCTGTGAACATGACTTCTGCCCGTCAAGGCACCTATCTCTATTATTCGGATTCCGCTATTGTTATCCGCCTCGACAGCGAGAATAAAGTAGCTGGTTGGATACTCTATTGGGAAAGATCGCAGTAGAAAACACACCCCCAATCCCCTCTCTCAACCGCTCAAAGAATCCACGCGCAGAGGGGGCTTAGTCACATCTCAGGCGCTCTGATTCTAATAAAATCATAAATCACATATCGTTAATCCTTGTTCTTAAATCGAATTGCTCACTAACATCCCTCATCCCCGGCCCTTCTCCCACAAGGAGAAGGGAGTAAAAAAAGAAACCCGCTCCGAATTGATCGAAGCGGGTTTTTCTTTTGGGTTGGTGGTTCGTAGAACTACAACCGGTTAAGGATTTTAAGAAAGGCGCACATTCACTGCGTTAACACCTTTGTTTCCTTCCTGCAGTTCATAGGTTACATCATCGCCTTCTTTGATGTCTTCCTTGATTGCAGAAACGTGAACGAAATACTCTTTTCCGTCACTGTCGTCTTTGATAAATCCAAAACCTTTTTTGTTGTTGAAAAATTTTACTTTGCCTGTGTTCATGATAATTGTTTGATTAATTAATGTTTGTCAAAAATATATTAATTCTCAATTTATGAGATTAAAATTTCAGGATGTGAAAGAATCTTTTCCAAATCGACTTTTAACCTGTTTGAAGCGATATGAAAATCTACCCAACTCTTACCTTTACTTTTTTCTTCCATCAGAAATCATAAACCGAAAAGTGTTCAGGATTTTATTATTTGCTTTTTGTCTGTTCAGTGTTGCATCATTTGCTTCTTCAACTATTTATGAAAAGCAGGCGGTGGTTGAACGGGTAGTTCAAAACATTGCAACCGCACTGGGCGATTCACGCAGACCGGTTCCGCAGGTGAAAATTTCCTCCGGCAAATCATCGCAGGTGGCGTGTGTATATAAAGACGACCGCACCAATCATTTCATGATTCAGATGGATGAACTGGCTTTTGATCTGTGTATGGAGTTTGGTCAACGGGGTGAAGATGCCATTGCCGCACTCATCGGGCATGAGCTGGCGCATTACTACAACAACCATCATTTCAGCAGCGAGTACATTTCTTTTTTCATGTTTGGCGAGGAGGATCAAAAAACTCCTTTGAGCGACAGCACACTCGAAAAACTAACCTACTTCGAAACGCAGGCTGATTATTACGGAGGCATCTACGGTTTCATGGCAGGCTACAACACGTTCGGAATTATTCCTGAGTTGTACGAAAAAATTTATGTGAACTATCCCATGCGCGGTTTATCAAAACAATATCCTTCCAAAGAAGAGCGCATTGAGATTTCGAAAAAGAACGGATTGAAAATCCAACGTCTGTCTTATGTTTTTGAAGTGGGCAATTACTGCATGCTCATCGGGCGCTATGCCGATGCGGCAAAGAGTTATGACTTTATCATCAACGAAGGTTTCAGCACGCGCGATATTCTGAACAACCTGGGCGTTGCTTATGCTTTGAAAGCCATGAGCATGAAAGGCAGAGTTGCCGAACCCTATATCTATCCTTTTGAAATGGACGCACAAACCCGCCTGATTGCAGGAACCAAAGGTGGCGATGTGCTGGATGCCAATGCCTATCTCAACAAAGCAAAAGACAATTTTGACAAAGCCTCCCTGCTCGATCCTGACTACGCCACGGCAAGAAATAATATCGCTTGTTTTTATGCCATCACGGGTGATTACAGAAAAGCGAATTTTTATGCCGAAGAAGCCGAAATTATCGCCACCACCAAACCCGGTCAGCAGCAATCTCTGCTTCATTCTTATGTGGTGCGCGCTATTCTGGCTAAGAAACAGGAAGACGACACCAACGCCAAAATGTGGTTGGACAAAGCAGGCGAAAATTATTTTGCGCTCATGAACAAATCCATTTTTAATGGCGAGGTCGTCAACTGGAACATGGCGGGTTATGCAACCACCCTTCCGCCATCTGCCACCATACCCGGCTTTGCGCCCAAAGATCTGAACCGCGAAACCATGGATGGCATTGACGAAATTTTTGAATGGGAAGGCAAAGCCTCGGACAGCATCGAGTTTAACATGGGCGCCAACGGGGTTAAAAAAGACCAGCGCATGGTGCGCATTGCGCATCTCGATCATTCTGATATTATCTATATGGAGGTGCCTCAGAAGATGAATGATTCACGAATGAACTGGCTCATTTTTCAGCAAACCAATTCTGATTATGCCCTGCCAACCGCTAACGGAATTAAAATTGGCGACTCATTGGAAAACCTCGAAACCGTTTACGGCACTGCCGATAACGTGATTGCCGCGCGGCAGGGTTTTTACCTTTTTTACTCCTCGCCCAACATCATTTTTCTCATGGATGCAAAAAACTCTGTGAAAAGCTGGTTGCTCTATTGGGAAAAAGCAAAATGAAAATCAGTGGGCAGTAGCAGTTAGCAGTAAAAAAATGTGGGGGAGGGTTTTTATCGAGCGCTTTTTTTCACCCGTATCCTTAAAAAGGAGAGGCGGACGAGGCTAAATCTTGAAAGTGCGTTTTTTCATGTTCAAAATTTAAGGATTCAGGGAAAAAACATTCCGCTAATGGCTGTCCTGTTTCGGTTATATTGATTCCTGTTTACGCTTATTAAAGTCTTCGTTCGGATATTCAATTACTTGATTACGTTTATCAAATTCATGTTTCGGATAGTGAAAGTCTGCATTCGGCTGTTTAAATTCTGCATTGCGCTCATTGAATTCTTCATTCCGCTATTGGAATTCTTAGTTCGGCTAATGAAAGTTTGTTACGATCATCGTCTGAACCTAAACAACCAAAGAGTAAACAACGCAATTGGATAAAAGACCGAAGCACAAATTAACGCTACAAGTTCAGGAAATTGGAAAACAAAATGATATATGAGGAAATTGAGAGCGGCTCATCTGGTTAATGAGCCGCTATTTTTGCCACGTGCTTCAGCTCGGGGTTACGGAATGAAAGCAAGTTTGGCTTTAGCCGTTAAGATTTAACGGCTAAAGCCTATTTCATTTTTAATTTCTGAACCCCGACATAAATGTCGGGGCAAAAAATCCAACCCTGTAACGTCATGTTGAACGACCGCAGAGCATTGAGTATAGCTGCGAGTGTGGCCATCCCCTAATCGTAAGCAGTTCTTATTTGGGGGATGGCCACGAACAATTCCTCGGCAAATGGCTATGCAATTGTTCTCGCCATGACGTTTTTATTTTAACGGCATGGCTGCCATGACGGCTATACATCGGGATTCGCGATGACGATCATTAGCAGACACCCAAAAAAAAAGACCTTGAAGAAATCCTCAAGGTCTCTATACCTGATACGCAATACCCGATACGCGATACTATTTACTCCCCCAAAAATGCACCCCACTCAAATTCGCCTTCAATCTCGGTGCCGTCAATCAAAGTAACCTTGCCATGCCCGTGGCGGTAGCCGTTGAGGAACACGCCTTCATATTTGGTGCCGTCAGGTTCAATCATGATGCCCTTGCCGGTAAATGCGCCTTCGAGAAATTCGCCTTCATAAGACCATCCGTCAGGATCAACATAATGGCTCACCATGGAGTAGCAATCGCCTTTGAGGCAACCGGTAATATCCTGCGGCACGCCATCGGTATCGGGGTCTTCGATAATCTCGCAGGAGCCTACAAAAGTCATGTTGTAAAGCATGGTGTAAGTGTCATAGGGCATCCAGAAAAAACCGCCCGAACCCCAGTTGGTGCCCCAACTGTTCATGACTTCAAAAGCGCCACCGTACATGTAATCATCATATCCAACGATGGTCATGCAATGTCCGCCCGACATGGAATCTGCGGCTAATTCATCAGCCGTTAAAATCCAAACGGGTGAATAGAGGTTGAGATTGCCGGTAAAGGAGGTGTTGTCAATGCCCAAACGCGGTTTGTAATAATTGGCGCGTGCGGCAGGATCAGCAGGATAGAATTCAGTTTTGGTGGAGTAAATAACGGGATGGTCGGCATTGATGGCGCGCTTGATCTGGATGATGGATTTCTCCGCACTCAGATCATCGAGGCGGAAATAATCCGTGATGCGGTAATTTTTTCCTGCTTCAATCATATCCGAAGTCACGGGGCTGCCGCAGCTCATGGGAAAATCTTTGATCATCACCGATCCTTTTTCGTGCATGAGTTCAGCCGCGAGAATTTCAAACGATCCGTCATTGCAGTCGTAATCATTTTTGGTTAACTGACTGTAGACATAGTAAGGAGAGAAAGCGAAATAATCTTTCAAAGATTGCTCAACGATATTATTCTTCAGGCAATAAAGAATAGTGCGCGCTCCGTAGGACGAAGCCCATGCCACACAGGTGCCGTAAGGATTCTGATCGCCCGGTGTGGGGCAATACATTTTCAACGAGGCGCTGCTTGGCAGATCGATAAATCCTTTTACATCAGGCGCACTCGGTATTTCATTATACTTTGCTTCATCCAGCAAAGCGCCTTTTGAATAAATCATGTTTTGGGCTGATGCGGAATGATGGAGGAGAAACAACATCGCGCAAAACGAACATGCATGCTTGAATGATTTCATGGTTTTTTATTTTTTGATGATGAGAAAAAAAAAGCCCCTCAGTTTTGAAGGGCTTAATCCGCGGTTGGCGTGCCGCCAACCGCGGTCAATTTTTATTTCACAAGAATAATCACCGGAACCACTTTCGCGTTAGGACTGGTAGCCTGAAAACCGATGCCTTCGTTAGAAGCCCAATTCACATTGGCGTTGTCCATCATGCTGCCGTAAACGCTCGCGATTTTTTCGCTCACTGTTCCTTTTGCTTTGTTCAGCGATTTGATGTTTGAACTGATTTCCAATTTATCTTTTGAATAAATCAAAACCCAATACTCATCGCCTGTTGCAGCAGCGGAGAGGTAACCATCGCCCTGCGGAATTTCAAAACTTTCCTGCGAGTAGCCGAGGTTGGCTGTTTTGTTTTTATCAGGGAAAACCTGCGATGCTTTCAACTTGCTGTCAAACCTCACCACATATAAATAAGTGCTCATCTCCGAGCAGATTCTCAGCTTCGCCTGCAGGCTGGTGCCTAAATCTTTGCGGTGAACGGTGAACATATTGTTTTCCAACATCGAACTGATAATGCCGTCATTGGAATTCAGTATTTCAATAGTGGTAGTGAGTGTTACGCCATCAATATCAGGCAATGCCGTAGGAGTTGGAATCACTTTTTTGTAATTCGTTTTCTTGGTTGATTTGTCAGCCGCAGCAAAACCTTTCACGTCATCACCCTGCATAGCGCCATCGAGCCATTCGCCCATTTTGATGTCATTATTCATCACGAAATTGTCAGAGAGCCACACACCAAAACCGTTTTGTTTTCCGTTTTCCCATAAGCCCATGTATTTTGATCCGTCAGCATAATAATAAGTTCCGAATCCGTTCATGGTTCCGTTAGAAAAACCGCCTTCGTAATATTCTCCGTTTGCCCATTTGAATGTTCCGTTGCCATCTGTGCAATCACCTTTGGCGCAAACATCTGTGGGCTTGCCACCTGATGAAGATGCGCTCACATAATAATCACCATCCCAATTTCCATCGAGAACTGATCCATCAGAAAAGGTCATTTTACCTTTTCCCTGGCGCAAACCATACTGCAATTGTCCAACATAAACAGAACCGTCATTGAAAGTGAGTGTGCCGGTACCATGAGGATAATAATCCAACCAATCGCCTTCGTACATCCAGCCATCGAGTTCATCTTTGTAAAGACCGTTACCATTCCAGCAATTTCCGCGGAGGCAGCCGGAAAGCGGAGAAGGAACCTCAGGACGACCGGGTTGTTTCATTACTTCATAACCTTCATAAACAAAACGGACAAAGTCATCATAAGTAATCCAGGTGTATCCACCATTACCCCAATATTCTGTTCCCCAACTATTCAATACTTCAAACGCACCACCATATTTGTTATCATCATAACCGATCACGGTCATGCAATGTCCGCCACCTTCACCGGTGCGTTGTGCAGGGTCTCTTTCGTATGAATAAGGAGACCACACATCACCGGCATACCAGAATGATGGTTCGTAAGCAGCAGCGAGCGTAGGATCTTTTGGATAAAAATCAGTGTACATACCGAATACTACAGGATGTCCGTCAGAAATTGCTCCTTTTACATAAGGAATTTTTTTGCTGTATTCATCTTCGCGATATTCAAATAAAGAAAAGTAGTAAGAATATTTATTTGAACCTGCAGAGCTGATCATGTCACTTCCGACATAAGTATAACAATCCAGATAATAATCTTTCTCCATCACTCCACCTTTGGAGAAAACGAGATCAACACCATCGCCTACATAAGTTCCGGCATCGCAGGAAGTTTCTTCACGTATTTGGTTATAAATGAAGAATGGAGAAAAACGGTAATAATCAATTGACCATTTATCTGTAATACCATTTTCTTTGGCATACAAAACAGTCAATGCCTGAGCATTTCCCCAACCTACACAGGTTGAAGTAGCACCCTGATCACCCGGTGTGGGGCAATACATTTTTAAACTTGCGGAAGAAGGAACATTGAGTGTCCATCCCATAGCACCTTCCGGTTTGCGGGGAACTTTGGAATATTCTTCTTCATTAAAAACCGCACCGTTTCCGTAACGGAAGTCGGGCTGCGCGATTGTATTGATGCTGATAAATATCAACATCAACCACATCATTGATTTTGAAATTCGAAACATAATTTTCATGGTTTAATTAGTTATTAGTTAACAATGGCTGATTTTTCAAACGGAGTGCAAGATAACAATTGATCTCTTTGTTCCGCGTGATCTCTGTCAGCTTTCAGGATCATCGAGTAATGTTGGTTCAAATTATTTTTGTTTTATAAATGAGTAAATATTTAATTCTTCTTCGTCATGCCGAGACTGAACCTTTGCAAAATTTGATGGATGATTTTAACCGTCAAATCACGAGGCACGGTATTGATCAGGCTGCCGAAGCGGCTCTGAAAATCCGAACCATGATTACCGAACCTGCATTCATCATTTCGAGTCCTGCGGTTCGCACTCAATCCACTGCGCTCATTGTTGCTTCAGCTTTGAATTTCCCGATCGAGCATATTCGATTCAGTACGCTGCTGTATGAAGCGGAGCCGGAAGATTTTCTTCACGTCATCAATCTATTCAACAAAGAATTTCAAACTGCCATCATCGTTGCGCACAACCCGGGAATCAGCCAAACAGCTGCTTACCTGAGCGATGGCTCATCAGTGAATCTGTTTCCTGCAGGGATAATCAGGATACATTTCGGGGAGAATAATTGGGATTCTATTTCACGCCATTCCGGAACAATCGTTCCGTAATTTTTTCAATTAAGCTTATATGTTTTTCCGTTGAACACTATTTCATGCAGGCTTGCCATCAATTTATCGCTGAAATCAACATGATCTTTTTCTGCGTAAACACTGCCGCCTGTTTTCGAAGCAATCTTTAAGTAGTCAGTAGCGTAACCGCCTTTATCGCATAAAATAACATTCACCGGTTTATTGATCTGATCGAGAAGCGCCATATCGCGCACCCATGATTTACTGTCCGCAATCATAATGATGCAGTCGTAATCATCATACATTTTAATTCCTTCCACCACGGCCTCGAGATTGTTTTCTTCAATTTCACCACCATCGCCATTATCAACGGCTGACTCAATATTTTTTAAAAGATCGTCCACGTCATTCGGATCCACCGGATAAATTCCACCTGTAGAACCAATCGGTTTTTCCTGATTAGGATGAAGTTTATCATTTCCGTCATTAAACAAAATCATGTGTTTTACAATCGGGTCACCGCTTTCTTTATTTAGTTTATGCCAGCGAAGAACCTGCGCGCCATATTGATACATGCTTCCTGTCCAATCAACTATCACCAGCGCATTTTTCCATTCAGGATGAAATGTGAAAGCATCGAACACAACTGAATCTGTCACTTTAACTATTGGTTTCGGCATATAACTTCCAACTCCAACTCCAAGCCCACCGGAACCTGAACCACCACTCGCTGCCATTCCCGAATAATCCGCTTCTTCACCATACATGATTCCTTTCACTTCCCGTGCAATCTGGTATCCCTGCGCAAATGATTTGTTTGAAAAAATATTCATTGAAATGAGAATGCTGAGTGTAAAAATTTTCGTTTTCATGATTTGGGTTTTTGATTTTTCACGCTATTTTTTTGAAACACGGAAAGGAGGGAAAACAAGTTCAGAAATTCCACAACAGGTTATTGAAAAAGTGCACGATAGTTGTCAGTCCACAATTCTTGTTGGTTCTGTTCGTTTAACACATTGACTGTATGACTTCTATATTTATGCTGATGATCAAAACAAGATTTCTTCTTCTCGGTCTTCTCTTCATGAATCAAATCTCATTTTCCCAAACGGGCATTTTTCATTGGGCTGATGAAGATGAAGAAATGATTCATAACCGGATCATTGATATCAAACAATTATCAGATCAAAGTCTTGTCGTACTCAGCAAGCTGGAAGATGAGAATTATGAAAACATGTTTCCGGCAATCACTAAAATGAGAACCAACGGAGACATGATTCTCTCAAAGTTTATTGAGCGTTATCATCTATATGAACTCAACGGGGCATTGATTCAACCAGATCAGAACATCCGCATTTTCGGAACGGAGATGAGCACAACCAACGGATTGACTCCTTATTATGACTGGATTTCTCAACTCGGGCTGGTCATTCCGACAAAAAGTACCATGTCAGCCCAGCCAACATTTATTGGCGATTTGCAAATGATTGGTGATGCCGCGGTCATTTTGAAATCAGTGATTAACAAATCGAAGAAGTATAATCTGATTGTCAATAAAATTATTCCTTCATTGACGGATTCTGTTTTGTGGACTTGCAAGATTGAATCCGCGCATCATGAAGAAGGAAATAAAATTGTTTTTCTCGATGATGGAGCAATCCTGATTCTCGCCCGCAGTTATACAGATGAAACTATGGATCATTTTACCGCGGTGATATATAAAATCAGCAAAGCAGGAAAATTATTATGGTCGAAAGAGTTAAGCGATGTGAAAGACTACTTCTCACATAGTTTATTGACGGATCATTCAGGAAATCTAATTTACAGTTTCAGTTTTTCTGATGATGAAAATGGTGAATGTCATACGATGATGAGAAAACTCGATGCAGACGCTAAAATGATCAGTGAAAAAAGAATTGACGGAATCCGATCTAATTCCATGATCCAATTGACAAATGGAAACGTGTTAATTGCGGGTTGCGGTTTTGTTGACTATCCGGAATATTTTCTTACAAAGGCAAAAAACTTGGTGTTGAGCAATTCGGATTTTAGCGTAGTGAACGAGTTTGGACTCAGTTCTCAAACTCAACCGGAAACCGATTTCCCTGTTCAGGAAATAGCTTACATGCCCGCAAGCAGCGAATATTTCTGTGCCACTTTGTTGACAGACGGAACTGTTTCTCTTGGTGGTCGTGCTTTACTTCCGATAAAATCTGATCCGTTGAAATTGCTGAAATCACCAAGACGAAATGAAAACCTCTTGGTTATTCTGAATGACAAAGGTGAGCTGTAAAGAGCTCACAATTTATTTCTCCAGCCATAAACAAAAATGACCCAGGCAATCAACGTGCAACCGGCTCCGAACAACATCGGAAAATCCAATGTGAAAGTCATTGCAAATGCAGCAACAACCGGTGGAATAGCCATCGCCAGTGAACTTACCGATTGATTGATCCCGATAATTTCTCCCTGAAATTTTTCATCTGCCTGATTGGAAACAATCACCAACGTATTCGGATAGGATAGCCCCTGGAATAAAGCCATGAAAGGAAGAAAAGCAAAACTCAGCCAGTAGTTTTGAGGAATCATCATCAATAAATAACCGATTGCAAAAAGCGGAAGCGAGAAGAGCAGTATTCTTTGTGGTTCCATTTTTTTTGATAGTGGCTTGAGTAATAATCCCTGCACTAACGCAAGAAGAACACCTGAAAATCCGAAGATGAGTCCGAGATGAGTTTCGTCCACCTCAAATTTTTGCTTGAGATAAACCTGGTAGAATTGAATGAAGAAATAGAATCCGCAGGTGAGCGAGAATATCACCAAAAAAATATTCGCGAGCCTTTTATCACGCAAAGCTGCTGAAATATTGTAAAAACCGGAATGCCATTTTATTGGCTTTGAGTTACGCACGGCAACCGAATCAGGGAAATAATGATTGATAAAAATCAGGTTCAAAAAACTAAGTCCGATGATTAAAAAAAACGGAGTTGTATATCGAAACCAATGAACTAAATCGGGATTTGACAAAACACCGCCAAGCACCGGACCGATAATAATTCCAATTCCAAATGCAACAGCAGGTAAACCGAAATTATGCACTTTGGATTTTTCATTGCTCAAATCAGATAGTGCGGATTGAATGACCGGCAAACTGCTACCGAACAAACCCGCAATAATCCGCGCAGCGAAAAGCAGCCACACCTGATTGTAAATGATACTTACAGCAATCAAAATATAACTCAAAAGATTTGCAGAGAAAGCAAACAATAATGCACGTTTGCGCCCGACTCTGTCACTCCATGCTCCAAGAATGGGTGCGCCTAAAAAAGCAGAGAACGCATAGGATCCTGCAAGTAACCCGAACAACAACGTTCGTGTATCGTGAGAAGTGGTCAATTCAAAAACCGATCTTTCTTCATCAAAAAAAAGTGATGGGAAAATGGGCAAAATCATCCCGAAAACAGTGTAATCAATAACCATTGCCCAGAAGACCATATCGAGCGCAGTGCGTGGAATGAGGCGAATGGTCTTTGGCATGAATCGCCAAATATAGGAGATGAAGATTAAGTCAATCTGCAGTTGCTAATCCCGATTCATTATCCGATATTTGCATCCGTTTTAAAAAAAATGTATCATGGCTAAAGTATGTATCCTTAGCGGGAAGAGACCACAAAAGGGAAATGCAGTATCGCACTCCAACCGCAAGACAATCAAGCATTTTGCACCAAACCTTCAGACCAAACGCTTTTTCGTACCTGAATTGAATAAATGGATTACGCTAAGACTGTCAACACACGCATTGCGCAATATCAATAAAAAGGGATTGTACCAGTACATGATGGAAATGGAGAAGGAAGGAAAATTTAAGATGAACTAACAGAAAGAGAAAAATCAAATGGCTAAGAAATCAAAAGGAAACAGAAACCAGGTTATTCTGGAATGCACCGAGCACAAAGCGAGCGGAATGCCCGGCATGTCGCGGTATATCACCGAGAAAAATAAAATGAATACACCGGACAGAATGGAATTGAAAAAATTCAATGTGGTGTTGAAGAAATATACGATTCATAAAGAGATTAAATAAAAAAAGTCATGGCAAAAATTTCGAAAAACGCGCGTACCGACCGTAACCTGAATAAGCAGGATTCAAAAAATATGGTGAAAATCATCAAGGCAGTTAAAGATGAAACCACCGGTAGTTATTCGTACAAACAAATCATGGTCCACAAAGACAAAGTCAAAGAAGTATTGGGCAATTGATGCTTTGATTTTGAAAGACTGGAAAGCTTCTCATTCATATATTGAGGAGCTTTTTTATTTTGAGTTTTTATGATAGAAGATTAATCAGAAATACACAATTGATTCTTGCATGGGACTGTTTGATTTTTTTACAAAGGAGAAAAAGGAAAAACTGGATGAAGGTCTGAGCAAGACCCGCGAAGGTTTTCTTGGAAAGATTTCACGTTTATTTTCTGGGAAATCGAAAGTGGATGAGGACGTGCTTGATAATCTTGAAGAAATTCTAATCTCCTCGGATGTAGGTATTGATACAACGGTTAAGATCATCGAGCGGATAGAAAAACGCGTTTCTCTTGATAAATATGTAAGCACAGAAGAACTGAATATCATCCTTAAAGAAGAAATTGAAGGAGTTCTTTCCGATAATAAAACGGAAGATGTTCCTGATTTTGAAATCAATTCTTTTTCAAAACCATTTGTGATGATGGTTGTTGGCGTGAACGGTGTTGGAAAGACAACAACCATCGGCAAGCTGGCTTATCAATTCAAACAAAAAGGCAAAAATGTTTTGTTGGGAGCCGGAGATACTTTTCGTGCTGCGGCTGTTGACCAATTGAAAATCTGGTCTGAGCGCGTTGGTGTACCGATCGTGATGCATAAAATGGGTAGCGATCCCGGTGCTGTGGCGTTTGATGCAGTGACTAAAGCAGTTGCTCTTGGCTCCGATGTGGTGATTATTGATACTGCCGGAAGGCTGCACAATAAAATTCATTTGATGGATGAACTTTCCAAAGTGGTTAGAGTTGTCAAAAAAGTAATTCCTGATGCGCCCCATGAAGTGTTGCTCGTGTTGGATGCATCAACAGGCCAGAATGCAATCGAACAGGCGCGACATTTTACGGCTGCCACTCAAGTGACTGCAATTGCATTGACCAAATTAGACGGAACGGCAAAAGGCGGAGTGGTTCTGGGCATTGCAGATCAATTCAAAATTCCTGTAAAATATATTGGAGTGGGTGAGAAAATCGAAGACCTGCAGGTTTTTAACAAAACTTTGTTTGTAGAATCACTTTTTCAAAATAAATGAATCATACATCAATTGTTGAATTGCTAAATTGTTGGATTGTTATCAGCTAACAAAATAACAATCATACAATCTGAATCTAAGAATGAAAACAAAAACCCATAGAAAAAACAAGATCAATGTAGTCACTCTCGGGTGTTCCAAGAATGTGGTTGATTCTGAAATTCTTATGGGGCAATTGTCTGCAAACGGATTTGAAGTTTCACATGACGCAGACGGTGATGAATCGAAAATTGTAATCGTGAACACATGCGGTTTTATCGAGAATGCAAAACAAGAATCAATCAATACAATTCTTCAATATGCTTCCGCTAAAGAAGAAGGCCGTATTGATGAGTTGTATGTTACGGGTTGTTTATCGCAACGATACAAACCTGAGCTGGAAAAAGAAATTGGAAATGTGGATGCCTGGTTCGGGACTCAACATCTCCCGCAACTTCTGAAAAAACTCGGTGCCGATTACAAACATGAATTGATTGGTGAACGTTTTCTTACCACACCATCGCACTTTGCGTATTTAAAAATTTCTGAAGGTTGTAACAGAACCTGCGCCTTCTGTGCGATTCCTTTGATGCGAGGAAAACATATTTCAAAATCCATTGATGATATTCTCACCGAAGCAAAATCCTTAGCTGCGAAAGGTGTGAAAGAACTAATGCTGATCGCGCAGGAATTGACTTATTACGGCTTGGATTTGTATAAGGAACGCAGGTTGACTGCATTATTAAATCGTTTATGTGAGATTGAAGGCATTGAATGGATACGGTTGCACTATGCTTACCCTTCGAAATTTCCTATTGAGATTTTGCAGGTGATGGGTGATCAGCCTAAGATTTGCAATTATCTTGATTTGCCGCTTCAGCATATCAGCGATTCGGTGTTGACAGGCATGCACCGTCAAACAACAAAAAATTATATTGAAAATCTGATCACAGAAATTCGCGAAACCGTACCGGGGATTTCTTTACGCACTACGATGCTTGTCGGATTTCCGGGAGAAACAGAAAACGATTTTGATGAATTAGTTGAATTTGTGGAGCGTACAAAATTTGACAGACTCGGTGTGTTCACTTATTCCCATGAGGAAAACACCAGCGCATTTGAATTGAAAGATGATGTGCCGCAGAAAGTGAAAGCGGAGCGTGCATCAAAGCTGATGGAAGTGCAGCAGAAAATTTCGTTCGAAAAAAATCAACAAAAGATCGGACAGTTTTTACGGGTCCTGATTGATAGAAAAGAAGGAAAGAATTTTATCGGCCGTACTGAATTTGATTCTCCTGAAGTTGATAATGAAGTACTGATAAACGGTGAAAAAAGTTATCTGCGCATGGGTGATTTCGTGAATGCGATCATTACTGACGCAGATGATTTCGATCTTTACGCTGAATTGGTTTAAACCATGTTTCGAAATTCCGCAATAGAATACTCCGCAACAAAACAGTTTCAAAAACTTGTTCTCGATTATCTCGCCTCCTCTTCTGCACTAAATCCTTTTATCAAATATCCATTTCAGATTGAGGAGATTGAAAAAATAATTGCTGATAAAAAAAAGAACAACACAAATCGCGAACTGCTTGTCAATGTTTTGCAAAAACAATACAACGGAATTCCTAATTCCGAAATTGGTTTAAAACAAATCAGTTCATTGTTGGATGAAAACACCTTCACTGTAACCTGTGCTCACCAACCCAATTTGTTTTCAGGTCCGTTGTATGTGATTTCAAAAACTATCAGTACCATAAATTTCACCGTGGCTTGTAAAAAGAAATTTCCTTCTTTTCATTTCGTACCTGTTTACTGGATTGGCAGCGAAGATCATGATCTGGAAGAATTGAATCATGTGTTTATTAACGGAAGAAAAATTGAATGGCAGTCAGATCAATCTGGTGCAATTGGAAGAATGAATTTGTCCCAAGTTGATTTATTGATTGAGCAGATTAAACAATCACTGCTCGCATCAGAAAACACGAATGAAGTAATTGATATGATCGCTCGTTCATATTCCGAGAATCGCTCCATGGCTGATGCCCTCAAATACCTGTTGAATGAATTATTCGGTGAGGATGGGTTGATCATTCTGGATCAGGATGACCTTGAATTGAAGAATGAGTTTTCTGTAATAATGAAGGATGAGTTGATCGAACAAAAGAGTTTTGCCGTTGTTCAATCAGCCATTCAGCAACTTGAGGCAGCTGGGTATCATGCACAGGTCAATCCGCGAGAGATCAATTTGTTTTATCTCGGTGATAATTTTCGTGAGCGGATTATTTACGATTCTACTTCAGATGAATTTCAGGTTTTGAAAACTGACTTAAAGTTTTCAAAAGAAGAAATTCTGAAAGAACTCAATGATTATCCAGAACGCTTCAGCCCTAACGTGATTTTGCGTCCGCTTTTTCAGGAAAAAGTTTTACCAAACCTTGCTTTAATTGGCGGATCTGCAGAGGTTGCCTACTGGCTTGAACTGAAAAGTCTATTTGATTTGCATAAAATAAATTTACCAATGATCGTATTACGAAATCATTTGATGATGATTGATCAGGGCGCGGTGGGCAAATTGCAAAAACTTGGTTTGAACATCACTGATCTTTTTGATAGCGAAGATGAATTGATCCGGAAATTTCTTGACAAAAATTCTACAGGGGAAACTAAACTCGGTAAGGAATTGAAACAGTTGGAAAATCTTTTTGATGAAATTGTGATCAAAGCTGAAACAGCAGACTCCACTTTGAAGCAATTTGTTCTTGCGGAGAAACAAAAACTGATCAATTCCATGCAATCCATACAATCAAAAATTCTCAAAGCACAAAAGCGAAAGCAGGATGAGGCAATTAATCAGATCAAAAAGCTGAAAGAGAAATTATTTCCGGATCAATCGCTGCAGGAGCGGCATGAAAATTTTATCTCTTTCTATTCGAAATACGGAAAGGAATTTATTTCAGCATTGAAAAAAAATCTTCATCCTTTCGAAAAAAGATTGACCGTATTGACAGAGGAGGTGATTTAATCCCCTCTGATCGGTTTCATAATTCTCGACCATCTGATTTTCTTCAGCCAGCCCTTGTTGCTATCGAGAGACAGCCAGATAAACCAACCCTTACCTACAATATGATCTTCGGGAACAAACCCCCAATAACGGGAGTCAAGTGAATTGTGGCGGTTATCACCCATCATGAAATAATAATTCATTTCAAATGTGTAACTCGTTGCTTCGTTTCCATCAATAAATATTTTTCCGCCATGAACATCAAGCTCGTGACCTTCATAAGTTTTGATGATGACTTCGAATGTTCTGATGTTTTTGGTGGTAAGTTCAACGGTCTCGCCTTTTTGCGGAATGCGAAGCGGACCATAGAAATCTACATTCCATGGGTAGTTTACCGGATCAGTTGGAAAGATGCCTTGAGCAACCTGGCTTTCGCTGTATTCATTGAGTATAACATCTTCAACAAATGACAGACTTTTCAGTTTACTAATCACGGCATCATCTTTTGGTAAAAAATAATTGTCCATGCCGGTGTGACTTGCATCGCCCCTGATATCGGAAATATTAATCCCTAAATCCATCAGCGCTTTAACCTTGTTTTTTAAATCAAGATAAAACTGATTCTTATTTCCGTTCGCTTTCAGAGAATTGATCTGATCAATCATTTTCATGAAATTGCTATTCTTATCCTTGTAGGTTACCGTGTAGCTGAATTGCATTTTTGCAGGCTTAAACGCAGATTCTCCATTGATGAATAACTCTCCGCCTTTGATTTGTAACTCATCACCGGGAATCGCAACACAGCGTTTGATGTAATTTGTTTTTTTATCTACAGGTCGTCCTTCGTCAGCAGGCCAATTGAAAACAACCACGTCATTGCGTTGAATTTTTGTAAAACCCGGGAAACGGAAATAAGGAAGATGAAAAACTTCAGAGTAAACTTTAAATCCACCAAGAAATTTCGGCATGGATTGATGTGCGAACGGAAAGGCAAGAGGTGTCATCGGAACCCGGGGACCGTAATGCATTTTACTGACGAAAAGAAAATCACCTACAAGCAATGACCCTTCCATGGATGACGTGGGGATTTTATAGGCCTCCACAGCGAAAGAGCGGATCACCGTTGCAGCGAGCACGGCAAAAATCAAAGCCTCAGTCCATTCGCGCCATGCCGGTTTTTTAAAGCGTGATGCTTTTTCATGTGCTTCTTCCGGTCCGATATATTCTACTTTTTCAATAAAAGCGATATAAGGCAAATAGAAATACGGAAACAATACTACCAGCACATAGTCGCGCAAAGTCATCTTATCAAAAACTCTGGCTGTATCCCAAAACCAAAGCAATCGAAAACATTGTCGCACCACAGGAATCAAGTTCCAAATAACCCACCATTTTGGCTTGCCAATGATTTCAAGCCATACGATTGTCCCGTAAATCGGAACGAGTGCTTTCCAACCCGCCTGTCCTGCACGCTCAAATAGTTTCCACATTGCTGCGTAAAAAAGAATGCTGGCAACAGCCATGAAGGTGAGTAAAACAGGATAAGAAATTAACATGGAAAGTAATTTGGTTGTTTAACGCGCAAATGGTTTGCGTGCGAAGTAAAAGAATATGTGACTTAGATGAACGGATGAATACGCACGATCAACTGTTGAAATAAAGCAGATCCTTCATTTCGAAAAATCCTTTTTTTCCTATCACAAATTCAGCAGCCAGCAACGCACCTTCCGCAAATGCTTTGCGCGAATGCGCCACATGCTTAATCATGAGCGTATCATAATTTGATTCGTATGCAACAGTGTGAATCCCGGCAATCTGACCTTCACGAACAGAAGTAATCCGAAGATCAGATGAAGTTTTTGGTTCATCAATCGTCCATTTCTTTTTGAAATGATTATGCGCAATGATCTGATTAGCGAGAAAAATGGCTGTACCGCTCGGTTTATCTTTTTTCTGATCATGATGAATTTCTTCAATGGAAATATCATACTTCGAACGGTGATTCATGATGCGCGCCAGACGTTCATTCAACTCGAAAAAAATATTCACCCCAATACTGAAGTTGGGGGTGTAGAACAAAGTCTTGTCTTCTTTTTCACAGATTTCTTTGATCTCCGGAAGTTTTTGAATCCAACCTGTTGTTCCGGTCACAACAGGTATATCCGCTGCAAAACATTTCAGAATATTATTGTGCGCAGATTCCGGTTGAGTGAATTCAATGGCAATGTCAACTCCTTTCAAACTTTCCGGAGTGATGTCCTTGGTGTTTTTTGAATCTACTTTTAGAACAAATTCATAGATCTCCTTGCCGGCAATGTTATTCCTCAGCATGCCAACATCTTCCACTTCTTTTCCCATTTTGCCGTAGCCAAGTATTGCAATCTTCATAAATCAAATTTTAGTGATAGCCCTGTAAATAATTTTTGCTGCGGACTAAAATAGTAATAGGGTTCTAAACGCAGACTGAGATCATCACTTACATCAAAATAAAAAAGATGTGCATCAACGGTTGCATCAATAATATTGAGCAGATACAGAACCGTTGTTCCGATAATGGATATCTCCAGATTTCTTCTGTAATATTTTTTTAACGTCAATAAATCAGCATCAGAATAATCATTCACAAATTCATCCACCGTCAATGAATCACCATCAACACGAAAGTGATATGCTTGTTGATACGAATCGTACCGATCTGCGTTGGTGTAAACAAAATAACCGAGTACACCAAAGCCTGTATAAATGATCGGGATCTTCCAGTATTTTTTATTATAAGCCTGACCGAGACCCGGAACCAGCGCGGAGAAAATTGCCGCCATAGTTGGAGAATGTTTTTGGATTTTTAATTCGGTTGAATCGTCAATCGTTTTTAACGAATCCTGTGCAAGCAATGTTGCTTCAGAAAAAACAATGAATGCCGCTAAAACGATAAACCGCATGATTGCGATTAATCTTTATCGATGATTTCGAGAATCCGGTTCAGATCATCTGTGGAGAAATAAGAAATAGCGATTTCACCACCCTCATTTTTTGTACTCACTCTGACACGCGTTCCTAATACAGAAGTCAGATGGTTCTGAACGTATTGCAAATCTGCACCCAGCGTTTTTTCTTCAATATTTTTTTTAAATTTTTTCTGAGGATGATTTACAACGCGTGCAAGTTCTTCCACTTTTCTCACTGATAAACCTTTTTTTACCACATCGCGATAAATGGAAAGCTGAATCATCGGGTCTTCAATATTGATGATCGCCCGTGCATGACCCATCGACATTTTTTTTCCCTTGATTCCGAGTTGAATTTCAGGCGGCAACTTGAGCAATCGCAAATAATTAGAAACAGTGGTGCGATCTTTCCCGATGCGCTGCGCCATATCCTCCTGCGTCAATTCACATTCGTCAATCAACCGCTGATAAGTCATGGCAATTTCGATAGAGTTCAAATCCTCGCGCTGAATATTTTCCACCAAACCCATTTCCAACATCTGCTGATCATTTGCCGTGCGGATATAAGTTGGAATTTCAGTCATGCCGGCAAGTTTGGATGCGCGCAATCTTCTCTCTCCGGAAATCAGTTGATATTTTCTGGCATTCAACTGTCGAACAGTAATAGGTTGTATCACCCCATGAACTTTGATAGATTCGGCCAATTCATTTAAACTTTGTTCATCAAAATCAGAGCGTGGTTGGAAGGGATTGATCTCCACCATCTCAAGTGGCAGACTCATGATTGTGTTGACAGTAGGGTGCAAAAATTCAATCGGCTTGACAATTGTGTTTACATCCGAATCAATTCCTTCCAGCAACGCGCGTATTCCTTTCCCGAGGTCGTTTTTTTTATTCGTTATCATGAGCAATAATAATTTCGTCTGGTTCGGTTTCTTCAAATGATGCGGCAAACTCCTCAGGATTCAAAATCTCTTTAGCGAGATTGAGATAGTTTATCGCGCCTGTACTTTCAGCATCATAAAGAATGGCGGGTTTTCCAAAACTCGGTGCTTCGCCTAACCGTGTGTTACGGTGAATGATAGTATTGAATACCATATTTCCGAAATGTCGCTTTACTTCCGCCACAACCTGATTGGATAAACGCAATCGCTGATCATACATGGTGAGCAAAATTCCTTCAATCTGCAATTCAGGATTCAAACGTGTTTGAACAATTTTTATTGTGTTGAGTAATTTTCCCAAGCCCTCCAGCGCAAAATATTCGCATTGAACAGGAACGAGAACAGAATCTGCAGCGCTGAGTGAGTTGACCGTAATCAAACCGAGCGATGGTGAACAATCAATAATGATGTAATCAAATTTTTCTTTCAGCGAACTGAGAATTCCCTTCATTATTTTTTCGCGATTCGGCAAGTTGATCAATTCAATTTCTGCACCTACCAAATCGAGATGAGAAGGAAGAAGTGACAAATTCGGAATATCGGTTTTGAGAATAATGTCCTTAACGTTCGCTTTTCCGATCATGCATTCGTAAATACTTGCTTTGTTACTGCGTGGATCAACGCCTACTCCGGTGGTTGCATTCGCCTGTGGATCGGCATCAACGAGTAACGTTTTGTTTTCCAAAACAGCAAGGCTTGCTGCCAGATTGATTGCCGTTGTTGTTTTTGCAACACCGCCTTTTTGATTTGCAATCGCTATGATTTTTCCCATCCGGATTTTGATTATTGGTTAATAATTTTTTTCAGTTCATTGAAATGCTTTCACCGATTGTCATCAGCATCAATTCTTTTCCGGCTTTTGTGAATTTTGATTTTGAAACTTCGTGTTCAATTTTTATAAAACCGAAAGTGTCGTAATGCATGCCGATGATTTTATTGCATTCAATAAAATCACTTGCGATGAAAGCATCATCCACGCTCATGGTGAAATTGTCACCTATTGGAAGCATCGCAAAATCGAGTTTGCACCAAAGCGGTATCAATTTCATATCCATCGTCAATGCGGTATCTCCGGCAAAATAAAAATTCCCTTCTTCCGTCATCACCAAAAATCCTCCCGGATTTCCTCCGGATTTCTCATTCGGTAAAGTGCTTGAATGAACAGCGTTCACATACTTCACGGTTCCGAAATCAAAAGTCCAGCTTCCCCCGTGATTCATTCCGTGAACATTGCTGATTCCGTTTAGCTCAAACCAAATCGTGCAGATTTCATAATTCGAAATCACTTTTGCGTTAGTGCGTTTTGCAATGTCAATTCCATCCATAATATGATCACCGTGACCGTGAGAAATCAGCACATAATCAGCCGGAATATTTTTGATTTCAATATGTTTTGCGAGATCATTACCGCTGATAAACGGATCGAACAGGAGTTGTTTACCACTCACCTCAACACCAAAACAAGAGTGACCGTAATAAGTAATTTGCATTTTGTGGTGGCTGAATTTCTCTGGTGTTCAAAGTTACGTGAATCAAAATCGCATTATCGCTGATTGAGCGAACGCAATTTCAGTTTGTGGAAAAATTCCTGAATCGTGTGGATTACACGCAGGTAATTTTGGAAACATGAGAAATTTCAGAGCAATTCTCGCATTAGCAATTTTCACTTTCCTGATTTCCTGTAACGGTAGTGAGAATGATTCACCAAAGAAAATATTTCGTTTCAATCAATCTTCCGGAATCACTTCACTTGATCCAGCGTTTGCCAAAGATTTAGCGAACATGAATCCTGTGGGAATGATCTTTAACGGTTTAGTTCGCCTGGATGAAAAAAATATTATCGTTCCTGATATTGCAGAGAGTTGGGAAATATCTGATGATGGATTGACTTACACATTCAGCCTGCGCGATGATGTGTTCTTTCATGATCACGAAATATTTCTGAACGGAAAAGGAAGAAATGTGAACGTGGACGATTTTATTTTCAGTTTGTCACGCATTATTAATCCGGAAGTGGCTTCACCCGGTGCATGGATTTTCAGCAACAGTGTTGATTCCCTTCAACCGTTTTCCGCATTGAATGATTTTACACTTCAGATTAAATTGCGAAAACCTTTTCCTCCCATGCTTGGAATTCTTACCATGCAGTATTGTTCCGTTGTTCCGCATGAGGCAATTGAGAAATACGGAAAAACATTCGGAAGAAATCCGGTTGGAACGGGAGCATTCAAATTTAAAAGCTGGGAAGATGGTGTCGCTATCTTTTTAGTGAAGAACGAAAATTATTTTGAAAATGATGCAGAAAATATACTGCCGTATATCGATGGGGTGAAAATTTCTTTCATCAACAATAAGCAAAGTGAATTTCTTGAATTCGAAAACGGAGGATTGGATATTGTGCTGAACATTGATCCTGATGTTATGCCTACCGTATTGACCACCGAAGGGGAATTACAGGAGAAGTACAAAGGAAAATTTGAGATGGTGAAATCTCCTTTTCTTAATACGGAATATCTCGGATTCCTCATGGAACCTGAACTGATGAAAGGAAATCCGTTGCAAAATAAATTAGTGCGACAGGCGATTAATTATGGATTTGATCGGGAAGAAATGATTCGCTTTCTGCGTTACGGAATTGGTATTCCTGCATATGGCGGAATGATTCCTTCTGATCTTTTGGTTTGGAGCGGTAATTCAATTCCTCAACATCGCTTTGATCCGAAATTGGCTGCACAGCTTTTAGTTGATGCCGGATATCCGGATGGTAAAGGATTGCCAACTTTAAAACTCTACACTAACAGCACTTATGCAAACATCGGTTCGTATATCGCAAAGCAACTGAATGATCTTGGATTTCAGATTGAGGTGCAGATTGAGCAACCCGCTTTTTTGCGAGAGATGATGTCGAAATCGCAAACTTCTTTTTTCCGTGGATCATGGACCGCTGATTATCCTGATCCTGAAAATTATCTCGCTTGTTTTTACAGCAAGAACGGTGCACCACCAAACTATACGCGATTCAAGAATGATCAGTTTGATCAGTATTATGAGCAGGCATTATTGGAAAATGATCTGGAAAAAAGAAAATTATTATACGAAGCAATGGACAGAATCATTTTCGAAGAAGCACCTGTTGTGCCTTTATATTATGATGAAGCGGTGCGGTTTATTCAGAACAGGGTAAAAAACTTACCACCTAATTCTCAGAATTTATTAGACCTGCGCAGAGTGAAATTCGAAAACTGAAACAAAGAAAATTCTTCGATCAAACTTTTTCAAACACCAACCGATAGTGATCCATGATTTCGCGTTCAAAGCAAACCCGATTTGGGCTTACATTAAATATTGCCACCAGATGACGGAATTCTCTGTTGGTTAAATATCTCGGAATTAGTGATGCGTAAAGAAGATATTTTTTGAAATTGAACGAACGGAATTTTTTTCTCCATTGACCGATAGTCTCGATATAATCCAATCGTCCGCTGCTTTTTGAAATCAATTTAAAATCAGGTTCTGCATTCCGAACTACCATCTCCGGTCCGTAAGGAAGCCATGATCCCGGAAATTCCTTTTCCATCAACGCCAAAACATAATTCGCAGAATCTCTTGGTGCATTGATATCGAATTGTTCGAACGGCAACATGTTTTTACTGAAGGTCATGGTCTGCATATAAAATCTTCCTCCAACAGGCAGCAATTCTTTCAAGCCTTTGAAAAAATTCCTGTAAACTTTTTCCTGCTCACCTTTTTTATATTCTTCGATGGAACAGAAATGTTCCATGCCTCCGATGCAGGTGACCGCATCAAATGCTCCGAAATCTTCCGGTTTCACGTAGCGGCAATCCTTCACAATCACATTCAAACCATTTGCACGGCATGCTTCGGCTTGTCCTTCTGACAGCGTTAGCCCAATGCTGTTCGCACCGCGATCTTTGGTGATGTAGTTTGAAAATGGTCCCCAGCCGCAAGCCATATCAAGCACCCGAGAACCACGACTGATGTTCAAACTGTCTGCGATAAACCGATGCTTCTCTTTTTGCGCTTCCTCCAGTGACATTGAAAAATTTCCATCATATTTCGCACCGCTGTAGTCACCGGTTTCGCCCATACTCAGGCGAAATATTTTATCAATGGTGGTGTAAGTAAAATCAAGATCCTGTTTGTTAGCCATGCGGCAAATGTAAGAATCGAAAAAGAAAAAATTGAGGTTATTAAAATCTTACATATTCCACGTTCAACCAGACATCTGAATTTCTTCCTTTGTCATCGGTACATGAAATTTTTACTTTGCCTCCTGGAGGATAGAAAAAGACTTTTTGCGTGGCTTCCGATGTTTCAAGCAATCGGTTATTGACATACCAGTGAACTTTTTTTACATCAGCAGATGCATCGCATTCCAACATGATCTTTTGACTGTCCGTTTCATTGATGAGATAATCAACACCGGAAACCGGTGAAACAATTTTCGGTTTTCCCTGTTCAAAAATTCTTTCACAATCAGGATTGTGTGGTGGAATGTGTTTGTAATTGATTCCGCGTGAGTCATAGTACGCGATGAGATCAACAGGAAGATTCGGAAATGAATCCGTTTTATATCCGCTCTCCGGGAGACAACTCAGGCAGTAAGAAAACGAATCATTTGCTGAGAGATAAACCTGAATCAGGTGATTACATTTTTGATTGGTAGAAACCGCAGGGATATAAAAATCCATGACGGTGTTTTCGCAGAAATCAGATGGAGGGAATCCGGTTTCCGAACACACCAAACGAAATCCGATATCATCCGGTGCATCAAACCAATCATTGGGTGAATTGTAATTAATCGCATTGAAAATGCTGAATAAAAGTGGCGTGGCTGCATTCGCACCCGTGAGTTCAGGAACTCCTTCACCGGAAAAATTTCCTACCCAGACACCAATAGTGAAATCACTATTGAAGCCGATGCTCCATGCATCTCTGCGCCCATAGCTTGTTCCGGTTTTCCACGCTACTGTTGGAAGTTTAGAGCTGCTCTGCCAGTTGTTTGGAAAATCAGGTCGTTCCAACTGCGTGAGAATTTCCGTTATCATAAATGCGGCATCATCTGTCATCAGTGCTTTTTTTATAACCATTGAATCGTCACGAACCCATCGCACATTCTGATAAATTCCGTTGTGGGCGAAAGCGGAATACATTCCTACCATTTCCTCCAGTGATACACCGCAGCCACCGAGAATCAAAGACAAACCGAGATTGTTTTTATTCTTTGTGATGTTTTTGAAGTTTGCTTCCGCCAATGTGCTAACCATTATCTCTGTTCCTGTTTCTTCCAGAATTTTTACCGCAGGAATATTGAGCGACTGCGCCAACGCAAATTCAACCGTCACCTTTCCATGGTATTCTTCATCATAATTCTGTGGTGCGTAACCGGAAAAATTTACAGGCACATCTGCCAGCATTGATTTCGGTGTGATGATTCCTGCATCAATAGCGAGCGCGTATACGAGCGGCTTCAACGCACTGCCAGGTGAACGAACCGCCCGAACACCGTCCACCTGCCCACCATCTTCTTTATTGAAGAAATCTGCAGAGCCAACATATGTTACCACGTTCATCGTTCTGTTATCAATCACAAAAACCGCTGCATTGTGAACATGGTTTGCATACCATCGCTTAATATGATCGCTCACTAACGCTTCCGTTTTTTTCTGTTTCGAAAGATCAAGATTTGTTTTGATGATTGGGCGATTGGGATACATCATTTTCATACGGTAAGAAAAATGTGGCGCTTCTTTCGGACTTTCATGACGAAAAGCAATAAGCGGTTCTTCCAGTGCATCCATAATTTCCTGATGAGCAAAAACTTTTTTTTCATCAAATTCCAACAACCATTTATTTCGGTATTTCACCACTTCATCATTATTATTTCCGATCTGAAGTGAAGTCGGGCGATTAGGAATTACAGAGAGCGTTGTGATTTCAGCAAGATTCAAATGATTCGGATTTTTTTCGAAATACAAAACCGAAGCGGCTTTTACTCCTTCAATATTTCCTCCGTAAGGAACAAGATTCAAATACAGTTGAAGAATTTCCGCTTTTGAATATTTCAATTCTAATTGGACCGCCCGAAACATTTCAGTGATCTTGTTGAAGTAAGTTCTGCGCTTCGGATTCAGCATCCGCGCAACCTGCATCGTAATGGTTGACGCACCGGAAGTTCGTTTTCCTTTCACCACATTATTAAACACTGCACGCACAATCGCCAAAGGATTGATGCCCGGATGATAGTAGAAATATTTATCCTCTTTGAAAACAATTGCTTTTCTGAGTTGGGGAGAAATTTCATCCAGCTCGGTCATCATCCTCCATTTATCATCTGCGGTAAGAAATGAATAAAGAATATTTCCGTCCTTGTCCGTCACGATTTGAGAATATTCAACATCCACTTTCAACGGGAACAGCAGATTGAGAATAACAAAAACAACAATGATGACGAATAAAATATATGCCGCGTTTCGCAGAAGTTTGATCAACTTCTGTTTGAATTTTCCTTTGTTGGAATTCGAATTGCGCTCCGCGTTCATATCCATACAATATTATATCGTTCAAGTGAAGAGATTTATTCTCTCACTTCATGATAGTGAGGTTGACTACTTTTGATTCGATGATTACAATCGCACAATCCGTTGCTATGCTTATTGACGGCAACAATATAGAAATGAGCATTCACAAATTGATGGATAATAAAAATGCCATGCTCAATTTCAACACCGTTATCGAAAAACTGTTGGATGGTCGCTCGCTCAACCGCCTTATTTATTTCCGCGAAGGAGAAAGCATTTCGCGCAAACTTTCGGAACGTCTGCTCGATAATTATCACGGTTCCGTGGTGGCCTGCCATAAATCAGCAGATATTCCGCTCACTATTCAGGCTATTCAACTCGCGGAAAAAGTGGACACCATTATTATACTTTCAGGCGATTCTGATTATGTCGATCTGGTGCTGCATCTCAAATCGCGCGGAGTGCGCGTGGAGATTGCCGCCATTCAGGCATCCACTGCGTCTATCCTGAAAAATGAAGCTGATTACTATACCACCATCGAAAAAGAAGATTGTTTTATTTACAACGCGCCTGCTCATCCTCAGCAAAAACAACAAACTGTGTTGCCTAAGAAGGTAATAAGCCAACAACCACAGCAACAACATGTTTTACCAAAAAAGCCTGCTTACCGGCCAGAAAGGGAAATAACTGCACCCATACAACCTCATCAACCGGTTACAGAAACTCAAAAACCTGCACCTCATCACCCGAAGAGGAAATGGAGAAAGCCGCAGGGGAAGAAATAAAAAAAACAGGAGCCCCTTCCAGAGCTACTTTTTCCTCTCACAAACCTTCAAGGTTTTAACCCAAGTAGTGTCTCCGCCACAAAGCTGGAAGACAGCTGAGGATAATTGGAATTATAAACTCAACACCCGTTCCAGGATGGCAATTTGCCTGTCCTTGTCTTCAATCTCTTTCTTCAGTTTTTCTATTTCCGCATGCAGGCGTTGTTCGTTTCCGGTGGGTGCGGTGCCGTCCGGCAGCAGGTTGTGATAATGCTCCATCAGGTTCATATCAAGATGATACGAAGCCGCGATAAGCGTAGATAAGTTGATCTCATTCTTACGGAAATGAACGCTGAGAAAACTCGAACTCATGCCCATTTTTTCCGAAAGCCGTGCGAGATTAAAACCGTTGATGCGCGAATATGCCTGGATAATGTCTTTGATCGGGATTTTTCTGACTGCCACCGATGCATCATGAATGTTTTTGAAAGGTTTTGCGGGATTTTTTTCAGCCATAACGAAAAATTTAATTATCAAAACTCTAATATAGGTAATCCGATGTATAATAAGCCTAATCCGAAGTCTAATATTGCTAATCCGAAGTCTAATATTAGAAATCCGATGTATAATATAAAATACAAAATGTGATGCATATTTTGTATTTTATACATTAATGATGATAAAATGTACAATGTTAGTGATTGGATGTATAATCACTTTCATCAACCTCTGTATGGATGCGCTTAGAAGATACCTATCCGGCTTCGTTTCTTTGTTTGGAAGATTGTCAAATAAAGAAGATGAAACTCTGTAACGTCCTAAAATAAGTTGACTCGTTTTGTGTCAACTTATTTTAGGCCGAGGCAAGTGAAAAAAAAGCCGCTTCAAGTTGAGAAGCGGCTTTTCAATTTCCGGAAATCTTTTTTATCTCTCTACGTTAAGATTTTTTCCTGTTTCAATTCCGTTTTGTTCCATCAGCAATTTCAGTTCTTCCACTTCCGCCTTCAATGATTCAATCTCAACGAGTTCCGATTTCATTTTCTCATTCTCCATTTTCAAATCTTCAAATTCGCTCATTTTCAAATTGAGCTCCTGCACCGCTTTTACCAGCGGCACTACAATCAACTCGTAACTCATTCCGTAATTGTCAATCTCAGATTCCGGATGATGAACACCATTGAAGTTGTAGCCGATTTCCTGCATGGTTTTTTCAACCTCCTGTGCGATGAAGCCGCTTTGAATGATGGAAGAGGAAGCTGCATAATCAGCAGGATTCATTCTTTCTTTAAAAGACGGGTCATTCTGATTTAGAAACTCATCGAACTTCTGTGTTTCGAAAGTGTAAGTAACAGGGCGCAGTTTGGTGATGAACTCAAGACCCGGAACATCTTCCTGAATGTTGGTTTTGAATCTTCCATCGCTCGGGAAGGTATAAGCAACCTGTCCTTCAATAACTGTAACTGCACTATTTCCGATTCTTACTTTATTGCTGGCGTTTACGCTTGCAGCATTGCCTATTGCTGTTGAATTAGTCAATCCATTAGACCCAGCATCCGTGTTATAGCCAAGAAATGTGTTGTGGTCACCAGCTACATAACTGTTTCCTGCTGAATATCCCATAGCCGTATTCTGCCCGCCTGTAGTATTGTTATAAAGCGCATCGAATCCATAGGCGGAATTTCCTGTTCCTGTAGTGTTATCAAGTAGCGCGGCATACCCGGTGGCGGTATTGTTGTCGCCAGTGGAGTTCACAAGAAGTGTCTGATAGCCAAGAGCCGTATTGGCGTTGCCGGTATTTGACTGGGAGGAGGTAGAGCCTCGCAGCGCCTCATAGCCCACTGCCACATTATAGTTTGTAAAAGGGTTGGAGGAGCTATTTGCATAATACATTGCATTATAGCCTATAGCAGTTCCATTGCTTCCGTGGTAATTGAAAAAAAGCGCCTGCGCTCCGGTGGCGGTATTATAGCTTCCAGTGGTGTTATAATACAGCGCTTCTTCTCCGATAGCTGTGTTGACCTCTCCTGTGGTGTTGAAAAAAAGCGCAGCTTGCCCATTGGAGGTATTGCCGAATCCTGTGGTGTTGGATACAAGTGAATAATATCCGGTGGCGGTGTTGTTGTCTCCTTCGGTATTGGAATAAAGCGCATGAAATCCGCTGGAGGTGTTGTAGTCTCCTTCGGTATTGGAATAAAGCGCATGAACTCCGTTCGCGGTATTTCGGATTCCTGTGGTGTTCGAATAAAGCGCCTGAGCTCCGGTAGCGGTATTATAGCTTCCAGTGGTGTTCCAATAAAGCGCCAAACGTCCGTTGGCGGTATTCTCGCTTCCTGTAGTATTGCTCCATAATGTTTGATAACCGACAGCAGTGTTATTATTGCCGGTATTGTTGGCCGCAACTGTAGAACCCCTTAATGCCTCATAGCCGACTGCAACATTAGCGTTAACAAACGGAGTGGCGTTGCTATTGGCATAAAACATGGCTCCGTAACCTACGGCAGTTGCATAGTTTCCGGCTACATTCGTATAAAGCGTTCCCCCTCCGCTACCGGTATTGTAATTTCCGGTGGTGTTTAAGTAAAGCGCAACCGTTCCGTTGGCTGCGTTGTCGCCCCCGGTTGAATTTGAGTAAAGCGCCCGATATCCGTTGGCAGAATTGTTGCCTCCCGTGGTATTGCTCCATAATGTTTGATAGCCGAGAGCAGTATTGAAATTGCCGGTATTATTTGCAGCAGTTGTAGAACCTCTTAGCGCTTGATAACCAACCGCCACACTGTAGTTGTCAAAAGGTGTGGTGGTACTATTGGCATATCGCCCTTTGTTGCCGATTGATATACCAACTGGACCGTATCTCGCACCGCCCGGAAAATCCGCTTTCTGCGTCCATGTAGAATCTGCAGGATCATATTCCCACCAGTCGTATTGTTTTTCGGTATTTCCATTTACATAACCCAATCCCATTCCTGCATATCCTTTTCCGTTTATCGCCATGCTTAGGAAATATTCTCTACCAACTCCAGGGAAATCGGGCAATGGGTGCCATGAATTATTCGCTGCATCATAACTGTAAAACTCTTGGGAAAAAACATTTGACCAGGTATAACCGCAAACGGCATACGCTGTTTCATCAATCACAAATATGGAAGCGCCTTCACGCGCAACACCGGGGTGCGATGTTTTTTGTGTCCAGAAATCCTGCGCATCAATGTTATGAATCGTAATTCCAAAGAATAGCGAACCGATAATTAACTTTTTCATTGTAACAGTGAAATTAAGAAGAGTTGAAAATTTTTTCGTTACTGAAACCTTTTCTCAGAACTAAACTGCTAAAACTTTTAATAACTAATTCATCACCCACGATTTCAAAACCAATCCAACTATTGCGGCTGCAAGAATGAGATAAGGCTCTTTGATTTTTTTGAAGAAGATTAATAGGAGCATCGTAACTGAAGCAATCAATGCAGTAGGTATATCAATAATCGCGTTCATCGCAATCAGGATGACAGCACCTGTGAGTGCGCCCATCACTGCCGCAGTAATTCCTTCCACAAATGCCTTGATAGATTGGTTCTTAGTGATTTTGTTGAAATACGGAGCACCGATAATAGTGATAACATAAACAGGAAGAAAAACGGCTACCGTTGCAACCACCGCACCGGGTAAACCGGCAACCAGATAACCAATAAATCCAACCGTCATAATTAGCGGACCGGGAGTAATCATCGCGACTGCGACCGCATCAACAAATTGTGTTTCAGTCAGCCATTCATGTTCGATAACCACACCGCCATGAAGAAAAGGTACTATCGCGAGCCCGCTGCCAAACACAAATGCTCCTGCTTTTGCAAAAAATAATGCAATGGTTGTGAGTGTGTTCCATTCAAATTCCCACAATCCCAAACCGATAAGAAAAACTGAATTCGTTACGCCCGGTTTTTTTATCCACGCAGGTGGTGCTTTAATGATCATATAAATAAGTCCTGCGGCAATGAACAACAAAACATTTTCATGGTGAGTGACCACCGTGATAATTCCGGCAGTAAGAAAAAGCACCCACTTAAAAATATTTTGCCTTATTGATGACCAATTGATTTTGCCGATTGATCGGGTAGAAAGTTTATAAGCGCTGATGGATATAATGCCAATGACCGAAGCACTGATGCCATAAAACACTGCCTGCATCCAAGGTAATCCGCCATAAGCTTTGTAAGCTATTGCAATGCCGAGCACCATAAAAAAAGAAGGCATACAAAAAGCAAGAATGGCGAGTGTAGCTCCTAATATCCGCGCATGAACAAATCCAAGATAAATGGCAACCTGCGCTGCCAGCGGTCCGGGTGCTAATTGTGCAAATGCCAATGCCTCTTTGTATTCTTCTTCTGTAACCCATTTGCGTTGCTCAACCAGATCGCGGTGAATATATCCAACCAAGGCAACCGGTCCTCCGAATCCGGAATAACCGAGTTTAATGAAATAAAAAACAAACTGTTTTAATGAGGGTTTGGGATGAGCCTGCTCAATATTCATCAATCAGGATTCAGTAAAGACTTCGAATCTGCTTTTGATTTCAGCCAAAACTTTTTGCTGAGGTAAGCGCGTTTCAGCATCATGCACCAGATGTTTAACCGCTTGTTTTTTCAGTCGTTCATTTTCGACTGCAAAACTTTGAATTTCTTCTGCGGTAAACGGCTTCTCATCAGGCTTAGTATCGAGCGCATAACCGAATTGCAAAAGGCTGCGCCCTGCTATGCGTTCAAAAAATTCAATTTCTTCTGCTGAAAGATTTTCGCTGTAGTGTTTTTTGTTGGTGCTGTCTACGGGTGTAACCACTTTGCTCCACATCTCCCCTGCCGCTGCCGTATTTTTTGCTTCCTCTGAATTGTAAAAATTCAGCATCGCGTTGTTCCACTTCAATCCTAATTTTTGTAGAATTGGTGTGAGTGCTTTCTCCGGGTCGCTGATAAACGGCTCATAAAATAAAACAGCCGTTCTTTTTTCTCCGAATTGTTCAACCACATGAGCCGCAAGCTCCTGCTCTTTGCGCCATTGCATGGCGAGATGATAAATATGTTTTTCCCCTACTATTGCGCGCTTAAAGGAAGCGGCCACATCGCGTCCATCGCGAACCAGATGAATGTAAAACGGTTGAATATCCTTTTCGATTGCAGGAATAAAATAAACATTTGCCATACTCTTGCAACACCAGAATTGTGCTCCTTTGATTTCTGCCTTGGTTTCGTAAAGTGCTTTGGCTATCTCTACCAATGTTTTCCGGGAACACCGCTTATATAATTTCGATCTGTCAAAATTCATAGGCACCCATGCCACGGGGTTGGCTTCCACGTATCTGCAAACATCATCCAACAGAATTTTGAATCTTACTTCGTTTTCCAAATCACCATACAACGGCAAAAGGGGCATGAATATCTGCCGAATATGTGGCGGATGCGGAGCATCTATTTCCTGCAACTGGTTGAGCATGATACGCAACAGGTTGGAACCCGAGCGTTGTGTGCCAATAATCATGATCGGTTGAATTGCCTCTGTCATTAAATCCTTTATTTTGCGCGCTCAAAGAAAAACCTTATCCGATGATCCGCAAAGCAACAGCGCTCTTACTTCTATTCGGTATTTATACATTGAAAGCTCAAATCATTCCTGCTGATGGAAGCAAACTGAACTATACACAGGTGATGCTGGAATATGATAAAGTACCTGACGCTACTGCTTACCTGATTCAGATGATTGAAGATGACGGTATTATGAGTTTTGACAAACCAAAGATGGAAATAAGCGACAACTCTACCGCCACCTTGGTAAGCAATCTTGAGTTTGGCAAAAAATATATCTGGCGGTCTTGCGGTTTATACAAAAAAAAACAAGGCGAATGGAATGGACCTTATCATTTTGAAATTGTAAATAATGACGCAGCCGAACGGCTGTCTTCTGTCCTGATGAAAAACGATACGGCTCAATGTGCAGATGGATTACTGACATTGGATCACTCAAGATTGATCGTTGACAGAAGCGGTGAGCCGGTTTGGTATTTACCACCAACCAACGATTTGTTCAGCAAGCCACACACGAGTGACGACCTGAGAATTACCGATGCAGGCACCCTCACTTTTAAAATGGGAAGCTCGGTATTCGAATGTAATCTCAATGGCGATATTCTTTGGACAGGACCCCGATGATGGGAAAGTTTCGGGGGATACCACAGAAATCTATCATCATGATTTCAAACGATTGGATAACGGTCATTACATGGTTCTTGGCGAAAGATACTCCTGGAGAATTGTTCCTGATACATTCGACATCACAAAATTCAGGGCTGAAAATCTCCAAACTTCTGAAGGCGTAACAAGAGTAAAAATTCTTTTCGGAACCATCATAGAATATGATAAGCGCGGTAATGTTGTCTGGTGGTGGGACTCTGCTGATTATTTAAGTGACAAGGATCTGTTTTCCGATCAGGTTTCAACTAACACTTTTCGGATGACGCTGCCTGCTAAGGCAGAAATCTTCGGGCATCTGAATGCATTTGAAGTTGATGCTGATGGACAATACGTATATGCCGGCTTTCGCGATTTGAACCGTATCATAAAAATTGAAAAGAGCACAGGTAACGTAGTTTACAGTTGGGGTAAGAAAATGCCCTCAGGTGAAGCCATGGTTGGTGATGATCTTTTTATCAGTCAACATGAATTGATGCTTTCACCTGACGGCAATAAAATATTGGTATTCAATAACAATGACATAAACAATACTGTCAATAGCTCCGAAGTCATTGAATTTTCGCAACCCAAAGGAGAATCCCCTACAAAAATTACCTGGCTTTTTGATTGCAGATTTGATGCCCTCGGCAATGGCAAGAGCATTCGGGGTGGGGGTGTGCAATATATGGATGGCGACAATGTATTGATTTGCATGGCAGGAGGTGGCAGGGTTACGGAAGTCAATAAAAAGACAAATGAAGTAGTTTGGGATTGTATCTTCAGCAAAGAAATGGACACGAAGCAAACGGTTCCTATTACATTGTACCGAACTCATTACAACACGTCTCTTTACCCTTGTTATTTTACCGCGCAGTCACCGCTTGATGTAGTGGATGCAAAAACTTCATCTATTAACCTTACGATCTATAATGAAGGAACCAATGAGGATAGCTACACGATTACTGTATCCACTGATACCGTCACAAAGATCAGCCATGAACAGTCTGAAGTTGTGGCACCAGCCGAATCTCAAACCATAAGCATCAGTATAGATAAACGCACCTTGAGTAAAACAGGTTTGACTATTACCGTTTTTTCAAACACCAACAATGATTTGAAAAAGAAAGTGGTGTTGCCCTTTGCTGAATAGCAGAAATAAAACTTTCGGATGCAGATGGATTCTGATCACATGCTGTTATTCGTTCTTCTGATCACTTGAACCGCTTCACCGTTATTTCCGACCAGAATATAAAAGTCAGTTAATGATTTGCCTATCGGCAGAATGCGCAGGCTGCGCACCATACCTGGAGTGAAAAATCCACTCTCGTGAACACTCAATGTTTCAAATTCTCCTTTGCCATTACCGATCAATGCCTGACCGATTCCCGCATCTGCATCTCCGACATCTACGGGACTATCGAAAGTATTTCCTGAAAGCAGCATGTCTTTATTGCCATCATGATTGATATCGCAAACGAGAATTGCATTGACAGATGATACCTGTGCCATGACAGGCAGTTCAGAAATTGAAAACTTTCCCTTGCCATCATTGCGGATAATCACGGATGCCATCTGCCAGGCTTCATATTCTGCAGAAGGGTTACCGAAAATTTCGGTTGCTGAAAGAGTTGCATAATTTTCATAGGAACCAAAGCGCGACATAAAATTTTCGAAGATTATTTCGAAGATGGTGGGTGTTCTGAACGGAACATATTTACCATCAATTGATTTAGCAAAATAAGCTTCGGGAATTCCGTCCCTGTAAAAATCCATGGCATACATTTTCAAAGGCATGGCTGATGCGGAACTGTATTTATAATTCAATCCGATGTTACCGGCAACAAAATCTTCATCACCGTCATTGTCAATATCAATCGGTTCGATCGTATTCCAGAAGCCGGAAGTTTTTTCAAAATCAGGAATGCTCATCTTGCTGAGGGTGCCGTTGTTATTTTTAAATGCAGTGATGTTCATCCATTCGCCCACCATAATTAATTCACTTTTTTTATCACCATCCAGATCATTCCATACTGCATCGGTAATCATTCCTGCTTCAACCAAATCGGGTGCAGACTCTTTTGTTATATCAGTAAAAACTCCGTTGTCATTTCTCAGCAAATAACTCTGAGGCGATTGAGGATATTTATCCGGTATCATTCTTCCGCCAACAAATAAATCCCAATCACCATCGCCATCTATATCTGTTGTATCGATGCAGGAAGAAAAAGTGAGCATAGGCGGAAGCGATTCATCTCTCAATTCAAAATTTCCTTTGCCATCATTCAAATAAAAATGATCAGCGAGCATGTCGTATTGGTTGCCGAAAATATTTGTTCCCGTAGCGAGATAGAGATCAGCATCATGATCTCCATCCGCATCAAAAAACATGGCATCAGTGCTCTCCACATTATTTTGCCAGGGTTGATTTGCCAAAAGTTTGAAACTTGCGTTTTCTTTTTGAATAAATAATGCAGCAGGTTGTTCCGTGCCGCCTCCGATAAACAAATCTTTAATTCCATCACCGTTTACATCAGCCACAGCAATGCACGGACCATTGCGCGAAAACTTTTGCGGCAGAAAAAGTGATGAGTATCCGTAATCATCAAATGGTTTTACGATATGTGTAAAATCAATCACATCTGATTCTTCTTTTAAATAAGGTGCGTGATCAGGTTTCGGATAAGTGGCAAATAAATTTTTCTGTGAATCATTGTAATCAACCACCAACTGCTGATTGCTTTTTACATCTGTCAAAATCTGCTGACTGCCGTCATACCAGGTGATTTCTATTTTATCAATCGTTGCTGCGCTGCCGGTGCCGAAATGCAAAATCGGTTCTGAACTTGAAAGAAATCCTCGCGAGGTATATAAAACCTGGAACTGTCTTTTATCTCCTGTGTACACGGCAACAGAAGTTCCGAGTCCCTGAACATTTTTTTCAGGTCCCTTGCATGTAATCATCAGATAATTTCCTGTTCCTTTTTGCACTGCCGTGTTTTCATACACGAAAGCAGTGTCCTGGATATTGTTGACCACCATATCCAGATCACCATCATTATCCAGATCTCCCCATGCAGCACCGTTGCTGAACGATGGTTTTTCCATGCCCCACCGCTTCGTAAATTTTTCAAATTTCAAATCTCCGCCACCGCGATACATATAATTACTCAACCGCACAGACGGACATTCTTTCTGATACACATCAATAGGAATATTATTGTTCGGATAATTTTTCGCGATTTCATTCGCCCTCATAATCCAATCATGATTTTGTGTGTCGTGCAAATAACCATTAGTGACGAATAAATCAATCTGCCCGTCCTGATCAAAATCTGCAAGCAACGGTGTCCAGCTCCAGTCGGTGGCTTCTATTCCTGATAACTGCGCCACATCACCGATCGTATTGTTTCCGTAATTGATATAAAGAACATTGCGCAGATACTGATGATAAAATCCGGCTTCGAGATAAGTGAAGTTCCGCGCTTCCCACATGCGGGTGAGATTATTTACTTCGCGTTCATAATCTTCGGGCATCATTTCAACGCAAACCAAATCGGTAAATCCATCGAAGTTGATGTCGGCTACATCCACTCCCATCGAATAAAAAGAACAGTGTTTGGTGTACTCGCGCATGCGGTCAGTGAATGTTCCGTTCTTATTATTTATGAAGATATATTCAGGCGTTTGAAAATCATTGGCGACAAAAATGTCGTCCCATCCATCCTGATTGATATCAATGATGATCGGACCGAGACCATGACCATACTCTTTGATGCCAGCAGGCAGCGATACATTTTCAAACTCACCATTGCCTTTGTTTCTGTACAAGCGATCCGTTTCTTCATACTTCGGGTTTTTTGTTGCTTCGGCTCTTTCGGTTAAAGTACCCGCGTAATTGTTGGGATGATTGGCCACATACATATCCAGATGTCCGTCATGATCATAATCAAGATAAACTGCCTGAATAGAAAATCCTGCATCATCAATTTTATATTGCGCACCCGATTCAGTAAAAGTTAAATCGCCATTGTTGATGTACAAATAATTTCTTCTCATCTCCGCATCGTTGGAATATCCGCCACGGCATACATAAATATCCATCCAGCCATCTTCATTAAAATCCATCATCGTTACTCCGTTCTTCCATCCTTTTTGATTTTTGATTCCTGCCTTATCGGTAATGTCTTCAAACTTCATATCGCCTTTGTTGAGATAGAGTTTATCACCCACCGTGTTGCCGGTGAAATAAATATCAGGCAGATCATCATTATTGATATCGCCAATCGCTACTCCTCCCCCGTTGTATATGTATTGAAATGTGACAAAATTGAAATCAGCGGTTTCGATAATGGGATTGTAAAATTTAATTCCTGTTTGCTGTGGGCTGAGCAAATGAAAAAGCGGATCACCGCTGAACGATTCATCAGCTTCTGCATTTGTTATGATTCCGTTATCAGTTTCCTCATCCTGTTTTTGTTTGCAGGAAAATAAAACGAGGGTGAGAAAAACAAGAAATAAATATTTTTTCATCAGGATGTTTTCATTGGCAGAAATAAACAGGAATACAATAATAGTCGGGCAGCGAAAAATATGGAGAATAATCGGTGAGGGCAAATGGCGATGTATCAGTTTGAGGATTCAGAGACATACCATGTCTTTGAAACATGGCATGTCTGACCTGCAAACGGAGACTACCTATGCAGGACCTACCATTTTTATCGCTACGGAAGCACTTCCATCTGTCCAAAATCGCCTGTAACGGTTACGGAAGCACTTCCACCTGTTCAAAAACGCCTGTAACGGTTACAGAAGCACTTCCACCTGTCCAAAAACGCCTGTAACGGTTACAGAAGCACTTCCACCTGTCCAAAAATGCCCGTAACGGTTACGGAAGCACTTCCATCTGTCCAAATTCTCCTGTAACGGTTACGGAAGCACTTCCATCGATGGAACCCCTTCCGTAACTATTACAGAGCCAACCCGATCTTCCGGCATTGCCCAAACCATTTTATTAATGGGGTAAAAAAATATTTTATCATACACATACTAAAACAAACTCATACCGCGTTCATACATTATAACCAGTTCAATTAACTCAAAAAACTTTTTATTATGGAACTCATTCATTATTTGATCAACCAGTTTCTGAACGCAACGGTTAATTCATGCAAACTGATGCATACGGTCATTACTGATCATTATGCAAAACTTACCGGACTTGATGCCGATGTTACTTTGATGCGCACACGTACTTTGCCTGTGCGTGACGGGTTGCGCAATTCTATTTCAGATTATATCAGCGCCAGTGCAGCACGACAGGGAGCTACGCAGGCTTTCACCAATTCTGTCAGCGATCTGAGCGCGAACAAGATCAGGAAATGGGATGTCGCTATTCAGAATATTTATGTGGAAGGCAGCCCTGAATATATTGCGCTGCTGCCTGATCATCGCACACCATTTCAAAGCGGTACTTATGAAGAACGTCTTTCAGAGGTGCATGGATTGGGAAACCGTTTAACAGGTATTGTTCCTCTGGCAGCAACCAAAATTGAAGTGGATGCATTTTATACTGCAATGAGTGGTCTGCGCGATACGCAAACTGCGAAAGAAGGCGCGCTGAGCGCTGCGGAAGATGTGATGGAAAATGCGCGCTCGGCTGCGGCATGGATGTGTTACCGAAATCTTGGACTGATGATGAACAAATGGTGGGATCAATTAATCACGGTAGATAATTATTTCGAATTTCATTTGATTCAAAATGTGGCTTCTGCAACAGAACCGGGCGAATCTTTTATTGATGTTGTTTTGGCAAACCTCACCGCCAACGTAGCTGAGCGTCCGTTTGACAATATATCCATCATCACTTTGAAAAACACCGGCACCGTTTCGCTGCGTTTCTTTTTATCAGATACAGCGAACGGTACTGCCGGTGCAACTTTCATTGATGTGGCGGCAGGTGCTGAAACAACGATTGATAACATTTCATTACTCGGCAACACAGCCTTTACTTTTCTCAATGTCACTAATGCTGATTTAACAACCGATGGAAGTTATGAAGTGATTGTGATCGAAGTATAATTTTTATAGCCGTTTTTTTTTCACAAAGCGGGGGTTGCGGGGCCTCCGCTTTTTTTTATGATAAGGGGCATCTCTAAAAACCCTGTCAGCCTGAGCTTGTCGAAGGTTGAATGTGAGTGAAGCAGAGGTTTCATAAGGCTTCGACAAGCTCAGCTTGACAAACAGTTCGTTTGTACAGTGGTTTTTAGAGATGCCCTCAAGAAGGAACAAAAAAAAATCCCGAACCATTTTCATGATCCGGGATTTTGATATCCTTTACTCTGTCAACTACAAATATGGCGCGTAATTTATTTTCACCAGGTAAGTAGTCACCATCGTGTTATCCAACATCTGTGTTTCTTTTTCAACAAACACCATTCCGCTGGTCACTAAATAATTCAACGCAGTAAATTCTGTTTCATATTTAAAAAGATTAACCTGCATTTCGCTGATCATGTCTTTCACTTTCTTGGGCACATCGGTTTTTCCAAACTCGAGGTCACCGAAATCAAGACTCACTTCGGTAGTAGGCGCCAGAATTTTATCCTTCACTTTTGAATCAGCTTTGTAGGTTTCAAAAACCACAAACTGTCCGAATACAAACAACTCAACCACAGTAGGTGAGCCTGCCTGTTGTACTTGTGCAGGTGGGTTGTAAGTAACCGCCTGTCCACCCTGAGCAGGCTGTGGCTGCGACAACGAAGGCATTTGACCTGTCTTCATATATTCATCATACGCAGCAGGATTAACGGTTTGCAAATATTCCAATCTGTCATCCGACATCATCTGTGCAGAAGCGCTTTGAGCGATAAACAGCAACAGTGTAAAAAATAGTGTGATCGTTTTCATGTTTAATTTTTTTAAGTGTGGAATTAATCTCGGTTCGAAAAATAAATTGGGATGCCAAAGCTAAACAATTTCTCAAAGGGAACAAATCTTCCGGCTTCCATATTTTTTTAATGAAAAATTATTTCCAAATGCTTGGAAATAATAAAACAAACTCATACATTGCGTTCGCTTATGATCAATTAAGTCTCTCAACGGCTGATTAATCACGGGTATAAAAACATTTTTTTAACCAAAAAACTTTAACTAATGAGTAAGACTATTACACGCAGTGTCTTTTGGCGTTGTTGTCAGGAAACACTAGTGCGGTCAAGTATGATCGCTAAAATCTTTGCGATGCTTTTTGCACTGTCTGCCATTACCAGTCAATCTTCGGCACAAACAACTTATTGCACTTTTGATGCTCCTGGTGGGGCGGGTAGTTGTGCATTCGGAACCGATCTTTGCGCTGACGGGTACATTTTCGGCTACACAGGACCAGCTACCCAAGTAATTATTGAGAGCGGTGTTACATCTATTGATGTGCTGCTTTATTACACAGATTGCAGTTCCGGAACTATTGATTTCTATCTGAACGGAACTTTTGTTAACACCATCCCAACATTTTACGATTGTTTTTGCGTACCGGGTGGAGGAACTTATCCTCAACTCGTTACCCTGAGTGGTGCACAACTTGCTCCATTGACAGGTGGCGGTGCTGATTGGATGGATGTTTTCTTCACCAGCCCTTCTAATGCAGTGGCTGGTGTTGTTACCACTGTTTATGGCGTTGCTCCTCCTTCACTGTGTGAATCACTGCCTTATTGCATTCCTCCTTCGGGCAATGGTTGCAGTTGGCCTGACCAAATCAGCCTTGTTGATATCAATGGTATCAGCAGAGTTTCGGGTTGCGATGCAGGCCCTCCGGGCTGGAGTCTTTATACTACTCCAAACCCAAGTTTTGAAATTGGGGTATCCTATCCTTATACCATTGAAACTTCCGGAGACACCGAAGGTTATGCTCTTTGGTTTGACTGGAACGGAGATGGAGATTTTGATGACACAGATGAATTTATTGCCAGCGGTTATGCAGGAACAAATCCTGCTACCTATACAGGTTCAGCTACCGTATCTGCATTAGCAGTTCCGGGGTCTACGCGCATGAGAGTGCGTTGCGCCTATGCGGGTGTGCCAAGCGGACCTTGCGATGATATTTTCTTTAGTGAGACAGAAGATTATTGTATAACTATTATACCTGCTTTTGATTGCAATTCTACAGCATATTGCATTCCTCTTTCGGGCAATGGTTGCAGTTGGCCTGATCAGATCAGTCTCGTTGATATCAATGGTATCTACAGAGCTTCCGGTTGCGATGCAGGCCCTCCGGGTTGGAGTTTGTACACTTCGCCTAATCCTTCGTTTAGCATTGGTGGAGTTTATGCTTATTCAATCGAAACATCTGGTGACGTTGAAGGTTATGGTTTATGGTTTGACTGGAACCGTGACGGAGATTTTGATGACACAGATGAATTTATTGCCAGCGGTTATGCAGGAACAAATCCTGCTACGTATTCAGGTGTAGTTACTGTACCTGCAGGCGCTTCTTTGGGTTCAAGCCGTATGAGAGTACGTTGTTCTTATGCACAGGCTCCTACCGGACCATGCGTTGAGTATTTCTTTAGTGAAACCGAAGATTATTGCATCACTATTGATAACGCTCCTCCTCCATGCTTTGCTTGTGTTCCGGGTGCATATATGGAATCAGAAGTATGCGGAATTAACTATCCTGATGGAACCAATGGTGGATGTAATAATGGCGGTGGTGCCGGACCATTCACTTATGAGCCTTTGGTATTGAATACTGATAACTGCGGAACTGCCTGGTTTGATGGTGGCACACGCGATACCGACTGGTGGGAGTTTACTGCTGCCGGTGGATCTTATGATTTCACTGTCAGTTCAGAGTTTCCTGCAATCCTTGGTTTCATTGATATGAGTGCGGGTTGTCCTGTATTCAGTTTCTTTGATTTTGCATTTAACCCTGCTTGCGGAACTACTACGTTAACAACCGTTTTGCCTGCCGGACTTTGGGTTGCTTTTGTTGCCAATGATTTTTCCACAATCATTACATGCGGAACTGATGATGAATACTCCATGCGTGTTGACGGATCAGCTCCTTCTTGTATAGCTTGCCCTGGTGGTGCTTATATCGAAACCGAATTATGCGGTCTTGATCTGAATGGTGGCTGCAACATGGGTTCTCCAACTTATGAGCCTTTAACATTGGGTACTGACAATTGCGGAACAGGATGGTTTGATGGTGGTACACGCGATACCGACTGGTGGATGTTTACTTCTCCGGGCGCTATGCTTACCATGACAGTCGGCTCAGCGTTTCCTGCAATTTTTGGTTTCGTTGATCTGAACGCAGGCTGCCCTGTAGGTGCTTTTTATTCATTTGCATTGAACCCAACCTGCGTTGCTTCTTCTACCTTGACAACATTTATTCCTGCAGGTACATGGGTTGCGTTTGTCGCGAATGATTTCTCAGCAATCACAACTTGCGGAACGGATGATAACTACACTTTGCGTGTTGATGGACCTCCTCCTGCACCTTCATGTGCTGAGGATTATACCATCACTATTGCAGGTGGTGGCTTTATGGATGAAGTGGGTTGGACACTCACCAGTGCTTCTGCAGTTGTTGTAGCAAGTGGCGGACCTTATGGTTTTGGTTCTACTAATTCAGTTACTTACACTGCCAGCGGAATCAGCCCTGATGACGGACCATTTACTTTCTATGTAGAAACAATGGGTACATTCAATGACAACGTTATCACTTACGATATCAGCTGTACTTCAGGTTCAGTATTATCAGGTGGTATTGGCGGAGGAACTGATTTTACTTCAGGTCCTGTATGCTGTACACCTCCACCTTCTTGTGCCGGAACTTACACAGGTACAATTTCTTCAGGCGCTTTCCTGGATGAAGTTAGCTGGACTATTACCAGTGCATCAGCGAACATTGTAGCAAGTGGCGGTCCTTACGGATTCGGTACTTCTAATCCATTCAGTTATATTGCTGACGGACTTAACCCGAATGACGGACCATTTACTTTCTTCATCGAATCAATGGGTACATTTAATGACAATACTCCAACGTTTGATGTGGTATGTTCCGGTTCAACATTAGTTTCAGGCTCATTAGCCGGAGGTAGTTCATTTACTTCAGCGCCATTCTGTTGTGGTGCAGTAGTATGCGATCCTCCTGTAGACTTTACTGCGTGCTATGATCCTTCAACATGGACATTCACTAATACCAATGCTGACGGATCGGTTAATACGGCCGGTGCTCCTGCATCAATCGCGCTTACAGGTGGAGATGATGGATCAGGTCTCAATGGTACTTCAGATTATACTCATATGGCTCTCACTGGAGGTATAGTTTGTTTCGACTGGAGCTATTCAAGTACTGACACAGATCCATTTTTTGATCATGCAAACTTCTACTTGAATGGAGTGGGTACTAATTTGAATGGATTTGATGCAACTCTTGGAGGTCCTCTGACGCAAAGCGGCACTCATTCGGCAACAGTTGCTGCCGGTGATGTATTCGGATTCCAGGTGAACACGCTTGATAATATCTTCGGTAGTGCTTCACTGACTATTTCGAACTTCTCAGCTCCTGTTTGCCCACTTCCTGGCGATATGGTTTGCGACCCGCTTGCTACAATTTTCAGTGGTAACGGATTATTCTCTTATACCTGTAATGAAATTTTCGGAAGCAACACAGGCGCCACAATTGAAGCTGGCGAACCTTCCATGTGTGTAACTCTTGACGAATCAATGTGGCATAAATGGACTGCTCCAACATGCGGTTCATCTGCTTACAATGTGATTTTGTCAACTGACAACGCAGGAAATTTCTATGATACGGCTATTGAGTTGTTCTACTCACCGGATGGATCTTGCGATTTCTCGCAGTTTGTTTCTGTTGGATGTAATGACGATGATTTCTCAGGTACAACAGGTTGCAACGGAATTGGAGTATTTTTCTCTTCCGGTCTTAATGTAACAGGTAGTATTGTGAACGGTGGTGTATACTGGATACGCGTTGACGGATTCAGTACTGCTGATGGTGCATATGACTTGACCTTGCGTATTGAGCCTGTAGCACCAACATTGGTAGCAGGACCACAGCCGCAAACTGACATTGACGCATCATGGGTAAGTGCATCTCCTAACCATTATGACCTGTATTGGAGACTAACAGGCGGTCCTGGTTATGCTTCTCAAACCGGTTTATCAGGAACTACCTATACGATAGGAAATCTGTTGCCTGGTACATCTTATGAAGTTCAGTACAAGAGTGTTTGTATTCCTAACGGAATTGAAAAATACTATTCAACTGTGTCTTCAATTACCACGGTAGCATCTCTGTGTACTTCTCCAGGCATGCCAACATGTAATATCGTAACTAACACCAGTATTACTATCGGATGGGCTAACGTTCCTCTTGCTGTTAACTACAAAGTTTACAAGAGAAATGTAGGTAATCAGAACTGGCAGATTGTTACTGTACCTGCGGGAACATTAACAAAAACCTTTAACAACCTGAATCAGGGAACTACTTATGAGTTCAAGGTGAAAGCAAATTGCTACCCAGGTGGCGGTGGAGCTAACATCTTCGGACCATCAGGATTCTGTACAACTCTTGGTTCACCACGTCAAGGTGATCTGGAAGCTAAGGATACTGATTATGAATACACATTCAACGGTGTAACCTATTACAACTGGTCACCTGCTGATCTTAATCTGGATGCATTGCTCGAAGGTTTCGATAATGCTTCACTTGAAATCATTAACGGTGAGTTACAGATTATTGGTGATGGATTGGCACTCGAAGACGTATTGTCTTTGAATATCTATCCTAATCCTGCCAGCACTTCAGCTACTGTTGCAATCGAATTGGCAGCTGCCGGTGAGGTTACCATCAGTGTGTTTGATGTTCAAGGCAAACTGGTTAAGACTGTTATTGTAAGTGCTGAAGGTTCTACATTGAACTATACCTTATCATTGGATGACTTGTCAGCTGGCATGTACAATGTGGTGGTTCAAACAGGAACTGATGTACAATCAACCAAACTTGCAGTAGTGAGATAATCACTTCTGAAAGTAATTTTTCAAAAGGCTGCTATCGAAAGATGGCAGCCTTTTTTTATTTCCCTTTTCTGAGGAGCAGTTAGTTTGAGAGCGGTAAGGTTTTTACTATTTCTTCTCTCCCCAGCGATAAGATTTCATTTCGAAACCCGCGAGGTCAAGAACACGGTCAACCACAGTAGCAGCCAACTGTTCGAAATTTTTCGGCAGAGAATAAAATGAGGGAGAGGCAGGGCAGATGATTCCACCGGCTTCTGTTACTGTTTTCATATTGTTGATATGGATAAGATTGAGCGGTGTATCTCGCGGCACGAGAATGAGTTTCCGTCTTTCTTTTAACATCACATCGGCAGTTCGTGTGATCAAATCACCGGATATTCCGGTTGCAATTCGACCGAGGGTTCCCATCGAGCATGGGCAAATGATCATGACATTATATCGCGCAGAACCGGAAGCAAACGGAGCAGTAAAATCATTTTTATCAAAAAAATCAAAAGGATATTTTTCAAAGTCGCGGTTCCTTAATTCATAATTCCAAACCTCTTTGGCGTTATCGCTCATCACCACTCCTACAGCTTTCCATTGTCTGCGCATCATGAGCAAACGATCAAGCAATAGTTTCGCGTAAATGGAGCCGCTTGCACCGGTAATGCCGATTACTATTTTATTTTCCATGAAACTTTGAGGCTGATGATTGAGTTAAAACGGGCATTATCATTGTCAAAAATAGACATTCATTAAAGGCAATTAGACTTCTTTAACAAATCACAGTCTTTATGATCCATCATTTTTGATAATTTTGTTTCACTCTTAAAACAATCAATCAACACAATGAAAAAGATTTTCCTTGCTATTGTACTATCCGGTTTCGGCATTTTTACTATCAGCGCGTTCGTAAATAAATCAGAAATGCCAAAACCTGTTCTGCAGCAAACAACTGCAACAGTAGATAATGAAACAATACAGTGGATGACTTTTGCTGAAGCCGTTGAACTGAATACTAAAAAGAAAACACAGAAGAAAATTTTCATAGATGTTTACACCGATTGGTGCGGCTGGTGTAAGAAAATGGATTCAGGAACATTTACTGATCCGAAAGTGATCAAGTACATGAATGAAAATTATCATGCAGTAAAATTTGATGCAGAACAAAAAGAACCGATTGATTACAACGGAACAACATACAATTTCGTGGCAAGTGGCTCAAGAGGTTATCACGAATTAGCGGGTTATTTGCTCAATGGAAGATTGAGTTATCCTACTACGGTTTATATGGACGAAGAGAACGCATTGATTCAGGCACTGCCGGGATATAAAGATCCCGCAACGTTGGAAATTGTACTCGCATTTTTTGGAAGTGACAGTTATGAAACAATTACCTGGGATCAATTTGTAGCTGATTTTCAAAATCAGAACGTTGCAGAATAATTTTTTTCGACACGAGATAAAAAAACCCTGAGAAAAATTCCTCAGGGTTTTTTTTATTTTCAGGGAGACCAATGGGGATTGAACCCACGACCCCCGGAACCACAATCCGGTGCTCTAACCAGCTGAGCTATGATCTCCAAATAAAGTTTGCAAAGTTAAAGAGCGGATGTACATGAATATCATCTTCAGGAAAATATATTCGGGCATGTCAATTTGTATTTTAGGATAGAGGTTCTTCCTCTTTTAACGTCACCAACCGTTCGACCGTGTTGTATGGTCCCGGCACAACGATACCATCAGCGCCAATCAATTCAAGTTTAATTTTCACTTCGCCTTTTGGCAATCCTTCAATAAAATAGGCTGTCCATTTTTCGAGTGTGAATTCAGTACCGTTGATGGTTGCGCGCACTTTGTAGCCTGCATGAGAAAGATCGCAATTGAGCAAATAAAAATCAAGCATCAATCTCTCAGTATCCTTGCCGATATACTCTCCTCTCGGGCGGCTGTAAATCATCATAGGTGATTTAGCATCAACAGGGTTTTCGCCTTTCATTCCAACTGAAAAGAACATCGAGATAAAAGAATTTGAATGCTTGATACTTTCATGATATGATTTTGAAAGAAAGGCTAAGAGAAAATGATAGCCTTCGGTAAGTTCAACTTCATTCTCCGGTTCATAAAGAGCGGTGTAAGGTTGGTTGTCGAGGATAAAATGTATATGCTGACCTTTATCGGAATTGGAACACATTTTTTCATCCAGATCACCGGATTGCATTTTCAGTTCGTAATTTTTTACATCAAAAGTGAATTTGGTTTTTCCGGCTGTAACATTTTCTACGGTGGGTGAAGTCAAACTTAGGCGTGCATCAGTAAAAGCATCTTTCTCATAATAAGCCGTCAGCTTAATCCCGTTTTTCTCCATGGAAAATTCACCTTCGGCACCTCCCGGAGTGACCGTGCTGTCCTGACCTGCTGTATCTGAATTTTCACCGGAATTATTCTCATTGCTTTTGCAAGCGCTCAGAAGTACAAATGACATTAAGATGACAAATAGTTTTTTCATATTAAGATTTTGTAAGTGGAGCGAAGATAACGAGAATGGATATTTTTGAATCGAAGCGAAAAAATTGAAGATCATTTCAGATAATGATGAATAAGACAGTTAAAAATGGTGCTGACATTTTACTTGAAGTAGAGGGAATGGATTGTCAATCCTGCGCGATAACAATCGAAAAATTTCTGCAGAAACAAGGAAGTGCAAATGTTTCAGTTAACTATGCGTCAGGTGATGTTTCTTTCAAACTTGGCGGGCAAGCTGATTTAAGTCGGGTGATAACTGGAATCGAAAAATTAGGTTATAAAGTAGTTAAAAACAATCATCATACAAATCATCAACGTGATCAACACAGTGAAGCCGGATTTTTTACAATTGAACGGAAATTGATCATCTGTTCAATTCTTACAATCCCTCTTTTACTCCCGATGTTTATAGATGTACATCAACTGCACAATCCTTATGTACAGCTCATCCTTTCATTTCCGGTTTATTTGATTGGCGTTTTTCATTTTGGAAGAAATGCATGGAACGCACTTAAAAACGGAGTTGCGCATATGGATTTGCTGATTATCATCGGTGCGCTTGCCGCTTTTATCTACTCATTTACCGGCACGATCATTTTAAATCTCGGAAGCGATTATATGTTTTATGAAACCGGAGCAACCATAATTACGCTTGTACTTCTCGGAAATTTTATTGAACATAAAACGGTGGCTGCAACCACCTCTGCAATTAAAGAACTCGGCAAACTCCAACCGGCTAAAGCAAAACTGATTACATACAATTCCCAAGGCGAAGAAATCAAGGAAATAGATTTCAGTGAAATAAGAACAGGAGATTTTTTGAAAGTGAATAATGGAGATCGGATTCCAACTGATGGTGAAATCATTTCAGGAGATGTGTCAGTTAATGAAGCGATGATCACCGGTGAGAGCATTCCGGTTTTGAAAACAACCGGTGATAAAGTTATTGGAGGAACTATCATTGTTGATGGCAGTATGAAAATGAAAACTACCGCAGTTGGTGAGGAAACCGTTCTTTCTCAAATTATTGATTTGGTAAAAAGAGCCCAGTCAAATAAACCTTCCATACAAAAATTTGCGGATCAGGTCAGTGGTTATTTTGTGCCCGCAGTACTTATCATCTCGGTGCTGACTTTTCTTATCTCCTTTTTCCTCTTTAATATTTCCGCACAATTTTCATTGCTTCATTCCGTTGCGGTATTGGTTATTTCATGCCCCTGTGCGATGGGCTTAGCCACTCCTACAGCAGTCATGGTTGGTATTGGCAGAGTTTCAAAAAACGGAATATTGATTAAAGGAGGCGATACGATCGAAACTTTCGCAAAAATCAAAACCATTGTTTTCGACAAAACAGGAACTCTCACCACAGGTGAATTTAAAATCAGCGATGTGTATGCTAACAATTTTGATGTTGATGAATTGAAATCTATTTTGGCGAGTCTGGAAACTCATTCCTCTCATCCACTTGCAAAATCAGTTTGCAGAGAATTGAAACATTCAACCTACATGCTATTACAAAAAGTGATTGAAATCAAAGGATTGAGTATTGAAGGAACTGATATCAATGGAAATATTTATAAAGCCGGATCTTATAAAATCGCTTCACATTTGACTGACGATCGTTCATATAATATTTATCTACTCAAGAATGAAAAACTGATTGGAGCGGTAGCTATGGTAGATGAAGTCAAACCCGAAGCTCAAAAAGTTATTCAGCAATTGAAAGAAAAAGGAATAAGGACCATTCTGCTCAGTGGAGATAATCAAAAGAATTGTGCGCGTGTTGCGCAGGAAACCGGAATCGAAGAATTTTATTCAGAACAATCACCGCAAAACAAAATAGATTTTATCGCTAAACTTTCCGGTCAATCTGCCACTGCAATGGTTGGAGATGGAATTAATGATGCCCCTGCTCTCGCAAAATCAACAGTGGGAATTTCACTCAGCAATGCGTCTCAAATTGCCATTCAATCATCACAGATTATTTTATTAAACGGAGATCTCAACTTACTGATAAGCGCATTGAACATAACCAACAAAACATTACAAACCATCCGTCAAAATCTTTTTTGGGCGCTATCCTATAACCTGATTGCCATCCCTGTTGCAGCATTTGGATTTTTAAATCCCATGTGGGGAGCAGCATTCATGGCATTTTCCGATGTGGTTGTTATCGGAAATTCTCTACGATTGAAAACCAGAAAAATTAATTGACTTGGAGTTTCTGCTGAAAAAGTTGGAGAACAACATCACCGCATTCCAGATTTTTCAGGGACTTAGAACCGGCTCACAAATTATCATAGGAATTCTATTAGTAAAAAGTGGCATGTCTCAGGCGGACATCGGCACGTATGAAACCGTACTTCTTGCGGCAGGTGCTGTCAGTTTTTTTTGGATTTCCGGTTTAATGAATTCGCTTATTTCTATTCACCCAACTCTTGATGAGTCGAGAAAGAACACGTTATTTTTTAACTCCTTCATCCTCATTTCATTATTCAACCTGATCGCCTGCGGCATCATCATTCTTAACAGTTACAGCATCCGAAGTTTACTTGTTGATGAATCCGGATTTCGTTTTTTTCATTATTTGCTCATTTACGTTTTGTTGAATAATCCTACTTCTTTGGTTGAACATTTCTATCTTGTCAATCACCAATACCGACATTTAATTGTATATGCTTTTGTTACATTCTTTATTCATCTCGGCTTAATCATCATCCCTGCATTTCTCTGGCAGTCTATCGAATACTGCGTGATGGGACTCGTATTTTTTTCAGCCATTAAATTCATCTGGTTCCTCATCCTTTTTCAAAAAAACATTCCGAGCAAAGTAGATTTCAGTTTACTGAAATCATATTTATGGATCTCATTCCCGTTGATCGTTAGTTTCCTGCTCAGCGGTTCAGCAGAGTTTGTTGACGGATTTATTATCAAGCATTATTTCGATGATGATGTGTTTGCGGTTTACCGTTTCGGTGCGCGCGAACTTCCATTTGTTCTTGTAGCAGCCAATGCAATGAGCGTGGCGAGCATCCCGATGTTATCAGACGGGAAAATCGAATCGTTCAAAAAGCTCAGGGATAATTCAAAACGACTGATGCATATCTTTTTCCCGGTTACCGTTATTTTACTTGTCACCAGTCAATGGTTTTTCCCGGTTATCTTCAACAGTGATTTTAAAGAAAGTCATTTAGTGTTTAATATTTATTTGCTTTTGATCATCAGCCGTTTGGTTTTCCCTCAATCAATAGCTACTGCATTACATCGGACAAGGATCATTCTTTTATCAGCCGCAATTGAAATCACGTTAAATGTGGTTCTTAGCCTTATACTTGTTAAAGAAATGGGGATTGTCGGTGTTGCATTCGCAACCATAATTGCCTATTTCATTGATAAACTTTTCATCTCGCTTTATCTTCATTTCAAAATGGGCATCAAACCCGAAATGTATATTCCTATGCGATGGTGGGGCATTTATTCAACATCATTAGTGACTATCTATATCATCCTTACCTACTCTGAAAGAATATTTTGATCTCCTGATCAAAAAGAATTTCAAAAGAGAAACATAAATTCCTTTCTCACGTAACCATCAGGTTTTTGAGTTTGGTTTTCTTACGTGATCGTTGATCCGCTTTTCATTCCGGTGCTGCAACTATTCTACTCTCCTCTGCGTATGCATGAATCAAGTTTGCCCAACTTAATTAGTTTGCCATGAAAACCATTTACAAAAATTCATTTACCAACTCGCTATTTTATCGATTCAACTATCCATGGATTGTCAAAGCCATTGTAATTCTTGCAGTGCTTGTTAATCTTTGTCTATTGGTATCGGCAACAACGTATAACCTGACAGCCACCGGAAAATGGACAGCCATAAATATCTGGAGTCCCTCCTATCCAGGTGATATTATCGGCAGTGGTGATACGGTTATCATTGATCAGGTTGTGACAGCCAATGTTCCGCTGACAATATTTGGTACGCTTATCATAAATGAAGAAGCCGCCATCATCGGCAACAAAGAAATCGTGATCAGCGGTGGAGGAACATTTATCAATTATGGAAATTCTGTAGCCCGTTCAATTATTAATGACGGAACGCTGATCAATCATCTCATTCTTGAATCATCAGAAAATATAGTCAATAACGGAACCATGATTAATAATGAAACCATGGTAGTCGGAATTGATTTTATAAATAGCGGTGTACTCACCGGATCGGAAGGTATGGTGATGTCGAATAATGAAATCATGAATAACAAAGGCGGAGAGATTCAAGGTACATTAGATCTCTGCGCTGCCTTAACAATAACGAATTATGGAAATATAGACTCGATGAATTTGAGCATTTGCGGAATTGCGGTGCAGCAGGATATCGTTGATTGGAAAGTAAATCTGACCGGAGAATTTATACAGATCAGACTGGAAGATCCGAAATTGATCAGCTACAGTTATATCTCCATTGAAAAGAGCGTGGACGGAAAATCATTTAATGAAATAAAAGCTGTTCAAAAAAATGATTTCAGTAAATATGATCATTCGTTCACTTTGCACGATGATGCACCTGTAACAGCAAGTATTTACTATCGCATTAAAGTTGTTGATCAATATGGAATTGTAAGTTACGCTCCCAAAGTTGAATTCCGCTCAGGTCAAACAGCATCAGCAGAAAAATAAAAAAATCCATTTCATAATATTTTTCACAGAAAATGCCCTCGATGAGAGGGCATTTTCATTTTTTGGAAACTGTGAGACGTACGGGATTCGAACCTGTGACCCCTACCTTGTCGAGGTAGTGCTCTAAACCAGCTGAGCTAACGTCCCGTTATGAGTAGTTCAAAAATAATCAGGTGAAGGTGTGAACAAAATGGAATCTAGTTTTTCGGTTAGTTTTTTTGCACCCATGAAATTGAGGTGGTCATTATCATAATAATCTTCAATCGTAAATGACGAATCATAAAAAAGATCAAGAAAAATGAATTGATGCTTTTCATCAAGTTGGTGTATTAAATCATACGACTTCTCTATCCAATCACGATCAATGTTTGAAGAATATGTTTTGTAAACTGGCATCATAATGAAAACAGGCTGAATATTTCTTTCCTCCAGTTCTGATAATAAGTGTAACACATCATTGACATTTGATTCCATTACAGAAGGATTCATCAGCGACTGATGAAATTCCGCACGAGCTCTGCCTTGCGATTCATCAACGAGATAATGATAGGAAGCAGAATCTCTTTTCTGCCATCCGTTCTCATCAAAATCTTCAACCAAACTGACATTGAAGCCTTTGAAAAACCAATTGACTGAGGTTTCCGGAGTGATCAACATGATCATGCTGTAAAGCTTGGGATCACAAAATTTTATTCCGTCAGGATAAATACCCCAAAAATGATAGTAGTAGTAATCGCGCCAATATTCCTTGATATCATTCAGCCGATATTGAAATGAAAAAGGCGACAAGGTGATGAATACGGTTTTTAATTTTGGCAGTTGATCAAGATATTTTTCCGCCAGGCGACAATCATAATAAAGACTTTGACTGCTGTTCGCGAGATTATATGCAGGTCGCGATAAATGATCAGGGTTGATTCCATCCCGCGCCTCTGAAGATCCAAGAATTAATATTTCTACAGAATCTTTTTTTGATTCCAGATTCTGCTTTTTTAAATTATAGGAGTAGGTAACGTGTCGGAGTTTATACTCAACATAACCAACAGCTACGATTGATGGCAGTAGCACCACTGAAATCTTCAATAAGAAATTTGATACTCTGCTTGTCACGGAATAAAGATAACAACCGCTAAAACGAAAATGATTTGCTCGCTACGCAATCAATCAGTTCCTGATGAATCGCGCGCTGAAATAGTTTCCGTTCACATCTTCCAACCGAAGAAAATAAATACCCGGTGTAAAAGAGGAAACATTGATCTGATTGTTATTAACAGACGTGATCATGCATTCACCGAGTAAACTATAAATCGAAACTGAACTGATTTCATTCATATCAAAATCAAGATGTAGAATATGACTAACCGGGTTCGGATATATTTGGAGATTCAGTTTGCTCGTAAATTCTTCAACACCTGCACCAATAAACTGAAAGTTAGAACCCACAACCGGATTGAACATGAGTGACCCGTTCAATGTTGATTCGTTCCAACCACCTGATGAAAAATAATATCCGTTAGTATGTGCATCAGTGTTTACATCAAAACCAACCTGCATATTTGCTTCATCAGTCTGTGTCCATCCAACGTAAAAATCTCCTGCTGGAAGAATGACTAACGAATCCGGATCAATCTTATAAGTTGTCCATCCGTTGATTGAATCAATGTAATACGGCTTGGAAAAATCTGCGTGATAAAAAGATGTTTCGGCATCACCTGTATTGTTCTCGTCAATATTTTCCCACACATAAAGAGAGAATAATTGATCAGACGCATCATGATCAATTTGTGCAAAATGAAAGCGCACAGCCCGCAAAGTGTCGGCATGGTTCAAATGAAATTTGTAAGCAAATTTTTTTAAACCCGGTCCTTCCAGACCGTAGGCTTTTTCAGCGCTACCATCATCATAAGCATAATAGTTGAAGAATTTGTGATCAAGATGCGATTCGTTATTTGGAGAATAAATATCCGGAGTTGCATTCTCAATGATATATTGGCAACGAATAATTGCAGAGTCGTTATTTACAACAAGCGGAAAAATAATATTCCCGCTACCGGTAAAAAGTGTGGAAGGAATAGCCACATCAGAAAATGCAGCAGGATTGTTAGTTAACTGATTTGACGAATAAAAAATATTGGTAGTTCTCAATTCCTCCAGAGAATTCGAAATTGTAAAACTTGCTCCTGCACTATGATTATTTCTCACTACAGCAGAATAAGGAGTGTCAATTTCAGTTGAAATATCATTTACAAATTGATTCCATGGCATGGCGTAATAATTTTTGAGAAAATTATCCGGGATATTTTTAAAAGCAACATCGCTGATGATGATGTCATTTACTCCTGCAACCCGATTCTTTGCCATTCGAACATAATCCAAATGCCAATGATCATTGTTTCCGTTAATTGATGCATAATTTCTGAATCGGAATCTAAAACCATCAAATAAAAATTGAGGATCAGTAACCGGAAAAATAACCTGCTCGAAATCTGCGGATGCCTGCCCCGATACTGACCACATCCAAACCCAGTTATTTCCGGATGTGAGATATTCCAAAACCAATGAGTCATCTGTCTCGGGTTGATCGCCCAATCCTTTTGCCTGATATAAAAAACTGAGATAAATACTATCGATTAATCCCATTCCTCCCAGAAAAAACGGTTTGGAAGTAAGTGTGTCGGCAGGTTTGGAAATATTATTTCCGTCTGCATCGTAAGGCAATCCGTTGCTTGCCAATCCCTCAAAAGTTGCAACGCCTTTTGTGATTGGATCAATGGCGAAATGATCATTTACATAAACATCATCATCATCCCATTTTAAATTATCCGGATATGGTCCTTCGTAAGAAAAATCGTCAATAAATGGAACGTTAAGGGATATGGTGTCGCCACCTGCTGCAACTCGTTTAATTTTTATCGAATATTCCTTCAATTCAGCATTTGATAACAGGTTGTACAGATTTTCCTGAGCAACTGAAGACTGAATGAAAAAGATAAACAGAGTTAAGAAACAGAATAGTCTCATGCGAAATTTATTTGGTTGGTACTAATGAATTGAATCAATCAGGTTAACAGAATCATTTGGAAAATCAATTTGCGAAGCATCACCGCGCCAAACTTCTATCACATCGCCAAAAGTCACCATCCTGGATGAATATGGAGAAGGAGATTGACGCACAATGACTGCATTCATTGAATCCGTCACTTCACCATCAAATCCCATCGGATATATGTCTAACGAATATTCTTTCAAAACATTTTCCGCGTCTTCGATGGTCAAACCATACAGAGAGGGCGCAGGAAATTTTTCTGACCCGGTTCCGCTTCCTACAATCAAAAATATTTTAGCGCCCTGTGGTACTTCTTCACCTGTTTCAATCGGCTTGCCATTGTACAACTGACCGACAACATAATCAAACTTGAAAGGTCGTATTGTTTTTCCTCCGTATTTCAATCCTTTCAATCGTAAAATATTCTGAGCATTCTTAAGTGAATTATCAACCAGCTTTGGCATTTTTATTCTCGGAGCGGTTGTCATATTGATGGACAAATAAATGGTTCTGTTCTTCTTCACCTTTTCGCCTGCTGCAGGAGTATGAAATAAAACTTCATGCGGTTGTTTTTCTTCCACATAGGATGAGTCCATGATATGAAACCGCAGATCGCGTTTTTCCAATTCCTCTTTTGCCTGATCAAAACTTAAACCCGACAAATCAGGAACTTCAATATACTTGCCATGGCGTGTATAAACCGCCAATGCTTTCAACGACAACCATCCGAGCAATAAAAAAACAAGGATGGCAACTAACAGATTTGCCCAAAAATATTTTGAAAAGATATAGCGGAAGAGACTCAAATCAATTTTCAGTTTGCTCAGTCAAAAATAGTTAGTGAAAGGTTAGCTTAGTGAGACTTCATTCTCATTCTTCAATTATGCATTAAGTGTTTCTTCAATAAGAATGGAAATCAATTCGGTGAATGAAATTCCGATTGTTGCGGCCTGCTTTGGCACAATGCTTTGTGCTGTTAATCCTGGAACGGTGTTTACTTCAAGAATAAAAAGCTCTTCATTTCGGACGATAAAATCTATTCTGATCATCCCTTTGCAATCCAATAATTCATAAATACGCGAAGAGAATTCCCGGCATTGTGCCGCTACTGTTTCAGAAATTCTTGCCGGTGTAATTTCGTCTGAAAACCCCTCCACATATTTTGCATCGTAATCAAAAAAATCTTTCTTGCTCACAATTTCTGTGAGTGGAAGCAAAATCAATTCTCCATTCCTCATAATCATTCCACAGGTGATTTCTGTTCCTGAAATAAATTCTTCGATCAATATTTCATCATCATACTGAGATCCCTTTTCCAATGCATCAAAAAGTTCATCCGCTTTATTAACCTTGGTTACTCCATAGCTCGAACCATTTTTATTCGGCTTTACAAACAGTGGCAAACCAAGTTGACTGATTATTTCATCTCCTGATTTTTTATCACCTGATCGCAGCAAAATTCCTTTCGCTTGTTTGGGTCCAAGATTTTTTACAAATTCCTTGGTCATGAATTTATTCATCGTCAAAGCCAACGTAAGCACGTTACTCGTTGTATAACGAATATTGAGCATGTCAAAATATCCCTGAATTTTTCCATCCTCTCCGGGCGAACCATGAATAGCTACAAAAACACAATCGAATAATATTTTTTTTCCGTTAGGCTGAGCTGAAAAGTCATTTTTATCAACCGCAATTTGTCCACCTCTTTCAGATTCCAGGTACCAATCTTTACCGTGAATAGTTATCAGAAACGGACTCCATTTATTCCGGTCAATATGTTTCATCACCTCGCGCGCGCTGTTGATAGAAACATTTGCCTCAGCTGTATCGCCTCCGGCTATGATCGCTATGTTTTTTAATTCTGATGACATTGTAATTCCCTGTCTATTTATAAACCGAAATTGCAGCGATTTATTGTGTTGAAATATTTTTTACTGAACAGAAAGTTGTGGATTGATTAAAAAAGAAATGACATCCCTAGCAGAAATGTCATTTCAAAAAAGTTTGTTAAACTATTTTACAGATGCATATTTTCCTTCTTGCCGAGTAAAATATCTTTTGATTCAACATGATCAGGATCAGGAACGCAACAGTCAACCGGGCAGACCGAAGCGCATTGCGGTTCTTCGTGAAATCCCACACATTCCGTGCATTTGTCAGAAACGATGAAGTAAATATCATCCTTCACAGCCGGCATTCTTTGATCAGCGTCAACCACTGTTCCATCCTGCAGCGTAAATGACCCCTTGACAGTATTTCCATCTGCAATAGCCCATTCAACTCCTCCTTCATAAATTGCATTATTCGGACATTCGGGTTCACAAGCACCGCAGTTGATGCATTCGTCAGTTATCATTATTGCCATAGAATTTCAGTTTTTATTTTTATTAATTACAGAGAATGCAAATTTGAAGTATTCAGTTTTGATGTGCAAATTGAATAGCCAACAATCTGATCATTACCGGCTTGAAAAACGCAATTATTTCCGCTCAACAAATTGCGACTTTCTCATTTTTCTCTCTCCACTACCCGATTCTTCAAAAGAGCAACCGTAGCCTACCTGATTTGTTATCTTCGCACCGCTTTATGAAAAACATTCGCAACTTCTGCATTATCGCACATATTGATCACGGGAAAAGTACGCTGGCTGATCGTTTATTGGAATTCACAAAAACATTGACAACGCGAGAGATGAAAGATCAGGTTCTTGATAATATGGACCTTGAGCGCGAGCGCGGAATTACGATTAAGAGTCACGCCATTCAAATGAAACTTATTCGCAATGGTGTACCCTATACACTCAATCTGATTGACACTCCCGGTCATGTAGATTTTTCTTATGAAGTTTCAAGAGCAATTGCAGCCTGTGAAGGTGCGCTGCTTCTGGTTGATGCTTCGCAGGGAATTCAGGCTCAAACGATTTCAAATCTTTACCTCGCGCTTGAACATGATCTTAAAATTATTCCTATCGTAAATAAAATTGATATGGAAGGTGCCATGATTGATGAGGTAAAGGATCAGATGGTGGGTTTGGTGGGATGCAATCGGGATGATATTATCTTGGCGAGCGGAAGAACTGGAGCGGGTGTTGAAGAAATTCTGGAGGCTATCATTAACCAAATTCCCGCACCAAGTGGCGATCCGGAAGCACCGTTGCAAGCGCTGATTTTCGATTCCATTTTCAATTCATTTCGTGGTGTAGTGGCATATTACAGAGTAATGAACGGAAGAATTCGCAAGGGTGATCAGGTGCAATTCATGAATGTTGGAAATAGCTATGTAGCGGATGAAGTAGGAAATCTTGTTTTCGGAATGGAACCGCGCGAAGAAATTTCTACCGGTGACGTTGGATATATCATCACAGGAATAAAAAAAGCAAGTGAAATAAAAGTTGGTGATACAATTACATCTGTTATTAATGCATGTGCTGAACCGATCAAAGGATTCGAAGATGTTAAGCCCATGGTATTTGCGGGCATTTACCCAATCAGCACTGATGATTATGAGCAACTCAGAGATTCAATCGAGAAGCTCCAACTCAATGATGCATCGCTCACTTTTGAACCCGAAACTTCGCTCGCTCTCGGTTTCGGTTTTCGCTGCGGGTTTCTCGGACTTCTTCATCTTGAAATTGTTCAGGAAAGGTTAGAACGTGAATTTAATATCGCGGTGATCAGCACCGTGCCCAACGTATCATTCTATGCTTATTTAAAGACCGGTGAAAAATTGTTGGTGAACAATCCTTCTGATTTGCCTGATCCCGGAATGATCGAACACATTGATGAACCATATATTAAAGCACAGATCATTTCCATGCCTGAGTACATCGGCAATATTATGACGCTGTGCATCGACAAACGCGGAATTCTGATTAACCAATCATATCTGACACAATCGCGTGTTGAATTAATTTTTGAAATTCCGTTGACAGAAATCGTGATTGATTTTTACGACAAACTCAAATCCATTTCCCGCGGTTATGCGTCATTTGATTATCACCTGATCGGATTTCGACCGGGCGAATTAGTCAAACTTGACATTTTGTTGAACGGAGAAAAAGTGGACGCATTTTCTGCACTGATCCATCGCGAGCGGGCTTATGAGTTTGGAAGAAAAATGTGTGAGAAATTGAAGGAATTGATTCCGCGACAACAATTTGTGATCGCTATTCAGGCTGCTATTGGTGCCAAGATTATTTCGCGTGAAACCATCAGCGCGATGCGTAAAGATGTGACGGCAAAATGTTATGGCGGAGATATTTCGAGAAAGAGAAAATTGTTGGAAAAACAAAAAGAAGGTAAAAAGAGAATGCGCCAGGTAGGAAGAGTTGAAGTGCCGCAAACTGCTTTCATGGCTGTTTTGAAATTGAACGATTAAAAGCCTCACCCCTAACTCCTCTCCAAAGGAGAAGGGAATAAGAAGGCATTCAATAAAAAGTCCGTTTTTTTGACTGTGATTTATTCTCATTGAATAAAAAATTGAAAGAAAATAAAAGGTTACAATGCAACTGCTGGACGGAAAATCCCTCGCGAATATTTTGCTTGAAGAAATAAAAGCAGAAGTTGAAGTTATCAAAATATCAGGTGGGAAAATTCCTCACCTTGCGGCAGTATTAGTTGGAAATGATGGTGGCAGCGAAACTTATGTAGCGAGCAAAATGAAAAATTGCGAAACTGCAGGTTTCAAATCAAGCCTCAAAAGATTTGATTTATCCATCAGCGAATCACAATTATTGCAAGCAGTTAATGAACTGAATGAAGATGATGATGTGGATGGCTTCATTGTTCAACTTCCATTGCCGAAACATTTCAACTCAGATAAAGTCCTCGAATTAATACGCCCTGAAAAAGATGTTGATGGTTTTCATCCTGTCAACATCGGGCGCATGACACAAGGCTTGCCTGCATATATTCCGGCAACACCATTTGGAATTCTAAAATTGCTCGAACGAAATAAAATTGAAACCTCGGGCAAACATTGTGTGATTCTTGGTCGCAGTAATATTGTCGGAACACCGATGGGCATTCTGATGTCGCGTAATACTTATCCTGGAAATTGCACCGTTACTGTTTGTCATTCAGCAACAAAGAACATTAAAGAAATTTCTTTGCAGGCAGATATTCTGATTGCAGCAATAGGCAAACCCGGATTCGTGAGTGCAGACTTGGTCAAAGACGGAGCTGTTGTGATTGATGTAGGCACCACGCGAATTGCAGATGACTCGAAAAAATCCGGTTTTCGTTTGCAAGGAGATGTGAAATTTGATGAGGTATCACCAAAATGCTCATGGATCACTCCTGTTCCCGGTGGCGTGGGACCTATGACGGTGATTTCGTTATTGATGAACACGCTTAAAGCAGCAAAGAAGGAAATCTATTTATTCAACAATTAACGGATCATTACGAATATACTAATCCAGAGAGTGCGCATTTCTTATTTGTAAATTAGTATGAATTCTTGATTCGCTGATCAATTCAATGAACAATAATTCCAAACATTCACTTCCATTAATGGAAAACTTCTACTCCATTCAGGGTGAAGGATTTCATCAGGGCAAGGCTGCATATTTCATTCGTCTTGCGGGTTGCGATGTTGGTTGCGTTTGGTGTGATGTGAAAGAATCATGGGAAGCGGGCAAACATCCGATTGTTGAAATCAAAAAAATTATTTCGGACGGAGAACAACATTCTGCACGAATCTCAGTTATAACAGGTGGCGAACCGCTCATGCATGATCTGACTGAACTTACTTATCAATTGCACTCAGCAGGATTCAAAAATCATATTGAAACTTCCGGTGCTTATCCCATTTCAGGAAAATGGGACTGGATTTGTCTTTCGCCAAAGAAGTTCATGAAGCCCAAAGAGGAAATCTGCAATTTGGCAAATGAATTGAAAGTAGTGGTGTATAATAAAAGTGACTTTGATTGGGCTGAGGAATTCAAAGCGAAAGTCAATGAGGATTGTAAACTCTATCTTCAACCTGAATGGAGTCGTGAAAAAGAAATGAAGCCATTTATTGTTGATTACATCAAAGCACATCCTGAATGGGAAATCTCTTTGCAGATTCACAAATACCTCAACATACCTTGATGAAATTTTTCAGTTTGATTTATTTTGTTGCTCTTTCCTCAATAGTATTCGGGCAGGTTTCCATTGATGAAAAAAACGTTCCCAAAAAAGCGCTCAATCTTTTTGAAGCGGCTGAGCCCCACATTCAGTTAGGAGAATTTGAACCGGCATTAGAAAAATTATTAGCCGCAGAAAAAATCGCTCCCGATTTTCTCGATGCACTCGATTATATCGGAAATATTTACATGGTCTATGGTGATTGGGAAAATGCAGAAAAATATTTTTCAAAACTGATTTCTTATGATGAAAATTTCGACCCGGATGCACATTGGGGTGCCGGTAATGCCTGCTTTTACCAGCAGAAATATGATGCCGCGGTAACTTATTTTACAACCTATCTGGAATTTGATTTGACACCAAAAAAAATGCTGGAAGGGAAACAGTTTCTGAACAATTCAAAATTTGCGGCTACTGCAATGCTCAATCCTGTTCCATATGATCCTCAAAATATGGGAAGCAATGTCAATTCATTTGACGATGATTATTGGCCCATCGTGAATGCGGAAAACAATCAACTCATCTACACCCGGTTGATCGCAACAGAAAGATATCCTCAGGAAGATTTTTATCAAAGCAATTTCATAGATGCATCCTGGACTAAAGCAAGAAGTATTGGCTCAGAAGTAAACACATCAGACAACGAAGGTGCACCAACAATTTCTGCTGATGGTCGTTACCTGATTTTCACCGGTTGCGAGCGCAGTGATGGATATGGTAGCTGTGATTTGTACATCACATTGAAATCAGATGGCAAGTGGTTAACACCCCATGTAATTTCTGAGCCCGTAAATTCCAGATCGTTTGAATCGCAGCCATGCCTGAGTGCGGACGGCAGAGCATTATATTTTGTGAGCAACCGCAAAGGCGGTTTTGGAGGCAATGATATCTGGATGACTTCATTGAATGAAGAAAATGTTTTTGCGGAACCGATTAATCTCGGTCCGCAGATTAATACAGAAGGAAATGAGGGACGTCCCTTTATTCATGCCGACAATCAAACATTGTATTTCACTTCTGATATGCATCCCGGAATGGGCGGTATTGATTTGTTCTATTCAACAATCGGGGAGACCGGAGAGTGGACGAATGCTCCGGTGAATCTTGGTTATCCGATCAACACCGAAAATGATGAGCGCGACATTTTCATCGCCTCCGATGCAAAGACTGCTTATATCGCTTCAGATCGTGAAGGCGGTTTTGGCGGTTTTGATATTTACAGTTTTGAATTGTACGTAGAAGCCAGACCGGTTTTCACCACTTATGTAAAAGGAAAAGTTTTTGATTCAGAAACGAAAATTCCTTTGAGTTCTTCAGTTGAATTGATTGATCTGGAAAACGGAAAAACTATTTACAAACTGAATTCAGATTTCAAGTCAGGAGAATTTTTGATTTGTATTCCTGTCGGAAAAAATTATGCTTACAATGTTTCCAAAGAAGGTTATCTCTTTTATTCCGAAAATTTTTCTTTGAAAGACTATGAACCGAGTGAGCCTTATCAATTGGATATTCCTTTGGAAAAAGTTGCAGACGGTGAAAAAGTAATTCTGAAAAATATTTTTTTCAATACCGATCAATATGAATTGCTGTCTGAATCAAAAATCGAATTGGATAAACTCATCACTCTGCTGAATAACAATCCTTCCATGGTTATTGAAATAGGCGGGCATACGGACAACACCGGAACCAAAGACCATAATCAAATCCTTTCTGAAAATCGCGCGAAAGCAGTTTTTAATTATTTAATTGATGGTGGAATCAATTCATCGCGGCTTTCTTTCAAAGGCTATGCGGACTCGGATCCAATCAAGCCGAATGACACCGATGATAACAAAGCGGAAAACCGCAGAACCGAGTTCAAAGTGATCAGCACCGACTAATCAATACTTGTACTTTTCTTTCCAGCGTTTTTTCAGAAACTCACGCAATTCATTTTCGCGGGCATTGTTGCCGGGGTCATAAAATTTCGTTCCCGAAATTTTTTCGGGAAGAAATTCCAGATCAACAAAATTCAAATCATGAGCGTGTGCATACTTGTAGTCTTTTCCGTAATCCAAATCTTTCATCAGTTTGGTTGGCGCATTTCGAATAGCAAGCGGAACCTGCAAATCACCCGTTTGCTTCACTTTACTCAGCGCGGATTGGATAGCGAGATAAGATGCGTTGCTCTTTGGTGAGGATGCGAGATATGTTGTCGTCTGGGAAAGAATTAAAGTGCATTCCGGATAGCCGATCATGTTGCAGGCAGTAAAACAGGAAGTCGCCATAACAATCGCTGTCGGATTTGCATTACCGATGTCTTCCGATGCAAGGATCACTAACCTGCGCGCAATAAAAAGCGGATCCTCTCCCCCTTCGATCATCCGCGCCAGCCAATAAACTGCTGCATTCGGATCGCTGCCGCGGATGGATTTGATGAACGCAGAAATAATATCGTAATGCTGCTCGCCTTGTTTATCATAGAGGGCAATTTTCTTGTCTGCGAATTTCATTACCAGTTCATCCGTGATGACCATGTTATTGCCAGATGATTCCGCAATCATATCCAGCAGGTTCAACAATTTTCGCGCATCGCCACCGGATAATCTCAGCAATGCTTCGGATTCTTGCAGTTCAATATTTTTTTTGGAAAGAAATTCATCGTTCTTAATAGCACGCTTCAACATGTTATTCAAATCATCCGCGCTCAAATCTTTGAGCACAAAAACCTGGCAGCGCGAAAGCAGCGGTGAGATAACCTCAAAAGACGGATTCTCCGTGGTGGCGCCAATCAAAATCAAAACACCTTCTTCAACCGCTTTCAACAGCGAGTCCTGCTGTGATTTGTTGAAGCGATGAATTTCATCCAGAAACAAAATCGCTTTTCCTTTTTCTGCCGCCTCTTCAATGATGGCACGCACATCGCGCACACCCGCATTGATGGCACTGATCTGAAAAAACGGAAAATCCAGTTGCGCGGCAATGATCCTTGCGAGCGTGGTCTTGCCCACCCCGGGTGGTCCCCATAAAATCATGGAAGGAATTTTTCCTGATTTAATAAACCGCGTCATCGGTTTGTCTTCACCAAGCAAATGTTTCTGCCCGATAAATTCATCCAGCGTTTTCGGACGCAGCCGTTCTGCAAGTGGTATCAGTTCGTTTTGCATGTTTCAAAATTCGTTAGAAACTTGAAGTTAGAGGTTTGAAGTTTTCCCACTATTGCGGGACAAGGATGTTCGATATAGATGAAATACTTTCGCGTAAACTTTTCTGATTGTATAATCTCCTGCGTTCTCTTTTATTTCTTCTTCCGGCAGAAACCGCTCACTACTTCACACTTTCGATTTTTAAAATAGTCACCAAAATTCCTTTCGCGAATACTATCATCCGCTCCGCATATTCGCCAAAGGAAAAAACGCCTTTAAAATTTTTCGGGTTGAATTTTAAAAATCCCGTTGGACTGGCAGCGGGTTTTGACAAGAACGCCAAATATCTTCACCAGCTTGCACTTCTCGGTTTCGGATTTATTGAAATCGGCACGGTGACTCCGCTTCCTCAAACAGGAAATCCGAAGCCGAGATTATTCCGTTTGATAAAAGATAAAGCACTCATCAACCGCATGGGTTTTAATAATGTCGGAGTTGACCGCATTGTTGAGCGGTTAAAAACCCGACCGAAAGATTTGATCGTTGGCGGCAATATCGGAAAAAATAAAATTACTCCAAATGAAAACGCGGTAGATGATTATGTAATCTGTTTTCAAAAACTTTTTGATCATGTTGATTATTTCGCGGTCAACGTAAGTTCTCCCAACACCCCCGGCTTAAGAAACCTGCAGGAGAAAGGACCGCTCACCAAAATCCTGAATGCGCTGCAAGACCTCAACATCAACGGTTGGCGAGGACGCCAACCGCAGCCCAAACCCGTTTTTCTGAAAATCTCGCCTGATCTTTCCGAAACACAATTGGACGAGATCATTGAAATTGTGAGAGCCACAAAAATTGCCGGCATCATTGCCACCAACACAACTATTTCGCGAGAGAATCTTTTAACAGATAAATCTGAGATTGAAAAAACAGGCGATGGAGGGCTGAGCGGAAAACCGGTTTATGAAAAAACTCTTTCAGTGATCCGCTATTTGAAAATGAAAAATCCTGAACTGTTCATCATTGCCGTAGGTGGTATTTTTTCTTCTGCAGATGCCAAACAAATGATGGATGCGGGTGCTTCACTCGTGCAGGTTTACACCGGATTTATTTATGAAGGACCGGGAATTGTCAAGCGAATTTTAAATTCAGAATTTTAAATTTTTGATGATCGTAATTTTGATGACAGGGCTAGTAACCACGGTTTGACGCTCACATTTAAAATTCCGCTTATTACACAAGGGTCAGCATTTGCAATGCTATTCGCTTCTTCTTTGGAGACATTGAATATCATCATTCCTCCTGTGTTGTCGAGGAAGGGACCGCCCTGTACCAATTTTTTGCTTTCTAAAAAAGTGCTCATATAATTGGCGTGCCCCTCAATACCTGATTGCTGGGTGAATGATAAAATAGGTTCCCAGTTTTTTCCGGGTGAGTGAATAAGCGCATAGTAAATGGTTGGTTTGTTGGCTGGTTGTTCCATGGTTCTTGTTGTGATTTTGATTGAACTCAAAGTTGATTCAATTTTAAAAGCGACCGTACGCATGAGACAAACATGTTGAATGTGGGCAATTTGAAATTCATAATTTGAAAAACCGCACAGTAAAAAACCCGCGGATAACCACCACCGCGGGTTTTCAAATTAACTGTTGCAGATGCAAAACATTGCTGCAACTATTGAAGAAACTAAATTCTCAGCCTAATAAATCTATGAGCAGGATAATCAAAATAACAAGCAGAATAACTCCGAATAACCAGCTGATGGATGGCGAAAACAAGATCTCCGCAAGGGAAAGTATCAGACTGATAAGGATCAGAATCAGAAAAATCCAAAGGATGGTATACAATAGATTGGCAGTGTCCTCATGAGGTGCGGTGCTATCGGCTTTCAGTGTGGCGCGGGCGTTTTGTTTTTCTTTTAAAAAGCTGCTCATTTTTTTCGAGATGATCAGGTTTTTGAAATTCCACGATGGCTTGATAAATTTCGTTACAGCCTGGGTATGACTTTTAAAATTCTCCTTGAAACTGGTGTTGTCTTGTTGTTTTGATTCCCTGGAATCAGGCACTACTTCATTAGCCATCGCGTATTCAGGCGTTGAAATAGGCTGAACTGTTTCCGAATTAAGGATGGCGGTTTGCACATCAGGATTTACATTGTTCGTTCCAACGCCCACATCAATTCCGTGTGATGCGCTGCTGAATGTTTGGTATTCCCGACTGCACGAGGCAATATCAGTGTTGCAAAAACGAGCGTAAAAAAGTTTTTCATATTAATTTTTTTTGAGTGAAAGAATTTTCACATCTCAAAGATGAGAGGCCGAATGAAGGAAAGTGTTACACAATTTTGGAATTGAGTTACATAATTCACATATTCTCAAAATGACCTCATCAATCATTTGAATTACTAAGCTAAAAAAAAATCATTTCATTGATTGATTATGTTTTGAACAATGACAGCGCCCATTTGCTAAGCAAATGGGCGCCCTTACTCTCGACAAAAATGCTTATCGCTTACTTCTGCATAGTCATCCAAATCTCACGGGAAACATTGCCCGCTCGTTCCACTGCAGCCTTGAAGCGCTCATCTTTAAACCATCCGGTTGCTTTATCCATGTTTTCTACATCGAGATGGACTAAAACGGTTTCAGGATTTGTTTCGTCACGGTAAACAGGTCCGTCTGTCATTCCGTATTCAAGGCGTGCCTGACGGCATTCGTCATGGGCGGTTCTCCACTGGATAAAATTTTCAGGAACCACGCGAATTAAAATTGCTTGTTTCATTTATAAATTGGTTTTAGTTAAACAATGATTTTGTCAATGCAAAGATTAACTGCGCCCGGAGCAAAGCGTTTAACCCAGGTTAAGAAATGAAAGTCAATGATTCTTGGCAAGGCGGTTCCTCATGCGGCTGAGAGACTGAGGTTCAATGTTCAGATAGGAAGCGATGTATTGAAGTGGAACACGCTGAAATATATGCGGCTGCTTTTCCAACAAATTCAGATAGCGGTCTTCGGCTGACAAAGTTTTCAGTTCCTCCATTCGTTTGATAGAAGCGCTGGTGGAGCGGCTCATTTTGTAAGCGTACCATTGCTTGAGTTTCGGGATTTGCAGTTCCAGCTTTTCAAAATTTTCTTTGGTGATGATGAACAGTTCTGAGTCTTCGATCATCTGCACATAGTTGGTTCCGGGTTTGCTGGAGTAATAACTTTCAAAATCACCCAGCCACCAGTCTTCGAAAGCAAAAAACAATATTCGCTCATGTCCTTCTTCATCCATAACAAAATTTCGCGAACAACCTTTGTTGAGATAAGCTTTAGACTTGCAATACTCACCGGCCCTTAAAAAATATTCTTTCCGGGAGAGTGTCTTGTATCGAAAGCCTGATAAAAGCAATGAAAACTCCTCATCCTTAAATCCAAACGTACCCTTGAACAGCTCAGTGAACTTTGGATTAATATTTTTCAATTCAATGTCCATATTCGGAACTAATCCGTAAGCAATATATCAGGATTTGAAATTTATTTATTCATCTTAAGGATCATCTCATTGTGTAAAAACGTACTGAATAATATTCGCACCCATTTGCAGGGCAGCCTGTCGTTTTTCTTCGGGGTCTTTATGTACCTGCGGATCTTCCCATCCATCACCCAGATCGCATTCGTAATCGTAAAAGCAAATCAATCTTCCTTCCCACATCAAACCGAAACCTTGTGCAGGTCCGCGGTCGTGTTCATGTATTTTCGGAAGCCCATTAGGGAAATCATATTTCTGGTGATAAACAGGATGCTCAAAAGGCAGCTCAATAAAATCGAGTTCCGGAAAAACTTTTTTCATCGCATTCCGGATATAAGGGTCCATTCCGTAGTTATCACTTATCTCGAGAAATCCTCCACCAATGAGATAAGCGCGCAGGTTCTGCGCTTCGTCATCAGAGAAAATAATGTTGCCATGCCCCGTGATATGTACAAAAGGCACATCGAACAATTCAGGACTTCCGACTTCAACAGTTACAGGCTCCGCTTCAATATTGGTTCCAAGGTTCTTATTGCAAAACTCAACGAGGTTAGAAAGTGAAGTTGGATTTGCATACCAGTCTCCACCACCTCTATATTTCAACAAACCGATTTTTAGTCCGGCTGCAGGTTGATCGAAAGAGGTGGCGATTAAAAAGAAGACGGCAAGAGAAATAATTCCTGCGAATTTGAAAATTTGAAAATTTGAAAACTTAAAAATAAATTTCATGCTGTAAAATTATGACTTGAGAACCTGATGACTTGAATACCCGATCACTTCTTCCATTATTGATTGATGAAGTATGCAGTATGGCAAGCGACAATGGCGGCCGTTTCAATTCTTAAACGCGCAGATCCCAAACTTATTGGTTTGATTTTATTTTCTGTTGCCATTTGAATTTCTTCGTCAGTGAAGTCACCTTCCGGACCGATAAGGACGAGAATGTTCTCGTTTTTCACAAAAGAATTTTTCAGGTGAAGGGATTTTTCTTCACAGCTGGCGATGAACCGTTTGAGGTTTAAAGTTTGAAGTTCGAAGTCTGAAGAAACAACATCATTAAATTTTCGCAATTGATTCAGTTTTGGCAATTCTGATTTCAACGACTGTTTCATCGCTTCAATCAAAATCTTTTGCATCCGATCGTGATTCAGTTTTATTTTTTCTGAACGATGACAATGGAGTGGAGTGATTTCGTCTACTCCTATCTCTGTGCATTTTTCCAGCATCCATTCAAAACGTGATAAATTTTTCGGTAAGGCTACAAAAAGATGCAATTTGTAATTTCGTTTTTGTTCATCTTCAATTTCGCGGATGGATTTCAACTGACATTGCTTTGGAGAATCATCAATGATCTCCGCTTCAATTATTACTCCTCTCCCATTTACTACGCGGATCACATCACTTTTTCGGTGACGCAAAACTCTGATGCAATGCTTTGATTCATTTTCATCGAGTGTGAAAACGGAATTTGTATTCAATTCGGGAGCGTAGAAAATATTCATTGGGTTCAAAAATAAAATCGCCTCACAACAATGCGAGGCGATTCAATTCATTCGAATATTCGTTCAGATTCGTTATCCGTACCGATTTAAAATTTGATGATCTTAAATTCAGTGCGTCTGTTGTTTTGGTGACAAGGGCAATCCTGCTCTTTTGAATCAATACATCCATCCACGCCTTCTTTCACGCAATCAACAATCATTCTGTTTTCTCCATAACCTTTGGCAGAAATGCGCATCGGGTTTAATTTCTTTTCACCGATGAGATAATCAACGCAGGATTGCGCGCGTTTTGCAGAGAGTTCGATATTGTAGTTGTCATCTGCACGTGAATCGGTATGAGAGCCAATCTCAATCACCATGTTAGGATATTGCTGCAACAGGCTGTGAAGTTTGTTCAACTCCACTTTCGATTCAGGACGCAGGAACCATTTATCAAAATCGTAGAAAATATTTTCCAGCACGTAAGTCTGATCCTGTACTAATTCATCCAGCATGAGCGTAATACGAAGTGTATCCCCTGAAGACATTCCATCTGTGGTTGCATTTTTTTCATCGGGAATATAATTTCTCTTCATGGCAGTGACAACGAAATCGCAATCGCGAGCTACATAATAATAGAATTTACCATCGTCACCGGAAGTATTCGGTTGATCAATGTCCGCACATTTATCCAGCAGATTGATCGTGGCATCCGGAATCACTGTTGAAGGACTGCGTTTGTTAACCACTGTTCCTTCCATGACAATGCCATCGAAAGGCATCAACTCAATCACGACATCAATTTCGCCAGAAGAAGGATAACCTTTTGTAGAAACAGAACTCGAACCGGGAAGATAACCTGATCTGCTTGCATTAACTTCACATTCAAGACCCGGATTAATATCCCACATGGCTGTTCCGACTACGTCAGAAATTTTTTGTTCGTCCATTCCGTCATCGCAACCCAATTTCACTTTTGCCCCTTCAATCGGTTCACCTGTAAGTTTATTCACCACTAAAACATTCAGGGTTAATTCCATTCTCTTAACTGCCCAGATATCATCGAACTCGCTATCGCGGTTAGTTGTGAGATAACCATAAGATTTGTCTTTGCTCAATACCAATCCGAAATCATCATGATTTGAATTAACCGGTTGACCGAGGTTACGAACGTTTCCCCACTTTTTATTTTTTTCATCCCACACTGAAGAGAAAATGTCGAGACCACCAAAACCCGGATGACCATCTGAAGCGAAATACAACATGCCATCTGTATGCAAAACAGGAAACATTTCATTACCAGGAGTATTGATGTCTTTGCCGAGCGATTTTGGTTCGCTCCAATCTCCATCCACCATGTTGCAATAAAACAAATCAGTTCCTCCGACTGTATCGGTGCGCGGCATACCATGAGATGAGAAAATCAACAATTCTCCATCTGAAGAAAGTGCCGGATGACCGGTTGAATAATTATTGTCGTTGTAAGCAAAAGGTGTTTGTTCCTTCCATTGTTTGCCATCCCACATCGCGGTGTACATATTCAACTTCACAATGCCGTCATTACTCTCACGTTCTCCATCAGCAGGATTAAAATTGTTGCGGGAGAAAATCATCGTTTGGTGATCAGCAGAAAGAACAAGCGGTCCTTCATGATAATCGGAGTTTACATTTCCATCGAGCAATTCAGGTTTTCCCCAGCGCGAAAAATCAGTGCTGTCACCTTTCTTTTCGCAATACCAGAGTTGAAGAAAATAATTATCTGTCCATCCGTAAGTTTTTTTCACCGGTCCGATATACTCGCGGTCAGATGCGAATATGATTCCGTCCAGATAAGGCACAGCGCCAAAATCATATTCAGGACTATTGATTGGAAGGCGCGTTAATTCATACGCAGATTCCAGTTCTTTTAATTGTTCAATATTTTCAGCACCACGTTGCATCGCTAATCCGAACTTATTGTTTTTTGTTGCCTTCGCGTATTCTCCAAACCAGAATGAAGCATTCTTATAATCTTCGATGCTCATGAGCATCTGAGCATAGTAAAAACGATTCACCGGTGCACTTTCAGAAGCTGACAAACCCACAACTTTTCCATACCACTCAGCCGCTTTCTCATAATTCTGTGTGGCGCGATAGCAGTTGGCCAACTTAATCATGTATTCCGCTTTGGTCGGATCCTTTTTCGCCAAAGATTCATAAAGATCAATTGCCTGGGAATAATAAAACTTGTTGTAAAGTTTGTCCGCACGAATGGCTTTGCCGGGTTTTGCATCGTCACCTGCGTTTTGCGAATAGGCAGCAATGCTCATCAACAAAAGCAAGAGAGGAAAAAAGCGGGGGATAATGTTTTTCATAAAAAGTATTTCTCTTTATAAGCTAATAGAATATTGATCAGAAATAACGCATAAATCTTGGTGTCAGCACACGGTCGCCACCTTTGAAATTCGCCTCATATCGTAAAATAATTTCGTGCGCGCCTCCGGTATATGATGTCAGATCGCTAGACGTAATATCATAAGAATATCCGATCAGCCATTGAGGACTTACTTCAAATTCTGCCATCAGATCAAATGAATCTCCGGTGCGGTAAGCAGCACCCAACCATAAACGCTGATACATCAGCAAATGAAGATCGAAATCAAATTCAATTGGTGCGTTGTAAGTATATCCATCCACATTCCCGCGAACCATTTTGAAAAGAACTGCAGGACGAAGTACAAAATTTTTGTGAAGCGGAACTGCTACACCACCTGTGATAAATAAATGGCGGAATTGACGCGCACTGTCTGTGAGCATAGCGACATCAGCATCATACAATTTGCTTTGTAATAAATGGGGAATTGATGCACCGACAAAATAATGATCAGAATACATGTACAAACCGAAACCAAAATTCGGGCGCCAGATGTTGATGTCATTTTGCAAGCGGGAATCATTCGGATCAATCGGATCAAGCGTGGTAAGTGCTTCTTTATAATTTCTCATTCCGGCAGAAATTCCTGCTGAAAGAATCGATCTTTTTCCAACTTGAATACGATATGCATAGTTTGCATAAATGTCAGTTTGATCAGTCACTCCGAGATGATCGCTCACCACGTACAATCCCAACCCGATTTTTCCGCGCATCAATGGCGAATGAATCGCAAAGGTTGCTGTTTGCGGACCGCCAACAATCTTGTTCCATTGGTTTCGATAAAGTGCAACGGCACTCAACATTTCGCGTGCACCGGCATAACCCGGGTTCACTGCCATCTTGTTGAACATGTGTTGAGTGAACATGGGATCCTGCTGAGCAAATCCTGCAAAGCATGCAACCATCAATATTGAGGAAGCTAAAATCTTTTTCATAGCTCTGTTTTATTTTTCTTTTATCTGTGAATGACTAAAAATCCTGTGAATGCCTCCGGATAATCTTTATGATTCAGATTGACCACATAGTAGTAAGTACCATCCGGCATGCGATCACCGTTGTAAGTTCCATTCCATTCATTGAGGTAACCATGATCTTCAAAAACTTTATTTCCCCAACGGTTGAAAATCTGAACTTCGTTATCAGGATAATTCTGAATTCCTTTGATGACGAAATAATCATTGGTTCCATCGTTGTTCGGAGTAATGACGTTCGGTATTTTGATTCCACCGACAACATCTTTAATTACAACCAAAGTATCGCAGAGATCAAGACCAAGACAATTCGGATCAGTATTACAAACTATCAGAGATAAAGTATCACCACCGGTAAATCCTGCATCAGGTGTATATGTGAAGCAATCTCCATTCAAAGTCACGGTACCATTATCAGGTTGATCAAGTATGCTTAGCGTGTAAATGCCGCTGAACAATATATTCACGCAGCCAGTGAACGATGAGTCCTGCTGAAGTTCACAATAGAGCGTGTCGAGTTCAAACTGTGGTGTATCGCAAGGTATATCAGGAATTACATCGATATAAACCATCGCTGAATCGCACATACTTGGACAACCGAAACTACCCGGATCACAAACAATCACCATGAACGAGTCAGGTCCTGAGTATCCCGGGTCAGGAGTGTAAGTGAAGCAAGGATCAGCTAGCGAAATTGTTCCGTTAAAAGGGCCATTTGCAATGCTCATTGTTGTAGTATTTCCATCCGGATCAGTGATTGTGAAGCAAAAAGTCAAACTACTATTTTCATTTACCGAAAGACTAATTGAATCTCCATCAACAATTACCGGAGGACAATTACATGGTCCGATGGAATCACAAACAGTAACTACACAACCGTTTGCATCCGTAACATCAAGACAATAAATACCTGAAACCAGATTATTAATATCCTGAGATGAAGATGTAAATCCGTTAGGACCTGTCCATGAGAATGAGTACGGAGAAGTTCCACCATTTACTACCGTTGTAATTGAACCATCATTCAGATTCTGACAAGTCGGATCAATGGAAGAAATATTTACGATGATTGGGATAGCATCGAAGATGTAGAAGATTTCAAATCCAGCGCAACCAAGCGTATCAGTTACAGTAACTGAATAAGCACCTCCAATTAATCCGTTGATATCTTGTGTAACTGCACCATTCGACCAGGAATAACTCAATGCGCCATTTCCACCTGAGGCAGAAAGATCAATACTTCCATCACCATTACATGTTGCATCAGTTAGAATTGCAGTGATACTGATCGGAGAATTATTTCCAACAAGGAATTGCTCAATTAATTCGCAACCGTTGCCATCAGTAATTGTGACATAATAATATCCTGCAGCGAGATTACTGATGCCTGAAGAAGCACCAATTATATTTACTCCCGTATTCCAATGCCATGCATAATTCGGAGTGCCACCGACTACAGATGCTGTTATACTTCCTGATGACGTTCCGCAATCCGCATCTGTGATATTGAAATTACTAAGTGTCATTGGTGAAATTTCATTGATGAAGAAGCACATGTTCTGAACGCATCCGCTAATCGAATCTGTAACTTCAACGCAATAAGTTGCGTTTCCGACCAATCCCGACACATCCTGTGAAGTAACGTTTCCAGGAGTCCAGAGGTAATTGAAAATACCTGAACCACCCGAAACACCGATATTAATATTACCGGTTGCTCCACCACAAACCGCATCATTCAATCCGATTAAACTGATTGTGAAATCAGAAACGTTATTAACAACAACCGTTGTGTCTTTTGTGCAACCAAAAACGTTGTCCGTTACTGTGACAGTATAAGTTCCTGCTGACAAACCAGTTGCAGTTTGCGTGATCTGACCATTACTCCAATTGTAAGCGTATGATCCACTTCCACCTGTAACAAATGCAGTTGCTGATCCATCGCTGTTTCCGCAATTCGAATTCACCACACCGATTGAGATTGTAAGAATTACTTCCGGATAAAGCGTGATTGATGCAAAACCAACACAACCATTGTCCAAATCAGTTACGGCTACAGTATAATTTCCGGCAGACAGATTACTGATAGTTTGGGTTAATCCGTTGTTCGACCAGAGGTATGAATAATTACCTGAACCTCCCGTTGCAGTTGTCGTTAATATGCCATCTGATCCTCCTTCGCAGGTCACTCCATTATCGACATTGATAGAAACATCAAGAGTTGGATTGGTAACATTGAAACATTCTGTTGCTGTACATCCGTTCGCATCTGTAATGGTGACACAATATGTTCCTGCCGAAATATTATTGATGTCTTCTGTGATTTGTCCTGTATTCCACAAGTAAGAATAATTCGGAGTGCCACCGATAACACTAATATTCAAAGCACCATTTGCGGTGTCACAATCAGATTGAGTCATACTTACAAGAATGATCGCAATCGGATTTGGTTCAACCAAACAAATTGAATCAATCACTGTTGTGTTTCCGAAAGTATCACTCACACTAACTGAATAACAACCAACACCGAGATTGGAAATGGTTAAAGTTGTTTCACCGGTTGACCAAAGAATACTGAAAGGATCAACTCCGCAAGTGATAGTGAGTGTAATTTCTCCGTTGTCAGCGCCATTGCATGTTATTGGTACAACATTATATGATACGCAAGGCGGTACCGGAATAACTGTGATGTATGCCGTAGCAACATCACAACCTGAAGGAATTCCATCATCGCAAATCTGATATATAAATTGATCTGGTCCGAGGTATCCCGGATCAGGTGTGTAAGTGTAATCTCCGTTAGGCAGAATCACTACTGTTCCATTCGATGGTCCTGAAATCGGTATGATATTGATTAAAATATTATTGCCGTCAAGATCATAATCGTTGTCTAATAAATTTCCTGAAACAGGAGTTTCATAAGGAGTCCATGCCGCATCATCAACTGCAACAGGAGGAAGATTTCCGATACTGATTGATGGTAACATGTGAATAGTTACGACCGCAATGTCGCAAAGTCCACCCGGATCACAAACCTGATACTGGAATTGATCTTGTCCTACAAATCCACTGTTCGGAATGTAAGTGAATGTTCCGTTTGCATTCAGGGTAACAGTTCCATTCGTTGGATTTACAACCGGAATGGTAGTTACAGTCAACGGATCATTGTCCGTATCAAAATCATTCGGCAGAACATTTCCGTTAACCGGAATATCCATATAAGTTACAAAATCATCTGCATTTGCAACCGGTGGATTGTTGTTGTTTTGATCGTTCGGTAATATTTCAATGTAAACTACTGCGGTGTCGCACAAAACCGGAACTCCATCGTCACAAACCACATAACTGAAATTGTCTTCTCCAATGTAATTCGGATCAGGCGTGTAAGTATAATCTCCGTTAGGTTGAAGAACTACAATTCCATTTGTTGGAAGAGTTAACAACGTGGTTGTCATGTTATCTCCATCAGGCTCCATATCGTTGGTCAAAACATTTCCGTCAACCGGAATATTTTGCAACGTGTTGTTGATGTCATCTTCTGCAACAGGAGGATTGTTTGCATTCTGAACAATGATATAAGCCGTTGCCGTATCGCACAGTGAAGGAATTCCATCATCACAAACACCATAACAGAAATTATCAGGTCCTACATATCCTGCATTCGGAGTATAAGTGTAAGAACCATCTGCATTAATAACGACTGTTCCGTTTGATGGACCGCAAAGTGGCGTTGTGTTGTAAACCAAACTATCACCGTCCACATCGTAATCATTTTCTGAAAGATCACCACTCACCGGAGTATCTGTGTTTGTGTAAGCTGCATCATCAACAGCGACAGGAGGATTATTGCCCAGTGAAGTATCTCCATCAATTACATGAATGATAACAGTAGCAATATCACACAAACTTGGAATTCCGTCATCACATATCTGATACATGAAAGTATCCTGACCAACAAATAGCGGATCAGGCTGATAATCAAATGTGCCGTTCGGGAAAATGATGAGTGTTCCGTTGCTCACATTCACAACAGGAATTGTTGTGATAATGACATTATCAAAATCAGGATCGTAATCATTTGCAATGATATTTCCCGTGAGAACAACAGGGAAAGGATAAGTAATGAAATCATCTGCATTGGCAATTGGCGGATTGTTTTGCGGACTGCCAGGCGGAAGAATTTCAATATAAACCGTTGCCACATCGCACAACTGCGGAACACCGTTATCACAAACCGTATAAGTGAACTGATCTTGTCCGGTATATCCGACAGGAGGAGTGTATGTGTAATCTCCGTTTGGTGCAATATTCACAATCACACCTTGATTGGTTGTAACTGTATTTGTTGTTACCGTAATCGGATCACCATCAGGATCATTATCGTTGGTCAACACATTTCCGTTTACCGGAGTATTCAATAATGTGTTATTGATATCATCAGATGCCAGTGGCGGATTATTAATATCCTGAACAATGATATAAGCCGTTGCTGTATCACACATTGAAGGCGAACCATTATCACAAACGATGT
>Ga0247727_10000456_pt1 | contig 99148 bp, 91 predicted proteins | sample WisWelCaveWW1625_FD_202498 | JGI IMG/M metagenome (GOLD analysis project Ga0247727, IMG submission 202498) | Biofilm microbial communities from Wishing Well Cave, Virginia, United States - WW16-25 | ecosystem: Environmental > Aquatic > Deep subsurface > Groundwater > Cave microbial mat | place...
TGTGGTTCTTCCCCCCCCCCCCCCCCCGCGTCAAGCTGGGGTTACTACGAGGGTCTCACGGCGTCACAGGTTGCTACCCTGGCGCCGGAGCCCGGGTCACAGGATGAGCTGCGGCCACGCGCCCCGCCGCCACCGCACCCCACCGAGCAGCGTCAGCGCGACGGCGTACACCACCGCACCCGTCGCGACCCCCACGATGACCGGCGCGCCGGCGAGCGCGCGCACAGAGGCCGCCATCACGACCGCCGCCACGACGATCCGCCAGATCCGCGGCAGCCCCGGCGACGGCAGGCCCGCGCGGGCGCCGAGTACCAGCACCAGCACGAAGCGCAGCGTCTCGACGCCCACGGCTACTCCGGCGGCGCCCAACATCCCATAGCGCGGTACGATGAGCAGATCGAGCCCGATCGCTACCACGGCGCCGATCACCGTCACGCGCAGCACCACATCCTGCCGGCCCGCCGCGATCAGCCCCATCTGCCCGGTGAACCGGAGCCACAGCGCCGGCACATTCCAGATGAGCACCGACAGCGCCGCGCCGGCCGGCGCGTAGTCCGCCCCGAAAATCATCCCGATGAGCGACCCGGACAGCACCCAGCCCCCTAACGCCGCTGGCACGGCGATCGCGGCCGCGTAGGCCATCGCCGTACGGTAGTCGCGCCCATCGGCGGCGCCCGCGCGCGACAACGCGGGCAGCGCGCTGACCGCGAACGCGGATCCCAGGTTCGCGAGGTAGCTCACCAGCGTGTACGCGACGGCGTATTGGCCGACCGTCGCGGCGTCGCGGAACAACCGCAGGATCACGAGGTCGGCGTTGAAGGCCAGCATCGCGAGAATGGCGTGGAGCACCAGCGGCCAGCCGTCGCGCAACGCCCCGCGAACCTCGGCTTTGTCCACGGCGATCGGGAGCACGACGCCCAATCGCCGCAGCGCGACCAGCAAGGCCAGAGCGGCGACCGCGTCGCCGGCCACCTGCGCCACGGGCACCGTGCCCAGCTGGCCGGTGTGTCGCACGAACAACACGATGAGCACCGCGGAGAGCGACTCGCCAAGCACGCGGGCCGCGCCCACGGTGCCGCTCTTCTCGAGGCCGATGAGCGCCCAGCGGACGTTGGCGCCGCGCAGCGGCAGCACCAGCGCCAGCGCCGCCAGCACTGCGCCCTCAGGCTGCGGCAGCAGCAGCAGGCCGACCGCGGCCAGCAGGACCCACAGGCCGGCGCCGATGGCGAGCCGCGCGAGCAGCAGCGACGGCACCGTGACGCCCACCCGCTCCGGCGCCCGCGCGACGCGCGGGACGCCCACCGCGTCGGCCCCGAAATCGGCGATGTAGTTGAAGTACAGCAGGATCGCGGAAGCGAACGCCACCACGCCGTATGCGCCGGCGCCCAGCCGCCGCGCCATCCACACCGTGGCGCCGAACGCGACGAGCCGCGCCAGCGTCTCTCCCGCGCCCAGGGCGAGGAAGCTGCGCGCCATCCCCTGCGCGGCGGGCGGCTCTGCGGTCGGTTCGATCGTCACGAGGCGAAGCGGCCTCTAGGATACTAGAATCAGAGCCCGATGACGACCTGTCTCTCCTGCCAGGGCGACCGGCTGAGCCGGGTGCGACCCTACCGGTTCGTCTCGCGGCGGGGCGGGGGCCGCGAAGTGTTCGGCGCCCCGTGGCTCATGGAGTGCCCGGCCTGCGGCCTGGTGCAGGCCGTGCCGCAGCCGAGCCCCGAGGCCCTGGACCGCTACTACCGCGAGGACTATCGCAAGGGCGGGCTCCACGGCGCCGATGTGGCCGACCCGGCCGCGTTCCCGCGCGACAACCTGTTCTACTTCAATCGCGGCCGCTCCATCGCCGAGCTGGTGGCGCGGCACGTCACGGCGGCCAAACCGCGCGTCCTCGACATCGGCGCCGGCTGGGGCCACCTCCTGCACGCCCTCGGCGAGCGGTTCCCGGGCGCCGAACGCCACGCGGTGGAATACTCGCAGGTGTGCGTCGAGCACCTGCGCACGATCGGCGTGGACGTGGACTCCCGGCCCGTCGAAGAGGTGCTGCCGGCCGTCCGCGCGCGCTTCGACCTGATCACGCTGTCGCACGTGCTCGAGCACCTGCTCCGCCCCGCCCACGGACTGGGGTTGATCCGGGAGGCGCTGGCGCCGGGCGGCGTGCTCTACATCGAGGTGCCGCACATCGGCCGCGAGGCGCTGCGCCGTTACGCCGACCACCGCTGGGCCCCGCGGTTCGACGAGCCGCACATCACGTTCTTCTCGCCCCCCGCCCTGCGCCGGCTGCTCGGCGCAGCGGGATTCACGGAGCTGTTCTGCGACACCGCGGGGCCGGCGTACCGCTACGTGTCCGGCCTGCGGTTCCGCCTGCCGCCGCTGCGCGCGACCGTGGCCGCCCTGCTGCCGAAGCCCGTGTTCGACTACCTGCGCGGCCGGGCCGCGACCAGTGGCCTGCGGGTGCAGGAACGCGAGCCGGAGTTCTACGAGTACGGTGGAGACAGGATCTGGATCAGGAGCGTCTGGCGGCTAGGCGGCTAGGCGGCTAGGCGGCTAGGCGGCTAACCGCCCAAAAAAAAACGCGGGGCTCCCATTCGGGAATCCCCGCCCGCCTTTTCTAGCCTAGCCGACTAGCCGCCTAGCCGACTAGCCGCCTAGCCGCCCTTTCAGGCTGCTGCCGCCAGCGCCGGCGGGAGCGACTCGGCCTTGCGGCCCAGGCGATACAGCATCTTCCAGTGCGAACGGACCGCGCTCCACAGCGTCGGATTCTCGTAGTACGGCACGCCGTTTTCCTTCGCGATCTGGCGCACGATCACGCTGATGGCCGGGTAGTGCACCGAGCACGTCTTCGGGAACAGGTGGTGCTCGATCTGGAAGTTGAGCCCGCCCACGTAGGCCGACAGCCACCGGTTGGCGTTGCAGAAGTTGGCCGTGGTCAGCATCTCGTGGATCATCCACGTGTCCGGCATCCGGCCCGCGGCGTCCGCGGCCGGTTGCGCGGTCTCTTCGACCACGTGCGCCAGCTGGAACACCACGCCGAGGATCACGCCGCCGATCACGTGCACCGTGAGGAACCCGATCGCGACCTGCCACCAGGCCAGCGGCAGCACCGCGAGCGGCAGTGCGATCGCCCAGCCGTAGTAGAACACCTTGCCGCCGAGCATTACGGCCCACTGTCCAAGGGTGTGCCGCTTGCCGTCATAGGGCCCGAGCCGGCGCCGGGTGAAGTAGTCGAAGTCCTTCCAGAACACCCAGTTCAACGTGGACATGCTGTAGGCACCCAGCGCGTAGAGGTGCTGGTACCGGTGCAGCTTCTGGTACGCCGAGCGCGGCGAGAGCCGGAGCAGCGGCGAGACCTCGAGGTCCTCGTCGATGCCCTGGATGTTGGTGTAGGTGTGGTGGATCACGTTGTGCGTGACCTGCCACATGTAGCCGTTGGCGCCGAGCATGTCGAAGGTGAAACCGAGCATCGCGTTCACGCGCGGGTTGGCGGAGTACGCACCGTGGAGCGCGTCGTGCGAGACGGCGAACCCGATGCCCGCCATGGCCAGGCCCATCACCGCACACAGGCCCCACATCACGAGCGGATGCAGGGGGAGGGTCATGATGGCGAGGTAAGGCAGAACGAACGCGGAGAGCAACACGACGGTCTTCGTCACCATCTCGGCGTTGGCCTTCTGCGACAGGCCCCCAGTGGCGAAATACGCGCCGACCCGGGTTTTGACGTCCTCGATGAAACGCTCGCCGGCAGCCGCCGGGAAGGTGACGCAATGTGTGGCCAACGCGGTCACCTCCAGTGCACGAGTATGAGTGGCGGGACGTTGCCAATCTACGGCGCGCCGGACCGACCGGCTACCCTTGGGGGCTTCCCGACCCTCGTCCCGGATTCGGGACGGTCGTTCCCGCGATTCGGACGCCCGCGGCCCGGCCGCGAGCGCCGCGCCATGACCCAACGGGAAGCCCGGCAAGGAGTTGAGAGCCGGCGGGCGGCTGGCACGCTCCTTCCTTATGCAACCGGACATGGCGGCGCCCCTGCAGCTCATCGAAGTGTCCGGTCCCGCGGCCGAATCCGACCGTGGGCGCGCGCTCCTCACGCGCGCGGTCGCCGGGCGCTACCGCGTGCTCCGTATGGTGTCGCGGGGTGGCATGGGCGCCGTCTACCTCGCCTTCGAGCACGGCCTCGAGCGCCACGTCGCGCTGAAGCTGCTCGACCCGACGCGGTGCCGCGACGATGAAACGCGCGGCCGGTTCCGGCGCGAGGCCCGCGTCATGGCGCAGCTCGCGCACCCCCACATCGTGCCGGTCTTCGGCTGGGGCGACACCGAGGGCGCGTGCTGGTACGCGATGCCGTTCCTCGAGGGCGGCTCGCTGGCCACCCGCCTCGCCGAACGGGCGGGAGGGGGGGGCCGACTCGACTTCGCGGAAACCCGGGAGATCCTCGCCCACCTCGCGGATGCCCTGGCATTCGCGCACGGGCGCGGCGTGATCCACCGCGACCTCAAGGCCGAGAACGTCGTGTTCGACGGCGCCGGCCGGCCGATGCTGACGGACTTCGGCATCGCGACCGTGACCACGAGCGATCACTCGCGCTCGGAGGCGCACAAGGGGATGGGCACGCCACACTACATGGCGCCCGAGCACCTGCTGGGCCGGCTGGAGGCCGATCATCGCGGGGACCTGTACGCGCTGGGCGTGTTGGGCTTCCGGATGCTGACCGGGCGGTTTCCGTTCGAGGGCACCGCGGAGGCGATCGCGGCGCAGCACGTCTCGCGCGAGGCGCCGACCGTCCGCGCCTGGCGGGCCGACGTGCCGGCGGCCCTGGCGGACGCGGTGGACCGCTGCCTCGCCAAGCGGCCGGGCGCGCGCTGGCCCGACGGGGCCAGCCTGCACGCCGCCCTGCGGGCCCCGGCGCCGGTTCGCCGGTTCGGCCTTGGGCGCTTCCGCTTTCTGATGCTGTAGGGCGCCCTGGATGCGGGCCCCGGGGGTCCCGGGCTGAAGCCCGGGCTCGGCCGAAACGGCCCTGAAGGGCCGCGCGGAGTTCGAGATAGGGAGACGGGGAGCGCGGCGTCCCGCGCCGCGCGTCAGGCTACCAGCAGGTCGCGGTACTCCGGGTGGCGGTCCACCACCACGCGCACGAACCAGCACGAAGGCCGCACCGTCAGCCCGCGCGAGCGCGCCTCCGCGAGCGCGAATACCACCAGCCGCGTACCGATGCGACGGCCGCGCAGCGCGTCCGGCACGTACGTGCTCGCGAAGTCCACCGCGCCCGATCCGAGCGACTGATAGCTCAGTACCGCGGTGTGGCCGGCGGCTTCCGCGAGAAAGCGTTGCCCGCCCTCGTCGTGGCGGAGGATCACCTCGTCCACGTCTGGAAGATAAGCGGGGCGGGCCTCCAGCCAGAACCTCAGGCCCTTGCGACCGCCTGGCCCCCCACCCCCGCCCCAGCCCGCCGGGTCCGGAGCACCCCGCCATAGACCGTGGCGGGCACGACCAGGGCCAGAAACACCAAGTGATACCACACGGGCATCAGACTCCAAGACGACGCCTCGGCGATGATGCCGAGCGTGAGCTGGAGCACCGCCAGGGCCCACAACGCGGCTCGCGGCTCCCGCCCGCCGGCCGCCGCGGTCACGTACCCCGCCACCACCGACAGCCCGACGCTGTAGGCGATCAGCCCCAGCAGGATGCCGGTGTGCGTGACGGGCTGTCCGGACCGCAGCAGATCGGGTAACGCCGCCTGACCCGCCCGCGTGCCCCCGAGCCAGAACAGGGCCCACACCGCCGCGCCCGCCACCACCGCCACGATCGCTCGACCGACCTTCGCCATGATCGCCTCCAGGGTTCCAGGGACGCATAATATGTGCATTGTTTATCACATATACAAGGTGGGACACGAGCGTGGAAGCCAGTTGCGCCCATGGCTGACACGTGATATAATCATCACGTTATGGTGCGCCGCCCCCCCAAGGACGACTTGGCCCCCGTGTGGCGGGCGCTCGCCAGCCCGGTGCGACGCAGCGTGCTCGACCTGCTCCGCGACGGCCCCCGTACCACAGGCGAGCTGGCGGTCTGGTTTCCGCAGCTGTCGCGCTTCGCGGTCATGCAGCACCTCGCGGTGCTCGAACGTGCGGGACTGGTCACGGCGCACCGCCGCGGCCGGCAGCGGTTCAACTTCCTGAACCCCATTCCCCTGCAGCGCATGTATCACCGCTGGGTCCGACAGTACCAGCAGCCCTGGGCCGAGGCGCTCGTGGGGCTCAAGGGCGAGCTGGAAGCCGATGCAGCCCAACCCGCACGCCGAGGATCCGCATGACCGCGCTCCAGGACCACGTCCTCTCGATCGTCATCAACGTGCCGCGCCAGCGGGTCTGGGACGAGATCACCAAGACCGGACGGATTCAGCGGGCGGTGATGAACACGATCCTCGAATCAAGCCTGGCCCGGGGCGGCAAGCTCCGCTACTACAGCCCCGACAAGCAGCGCGTGTTCGTGGTGGGCGAAGTGGTGGAGGTCTCGCCGCCGCGGAAGTTCGTGCACACCTACATGTTCACGTTCCGTCCCGAGCAGCCGAGCCTCGTCACGTGGGAGCTGGAGGAGGTCCCCGGCGGGTGCCGGGTCACGCTGACCCACGGCGGCTTCACGAATCAGCTCAGGACGCACAAGGGCGTCGTGAAGGGCTGGCGCGACATCCTGGACCTGCTGAAGGTCGAGCTGGAGACGGGCGACATTCCCGCGAAGACGAAGCTGACGTACTGGCTGATGGGCATGACCATGTTCATCATGCCGAAGACGACGCGCGTCACGGAGGTCGAGCGGGCAGGATGGTGATCCGGCCCGCGCGGGCCACGGGACCGGCGGCGCCCGTTGCTGGACGCTACGCCGCGCCACGCAGCCGGCGCGACGCCCACTCGGCGAGCAGCGCGGCGAACAGGAGCGCCGCGACCGGCGGCAGCCGGCGGGTGGGCTCGCCGGGCCGCGGCGGCACACCGGTGAACTGGGTCGGACCGCCGAGCGCTTCGTGTAACGCCGCGCGCGGCGCGGGATCGGTGACCCCCGTCCCGGATGACGGCCCGGCCTCCGGCCGGTAGGCGGCGGCCGCGACCAGGGCCGCCCACCAGGCGCCGTGGGCTTCGAGCGCTTCGTCACCGCTCATGCGCCAGCGCCACGTTTCGTCGTAACCCGTTTCGACCACGCGTCCCGTACCCGCGCGGCGCGCCGCGACCACCACATGCCCGCCCTGCCGCTCCAGGCCGATGGCGCCGGGTCGCGGCACCAGCGCGGTGTAGCCGATCGCGCGGCGCGGGCGGCGCGCGTCGAACACCTGGGTGGCGGGCCGAACCGCGCCCCCGTGGGTCGCCGGCGCGATGCCGCCGAGCGGGCCTGCCGCGGCGGCGCCACCGAGCACCAGTCCGCCGCCGCGGTCGACGAACCGCGCGACCGCGGCGGCGGCGGCGGGCTCGATCGAATCGAGCACGACCACCGCCGCGTGGCTCGCGGTGTCGAGCGGGAACGCGGCGCCCTGCGCGACCGTGATGCCGGGGGCCACGGCGACGCGCGCGTCCACGAGCCAGCCGCGCTCCTCGAGCGCGGCGATGACGAACTTGGTCTCCCATCCCGCGCGGCCGAGCACGGCGAGCCGGCGGCGGGCGAGCGTGTCCGCCGCGGCGCCCGCCGTCTGGCCGCCGACGCGCGCGGAGAGACGCTGCGGGCGGCCCGGCACCACGAACGACGCGCCACCGCCGGCGGCGTCCGCGCTGTCGAGCGTGCCGGTCCCGTCGGCCAGCCTCACGACGGCCGGTGCCGGCGCCGCGACCAGCGCGCGCACTCCACCGGCCGGATCGCTGACCGGCACAAGCTCGAGCGCCACCGGCGCCACGCCTTCGTCGCGCCAGCGCACCGCCGTGCCGGCCGCGCGCAGCGCGGCGAGCCAGTCGCGCACCGGCGCGTCGGCCGCCCGCGCGAACGCCGTCACCAGCGTGTCGGCCGGCGGCGCGATCGTCCACGCGGCCAGCGCGGGTCCCGCGAGGTCGCCGCTCTCCTGCCATGCCGCCCCGGCGCGCGACGGCCGCCCGCCGCCCAGCAGCAGCCACGCGACCCACGCCAGCAGGGCGAGACTCGCGAGCCGCAGCGCGCGCTCGGTCACGTCGCGGCGGTCAGCGCGTGAGGGCATGCACGATCACGTTCACCGCGAAGCGGGTGTTGTCCACCGCGAACAGCCGCTTGCTCTGCGGGTGGTAGTTCCATTCCGAGCTGTAGTCTTTGTTGCTGTACAACACGCCGACGCGGCCGTCGCGCTCGACCGCGTCGAGATAGCGGTGCACCAGGTTGTCGCCCCACCCGTTGAGCTCGTGCGAGGTCGTGGGCGGGCCATCTTCGAACGTGAAGAAGCACGAGTACAGCGCGTGGTTGTTGGGCAGGCGCCGCAGCGGCCCGAGGATCCGTTGCAGCTCCTCGGTGGCGGTGCGGTGGAACTGCCCGTCCACGTCGTGGTTGTGGTCGTCCACGAACAGGAAGCCGCCGCGCTCGACGTACGCGCGCAGGTTGGCCCGCTCGGCGTCGGTGAAGCGCACCGGGAGGTGGCCGGTGAAGAACGCGAACGGGAACCGGAACAGGTCGGGCGAGCCGAGCGGCACGATCGCGCCGCTCGGCGCGACCTCGATGGACGTGTAGCGCGCGATGGTGTCGGTGATGTTCGCGGGCACCAGGGGCGCGCTGTCCCAGTCGCCCGATTCGTACTGGGCGGTGGCGAACACGAACCGGCTCACGGGAGCATCTCCCAGGCCGGCAGGCCCGGGCTCGCGCGCGACTCGCCGGCGACGGCCTCGCGCGCGCGGACCAGCGCGATCGTGGCGTCGCGCCCCGCGCGCAGGTCGGCGACGGCGCGGCCCAGCGCGGCGGCGAAGCCGGGCCACCGATCCAGCGCGTCGAGGCGCAGCAGGAGCAGCGAGTCCACGAGCGCGCTCCCGCTCGCGGCGCTGAGCGCGGCGTCGAGCCGCGCCGCGAGGCGGGCGCGGTGCCAGCCCAGGGCGCCGCGCGGCTCGCGGCCGCCGCTCCGCGCCCGGGAGCGGTCACCGGCGAGCCGGGCCGCGGCCAGGTCCACGACGACAGTAGGTGGCCGGCCACGCAGGTACAGGCGCTCGGCCTGGCGCGCCCGCTGGATCGCGGCGAGCGCGGCGCGCATGTGGGGAAGCGCGTCGTCCGGCTCGCCGATCTCGAGCCAGCGGCCAGCCTCCCACATGGCGTTGTACGCCTCGAGCAGCGGCCGGTTGATGGCCACCACCGGCGTCTCGTCCGCTGCGAAATCGAGGGGCCGCTCGGCGCCCGCCGCGATGGTGGTGGCCGAGTCGGCCGCGGCCAGCAGCTGTTCCGGCGTGAGGTTGGCGCGCCGCGCCTGATCCTCGTCGGGCGGCTCGCCCGGCGCGTGCGCGTGCTCGCCGGAGGGCTCGTCGCCGAGGCGCGCGAAGATGATGTCCGACACCCGGCGGCGCAGGCGCGCCTGGTCACGTCCGATGTCCCGCGCTTCGCGCACCGTGACGTCGCGCGCGAGGCGCGGCCGGCGCCGCTCGAGCGCCTCGGCCAGCATGATCAGCATCCGCTGGCTGATCGCCGCCGTGTCGCCCTCGAACAGCGGCAACCCTTCCACCGCGATCGAGTCGTACTCGCCGGCGCGCGCGACCCGGAAGGTGCGGGTCGCCGAGACGCCGCGGCCCGGTCCGGTCGCGTCGTTGCGGTCGGTGGCCACGGCGCGCAGGTGCATCACGTCGCCGGGCCGGAGCCGCAGCGAGTCGAGCGCCAGCGCGGCGCGCCGGTCGGCGCGGCGGGCGCCGTCCAACGCGGCGCGCGCCAGCACGCCGCTCCGGAACGTGAAGCTCTCGCGCTCGCCCGAGCTGACGATGAACTCGAACCACGCGGCCGCCAGGCCGTAGTCGTCGGCGAACTCGGCCGACAGCGGCACGACCCCCGTCGCCGTGCGCAGCACCGAGTCGCGATCGGGGAGGGTCAGCGTCACGGTCGGAGCCGAGTCGGGCCTGGGCTCGATCGCGACGATGCGCTCGCCGGCTTCGGCGAGGAAGCGCAGCGCGGCGGGCCGGGCGGGCATCGCGAACGCGAGCGTCCGGCGCCCGCCTGCCCCCCCTCCCCCGCCCCCTGTGCCACCGACCGCGAGCGCGCTATCGCCGAGGCGCGCTGCGAGGCGCGCGCCGGCGCTGCGCACATCAATGGCGACCCTGCTTCCCGAGACCGCGGCCACCACCGCCGGATCCTCCAGCGTGAACGCGCGCTCGCCGGTGTAGGCGGGCGGCGTGACGGCGACGCTGATCGCGAGGGGCGCACGCGCCGTGCGCCCGCGCACGGGGCCGGTGAGGTCCGCGTCGAGCCGCGGGCGGCCGACGCGAGCGACGGCGGCGGGCGGCAGCAGTGCGAGCACGAGGATCGCGGCGGCGGCGAGCGCCGCGGGCCCCGCGAGGGCGCGCGCGAGCGCGCGCGACAGCGGGCGCCGCCACGTGGTGCCTTCGACGCGCGCTTCCAGGGCCTCCACCGCCGCGCCCGCAGTGCGCGCGTCTTCGAGCGTGACCAGGGCATAGCGCAGCGACGGCACGCGCGACTCGATCCACAACGCCACCGCCTCGCGCGAGCGCACGGCGCGGGATCGCCACCCCGCCGCGCCGAGCGCGGCGACGGTGGCGAAGCCCGCCAGCGGCAGCGCCAGCGTGCGGGGCCCGCTCGGCAGTTCGACCGCGGCTTCCAGCGCCGCGAACAGGCTGAGCACCATCGTGCCCGCGGCCACGGCCCAAAGCACCGCGCACACGGCGACTCCGGCGATCAGCACCGCCCGGGCACGCCGGAGCCGCTCGCGCGCGTTCATCGCGCGGCGCTCCGCCCGCGCACGACCAACTCCACGAGCAGGAACAGCGCGGCGAGCGCGAGCAGCCACGCGACCAGTGTCCGTGGCGCCGCGAGTGTGCCGAGCGCGGCCGCGGCGGCGAGCGACTCCGGACCCCGCAACGTCGCCAGCGCTACTGAGTCCAGCAGCGCGGGGTCGCGGCTCCCGCCGCACGGCGCGGTCAGCGCGGCGACCACGTCGCGGAACGAGCGGCGCAGCACCAGGTCCCCGCCGGCGGGCACCGGGATCGCGACGGAGCGGACGCACCCCGAGCCCAAGGTGCGCTCGAGCGCGGCGGGCGCGCCGTCGGCCCAGCGCGCAACGACGCGGTCGGCGTACCCGGCGGGGGCTGGGGGCTCATCGAGTCGCACTGTGCGCGCGAACGGCGCCACGACCACCGTGCCCGCGGCGACCACGGCGCCGATGGTGTCCGCGACGCCGCCCTGCGCCGTCTCGACGCCGGCGGGCCAGAGCACCAGCGCGCCCCCGCCGCGCGCGAACGCCGAGTCCGCCGCGCGCGCGGCGCCGCGGACGATGCGGGTCGGCGGGCCCCGCCGCTCGCCGAGCAGCCGCACCGCGGCGTGGAGCGGATCGGCCGGCGCGGCGACGAGGTCGAGGCGGGGGATGGGGGGGGCCGGCCGGTGCGCGACGGCCACGAGCTGCGCGCGGCCGGGCCACGTGGCGCGCAGCGCCGCGGTGGCGGCGTCCCACGCGCCCCGGACGAACGGCGCGACCAGCACCAGCTCGAGGGAGTCGGCGCGCGCGCCCACGCGGGCCGCGGTGCGGCGCGCGAGCACCAGCGCGGCCGACAGGGTCCCGGTCTCCGACACGACCAGGGTGTCGCCCGGGGCGAGCAGGGCCCGCGCGCCGGGCAGCGCGTCCGGCCCGTGCGCGACCACGACCCGGAGCACCGCGCGTGGCGGCGCGGGCACGGGGCGCGCGAGCGCCGCGCCCGCGAGCAGCAGCGCGAGCACGCGCAGGGCAAGGACCACGAGGTCGGTCGGGCGTGACGCGGGCGATGGGGCGCGGACCGCGGCCTCCGGGACGAAGCGCGCCGTGGGCAGCGGACGCGGCTTCGGCACGCGCCGCGCGACGAAGTGGAGCGCCACCACCGCCGCGGCGGCGAGCGCGGCGAGCCCGAGGTAGCCCGGCGCGAGCCAGGTCACGCGTGCGCCTCCACCGCCACCGCGCGCGCGATGCGCCGCACCACGCGCGCCGCCGGCTCGGCGGCCGAGACCTCGACCCACACCGCGCCCGCCCCGCGCCACGCGCGCGCGGTCTCGCGCCGCCACGCGGCGAAGGCGCCGGCATAGCGCTCGCGCGTCTCCGGCGCGAACGGCCGGCGCAGCGCCGGGCGCTCCGGGTCGGCCGCGAGGAACGCGCCCTCGGGCTCGAGCTCCTCCGGCGCCACGACGTGCACCGCGTACACCTCGGCGCCACCCGCGATGCGCTCGCGCGCCACCCGCAGCAGCTCCGCCTCGTCGCCAAGGAAGTCGGACACGATCGCGAGCCGCGGCGCATCGCGCAGCGCGTGCAGCACGGGCGCGAGCGGCACGTCGCCCGCGGGCCGCACGCCTTCGAGCGTGCGCGCGATCTCCGCCACCACGCCGCGACGCGTGCGCGGCGCGACCGCGAGATTCCGCCCGGACCCGGCTACCACCAGTCCCACCGGATCGCCCGCGGCGTTCGCCACCGCGGCCAGCCCCACCGCGAGGCGGCAGGTCTGCGCCCATTTGGATCCGTCGCCGGCCGGGAAGGCCATCGAGGCGGTCGCGTCCACCAGCAGCATGGTGCGCAGCGTCGCGCGGTCGGAGGTGATGCGGAGGTAGGCGCGATCGGTGCGCGCCAGCAGCTTCCAGTCGATACGCCGCGGGTCGTCGCCCTGGCGGTAGGGGCGGTATTCCGTGAACTCGGCCGTGTGGCCGCGCAGGCGGGACTTGTGGGTGCCCGCGGTGCCACCGAGGGCGTGCAGGCGCGCCGGCCAGGTCACGCCGCGCAGCAGGTCGAGCAGGGCGCCGTATTCCGCGGCGGCCGGCGCGGTCACGTCAGGCGAGGAAGTCGGCGCGGGGCTCCGGCACTCGGGCGAGCACTTCGCTGATGACCCGCTCCGCCGTGACGCCCTCCGCCTCGGCGGCGAAGTTGGGGAGCACGCGGTGGCGCAGCACCGGCATCGCGACGCGCCGGATGTCGTCGGGCGCCACGGCGAACCGGCCCTCCAGCAGGGCGTGGGCCTTGGCTCCCAGGATCAGCGCCTGGCTCGCGCGCGGCCCGGCGCCCCACCTCACGAACTGCCGGACCAGCTCGGGCGCCGACGCGTCGTCGGGCCGGGTCGCGCGCGCCAGAGCGACCGCGTACCGCAGCGCGGCGTCGGCCGCCGGGACCTCGCGCACCAACCGCTGCAGGGCCAGCACCTCGGGCCCGCCGAGCACCGGCGTCACGGGGTGTTCATCCGCGCCGGTCGTGGAGCGCAGGATGTCCACCTCCTCCGGCTCCGACGGATACCCGATGCGGATGTCGAACAGGAACCGGTCGAGCTGGGCCTCGGGCAGCGGGTAGGTCCCTTCCTGTTCGATCGGGTTCTGCGTGGCGAGCACGAAGAACGGCTCCGGGAGCCGCATGGTCTCGCCGGCGGCGGTGACGCGGTGCTCCTGCATCGCCTCGAGCAGGGCCGCCTGGGTGCGCGGCGGCGTGCGGTTGATCTCGTCGGCGAGCACGATGTTGGCGAACACCGGCCCGCGCACGAACCGGAACCGCCGGGCGCCGCTGGCCGCGTCCTCCTCGAGGATCTCGGTGCCCGTGATGTCGCTCGGCACGAGGTCCGGTGTGAACTGGATGCGGCGGAACTCGAGCCGCATCGCGTCGGCGATCGAGCGGATGATCAGCGTCTTGGCGAGCCCCGGCACGCCGACCAGCAGGGCGTGGCCGCCCGCCATCAGCGCCATCAAGATTTCGTCCACGACGCGCGCCTGGCCGACGATGCGGCGGCCCACCTCCTGCCGGAGCCGCCGCGCCGCCTCGTCCACCGCCCCGGCCGCGGGCCGAGCGGGCACGCCCGCCGGTCGGGTTGCCAGCTAGACGGCCTCCGACAACGAGGTGAAGCTGAAGTCGCGCGCCTTCACCGACGGCATCACGATGTTGCCGCCCGCCTCGGTGCCGGCCAGCCGCTGCGCCTGCCCCAGCGCCTCGAGATTGTTGAGCAGGAACAGCGACGAGTCGTTGAACCGGAAGTTCCGGACGCTGCGCGCGACCCGCCCGTTCTCCACCAGGAACGTGCCGTCGCGGGTGAGACCCGTGAACAGCAGCGTGCGCGGGTCCACCGGCCGCAGGTACCACAGCCGCGTCACCAGCACGCCGCGCTCGGTGCCGCCGACCAGCTGATCCACCGTCTGGTCGCCGCCGGAGAACTTCACGCTGGTCGGGAACCCGGTGGGCTGGCGGTTCTGCCGCTGGGCCCAGAACCGCGAGTACACCAGCTGGCGCAGCACACCGTTCTCGATCCACACCTGCCGCGTGAGCGGGAGCCCCTGGCCGTCGTACGGCTGGGCCATCAGCAGCGGGTCCGTGGGATCGGATGCGATGGTCACCCGCGGATCCACGATGCGCTCGCCGATCTTCGTGCCGCCGGTCGGGTTGGTGAAGGCGCTGCGGCCCTCGTCGGCCGAGCGCGCGTCGAGCCCGAAGGCCATCGTCTGCACCAGGTCGCCCACCGCCTGCGGCTCGAGGATGACCGTGTAGCGGCCCGGCTCGATCGCGACCGGGGTGCGGGAGGCGCGGGCCTTGTCGGCCGCGCGCTGCGCCACGCCTCGGGCATCGAGCTGGCTCCAGTCGGGGTGATCGGACGCGGCCCAGCCCGAGCCGGTGCCATCGGTGGTGCGCACGGTGAGCGTGTAGTTCGCGAACGTGTTGCGGTGGTACGCGAACAGGCCGCTCTTGTTCGCGACGCAGTTGCTGGCCTGGCCCGTGACGATGAAGCCCGCGGCCATCAGGTCGCCCGCCTGGCGGGTCACCTCGAGCGCGGCGAGCGCCACCTGGGCGCGGTCGCCCGGGGACAGGCCGGCGGTGCGGTCGAAGAACGCGCTCACCGTGGCGTATTCCTGCCGCGGCAGCTCGGGCATCGCTTCGGGATCATCAGGCGCGAGGCGGGCCAGCGCCTCGGACTGCTGCACCACGCGGCGGATGGACTCGTCCGACAGGTCGTTGCTCGTCACCACCGCGTGCTTCGGGCCGAAGCTCGATTGCACCGCGAGGCCCGCGTCTTCCACGCCGCCTGAGGTCGAGAGCTGGTTGGCGGCGAACCGCGTATTGCCGGTCACGTTGCTGTTGACGTTGATCTGGCACCCGTCGGCGCGGCTCATCGCGAGCACGCGGTCCTCGACGTTCTGCATCTCCTGGCGCGACAGGATGGCGCGCGCCGGCTGCTGGCGGCGGCTCACGAGCGCCTCCCCGTGTTGATCACGTTGACGCTGCGGAACCGGGCCGGCGGCGCGCCGTGGCTCACCGCATTGATCTGTCCCGGCTGGCCCTTGCCGTCGAAGAACGAGCCGCCCATGCGGTACGCCGAGCGCCCGCCGATCTGGTCCAGCGAGTTCCAGAAGTCGGGCGTGCGGATCTGGTAGGCCACGTCCTTCAGCATCCCGGTGATCCGGCCGCCGCGGATTTCGTAGAACAGCTGGCCGCCGAACTGCGCGTTGTAGCGCTGCTGGTCGATCGAGAAGCTGCCGTCGCCGACGATGGCGATGCCGCGCTCGGTGCCGCCGATGAGCTCGTCCCAGGTCACGTCGCGCTCGCCGGGCAGGAGCGACACGTTCGGCATCCGCTGGAACTGGACGCTCGCCCAGCTGTCGGCGTAGGCGCAGCCGTGCGAGCGGGTCGGCCGCTGCTGGCGGTCGTACCACCAGCGCAGCCACGGAGCCTGCTCGCGCGTGGTCTGGTAGTCGTTGAACATGCCGGCGCGGACGATCAGGAAGTCGTCGGGCTGCACCCCGTCGTCGTCCCACCCGCAGTTGCTCAGGCCGCCCTCCTGGGAGCGGTCGCCCTGGATGTTCATGAACTCGGGCCCGTAGCGCAGCTGCCCGAGGTGCCGCTCCGGCGGCGCGATGAAGCTGGTCCCGGCGTAGTTGGCCTCGTAGCCCATCGCGCGGTCCAGCTCCGTCGGATGCCCGATGGACTCGTGGATCGTCAGCCACAGGTTGTTGGGATCGAGCACCAGGTCGTAGCGACCCACGTCGACCGGTCGCGCGGTCAGCTTCTGCGCGGCCTCTTCGCCCCACTGGGCGGCTCTGGTGGCCATGTCCTGCTCGAGCACGTACTCCCAGCCCCGTTGCATCGGCTGCATGGCGTTGGTGCGGACCTGGAAGTCGGAGCGGTCGGGCGCGACGGCCGTCGCGGCGAGGGTCGGCCAGCTGCGGACGATCGTCTGCGCGATCACCGAGCCGTCGGTGTTGGCGTAGTTCTTCTCTTCCTTCACGAAGAACATCGCGCTGTTGACGAACCGCACGTTCGTGGCGCGCATCGCCTCGGCGTTGGCCCGCAGCAGCAGTCCGGCCTTGTCCTCGACCGACACCGTGAACGGGTCGGTGCGGTAGGAGCTGCGCCAGCTGCCGCTCACGGCCGGCCCGGGCAGCCACTCCACGGCCCGGTCGCGCGCGACGCGGTTGGCGCGCGCGATCGCCACGGCCTCACGCGCCGCGACGGTCACCGCGTCGCGGGTCAGGCGCCGCGTGGCCGCGAAGCCCCACGTGCCGTCCACCAGCACCCGCACGCCGCAGCCCATCGTCTCGGTGTCCACCACGTTCTGGATCTGCTGCTCCCGGGTGAACACGAAGTTCTGCTTCTGGCGGGCGATCCGCGCGTCGGCGTAGCCGGCCCCCGCGCCCCGCGCCGCGTTGAGCGCCACCATCAGCAGGTCGCGGGTCGCGGCGTCCATCACGGGCCCCTGCGACGGCGCGGCGAGCGCCCCGGGGGGGGGGGAGGGGGCCGGCCGGAGCACCGATCCCGCGGCGACGGCCGCGGCGGCGGCGCCGGTGGTCTTGAGGAAGTCCCTGCGGTCGGTCACGTCCGTCCTCCCGGATTGGAGCATGCAGTGCGGCCTGCAAGCTATCCGCCAACCCGCGCCCCCGGCTACCCGCCGGGGACGGAGGCGCCGTCATCGGGGACCAGGCGTCCGGCCTTGCTCCCGCCGCACCTGCGCAGGCACTTTTCGCGGATGCGACCTCTCCGTTCCGTGGGCGCCTGCGCCCTCGTCGCCGCGCTCGCGCTGCCACGGGCCGCCTCGGCCCAGATCCTGGACAGCCTCCTCATCCACGCCTCCGCCCGGGCCCGCCAGAAACACGAGCAGCTGTCCCCCGGCCTGCGCGACGGCGGGGTGCGGCAGTACACCGAAGCCCGCGTGGACCTGGACAGCGGCCGCTGGGCGGACGCCATCCTGTCGCTGACCGCCGCGATGCAGCGCGGCCGAAACAACCCCCTCTACCATGGTGAGATGGGGTACGCCCAGGCTCGGTTGGCCCGGTGGGACGAAGCCGGCGACGCGTATGCCTCCGCCGCGCGGCTCCAGTCCACGAACGCGTGGTGGATCGTGGCGCTCGGGGCGATCCGCGCGGCCCAGCGGCGCTGGGCCGACGCGGCAGGCACCCTGCAGCTCGCAGCGCAAACCGACACGTCGGTGGTGGACGCCCGGTTCGCCGCCATCGCGGCGCAGGCCTACGAGGCCGCGAGCGACCGCGCCAAGGCGGCGGAGTGGTACGCGACCGCGACGCAGCTCAACCCGGAAGACGCGGACAGCTGGCTGCGGCTGGGCCTGATCCAGCGCAGCCGCAGCGACACCGCGGGCGCGACGACCATCCGGCGATTGCTCCGGCTCCGCCCCGGCGACAGGCTCGCGAGCGCCGTGCTCGCCACCTACCTGTCGGAGACCGGCCAGCAGGACTCGGCTCTCGCCCTCGCGGCGGCCGCCGCCGACGACTCGTCCTACCGGCCCTATGCCGCCGAAGTGTACCTGCGCGCGGGCTCTGCCCTGCTCCGCGAGCGCGAATTCATCCGCGCGGTCGCCGTGCTGAAGCGCGGCGAGCCGTGGTCCGCCATCGACCTGAAGCCGACCTATGCGTTTTACCTCGGGATCGGCGAGATCCAGCTGCTGAGCATGCGGCTGAACAACCTGCAGGAGAATCAGTCGTGCGATTCGACGCGCGGGCTCGACACGCTGGTCGCACGCATCGACTCGAACCTGCGGGCCGGACGCGCGGTCGACAGCACCCGCGCGGACCTGCTGCTCACCCAGATCCTGCCGGGCTACCGCACCAACGCGACCCAGATGACGGCACGGTTCTGCGACCCGGCCCGCCGGCGCCCCGCGCAACGGCCGGCGCAACGGCCGGCCCCGCGGCCCGCAACGCCGCCGCGTCCGCGGCCCTGACGCTCAGGGTCGCGGCGGAATCACCCGCAGCGCCCGCAGCACTTCGCCGAGGAGCAACGCCGTGCGCCGCCCCGGCCGCGCCGACACCAGCCCGACGACTTTCCCGGTCGCTGCGAGCGCCACCGGCTCGCCGCCGTTGACGACCTCGTCGCCCTGCGTCACGAGGGTGACCCCGTTGGCCAGGCCCCATCGGCCGCCGATCCGCCCGCGCGAAACGAACGGCGGCGCCTCGTCGCTCTCGGGCGCGCCGATCGTCACCACGTCCGCGTTCACCGCCGGCAAGCTGGTCGCCTCCCAGTCCACCGTCGGACACGCCGCGGGACAATCCACCTGGATCAGCGCGATGTCGAGCCCGGCGTGCTGGCGCAGCACCTGCACCGGGCGCACCACGCCGCTGGGCAGCCGCGCGCGCAGCCGGCGGGTCTGCCGGACGGCACGGCGGGTGGTCAGCGCGAGTCCGCCCCGGGTGAGCAGGAACGCCGTGCCGTAGATCTGGTCGGGGCCGCGCAACGTCACCACCCCGGCGAGCACCCGCTCCACCGCACCCGAATCGAGGCTCGGGTTGAGGTCCTCGACGGCGATCCGGATCGGCTCGCCGGCCACCGGCTCGATGAACGCCGCCTGAGCGCCGCGCGCGTCAGCCGCGACGACGGGGGCCAGCAGCGCGACCTGAAACAGGGTATCCACGACCAGGTGCGACAGGGCCTCATCGAAGGCGTCGGCCACCGCCTCGTCCAGCCGGCCCGAGATGCGCGCGAGCCCCGAATGGGTGCGGCCGAAGATCACCGCGCCCCGCGGCACATCCAGCAGGTCCCACACCACTTCGACCCGGGCTTCGACCCGCGAGCCCGCGCCGGCGAACGTCCGGACCTCGAGCGCGTTGACTCGCCCCTGGATGCCGAATCGCACTTCATCGTCCACCGCCACGAGGTCGGACGTAGCTCCCCCGACGCCACGCACCGTGAAGCCCGCGTGGTGCAGCACCGTCTCGCCCCGGAGGCGGGCCGCGCGGGACCATCCGGCGCGCGCGGCTTCCGACATCTGGTACGTGGTCTGTCGCACCTCGAACGACGCGCCGGCGTAGTGGCCGCCGATGACTGTCCCGACGTCCGGCAGATCGAGTCCGAGGAACAGCACGGTGCCGACGCTGCGGGGAATCGACTGGCGGGCGCCGGGCTCGGGCGGCGGGGCGGGAGCGTCCGCCGGGCCCGACCCGCGGGGAGAGGCACAGGCGACCGTCATCGCCGCGAACCACACCGCCCCGCGCACGCGCATACAGGGAATATGGGGTCCCGCGGCCGGGCGCAACCAATGTCGCTGATCCGGGGCGGGCCCGACGGCGGGGTCAAGCCTTCAATACGGGCGTCTCGACGACCACGCGCTCGAGCGGCCGCGCCAGCCGCGACCGCACCCGCAACAGCAGGATGACCGCGACCGCCGCGAGTCCCGCAACCAGCCCCCACCACAACCCGCGCGGGCCGAGCTCGGTGCGCAGGCCGAGCCAGGCGCTGATCGGCAGCCCGACCAGCCAGAACCCCACCATCGCGACGATCATCGGCGTGCGCGTATCGGCCACCCCGCGCAGGATGCCGATCGAGACCACCTGCGTGCCGTCGAACACCTGGAACAGGCCGGCCAGCGGGATCAGCGCGGCGGCCACGGCGATGACCTCGCGCTGGTCGGTGTAGAGCCGCGCGAACAATCCCGGGACGCCGATCATGGCCCCCGCGCTCACCGCCATGAACCCGATGCCGACCACCAGCGCCGCGGCCGCCGCACGGCGCGCTTCGGGCTCGTCGCCCCGGCCCACCGCGTTGCCCACCAGCACGGCCGCCGCGGCCGACACGCCGAGCGGCACCATGAACGTCAGCGAGGCGAGGTTGAGCGCGACCTGGTGGCCGGCCTGCGCGACCGGCCCGAGCCAGCCCATCAGCACGCCCACGGCGCCGAAGATGCCGAACTCGAGCTGGTGCTGGACGCCGATCGGCGCGCCGATGGCCAGCATGCGGCCGAGGGGCGGCCACGCGAACGCCGCCCGATCCCACGGCGCGAGCCGCGGCGCGAGGTGTCGCCAGCCCGCCGCGACCAGGCCGACGGCCAGGAGCCAGCGGCTGATCGCCGTGGCCCAGGCGGCGCCCACAGTGCCCATGGCCGGAAAACCGACGTGCCCGAAGATGAACGCCCAGTTGAGCCCGACGTTGGCGAGGTTGGCGAGGACGATCACCACGACGATGGGCGCCACGCGGTGCATCGCCTGCAGGGTCTGCCGAAACACGATGAACAAATAGAAAGGCAGCACGCCGGCGATCGACACCACCGCGTAGCCCGCCGCCACGGGAGTGACTTCCACCGGCTGACGCAACGCGGCGAGCACGGGCTGGGCCGGCAGCAGGGCGAGCGACACCGGCACGGTGATCATCGCCGCGAGCAGGAGGCCGCGCTGCAGCCCGCGCCGCACTGCCGGCTCGTCCTTCGCGCCGACGGCCTGCGCGATCACCGGATCGAGCGCCATGAGCGCGCCCTGTCCGAAGATCGCGGCGGCGAAGAAGTAGACGTTGCCGAGCGCGGCGGCGGCCAGCTGCACGGCCGACACGCGCCCGACCATCACCGTATCCACCACGCCCATCGCCATGAGGCCGACCTGCACGACGACCATGGGCAGGGCGAGCCGCACCATCGCGACCAGCTCCTGGCGGAACCCGTGCGGGAGGGGCGCGAGCCTCGTATCGGCGGCGGTCATGGCGCGATAGAATGTAAGAGGTTGCCGCTCGTCACCTCCGTGGAGGGTCGCTCGTGCGCCGTTCCCTCGTCCTGCTGCCCCTGCTCGTCCCTGCGGGGCTCGCGGCCCAGTCCCCAGTGCCGCCGGGATCCACGGACCCCCGGCTGGCCCAGATCGTCGCCGCGCCCTCGGCGCAGCGCCTCGCCGCGGACCTGCGGACGCTCGTCGGCTTCGGTACGCGCCACACGCTGAGCGACACGCTGTCGCCGACCCGCGGCATCGGCGCCGCCCGGCGCTGGATCCACGCCGAGTTCGGGCGCATCAGCGCCGCGTGCGGCGGGTGCCTCGAGGTGCGCTACGTTTCGGAGATCTACCAGCCGCGCAACCGGGTCCCGACCCCGACCAACGTCGTCAGCGTCATCGCGATCCAGCGCGGCGCGACCGACCCCAGCCGCGTGCTGGTGATGAGCGGCCACTTCGACAGCCGGGTCAGCGACACGCTCAACGCGACCGACTCCGCGCCGGGGGCCAACGACGACGGCAGCGGCACGGTGGCCGTCATCGAGGCCGCGCGCGTGCTCTCCCGCCACCGCTTCAACGCCACCGTCATGTACGCCACGCTCGCCGGCGAGGAGCAGGGCTTGCTCGGCGGACAGACGCTGGCCCGTATGGCGCGCGACAGCGGCTGGCTCGTCGAGGGCAACCTCAACAACGACATCGTCGGCAACACCCGCGGCGGCGACGGCATCACCGACGACCGGATGATCCGCGTGCTGTCCGACGGCACACCGCCGACCGAGACCGACTCGGCGCGGTGCGCGCGCTGCTCCACCGGGGGCGAGGTGGACGGCATCTCGCGCCAGCTCGCGCGCTACGTCCATATGATCGCCCGGCGGCACGTGCCGTCGGTGGACGTGTGGATGATCTACCGGCTCGACCGGTTCGGCCGCAGCGGCGACCACCGCGCGTTCGCGGACCTCGGCTTCCCCGCCGTGCGGTTCTCCGAGGGGCACGAGAACTACACGCGGCAGCACCAGGACATCCGCGTCGAGAACGGCATCGCCTACGGCGACGTGCTCGAAGGCGTGAACGTCGACTACGTCGCGAAAGTCGTCGCCGTCAACGCCGCCAGCCTGGCCTCCCTGGCCTGGGCGGCGGGCCCACCGCGCAACGCGTCCATCACCGGCGCTGGACAGTATGCGGCGTCGCTGCGCTGGGAGCCGCCCGCCGACTCGACCAACGTGGCGCGGTACCGCGTGTACTGGCGGCGCACCGACTCGCCGACATGGGACCATGTCGAGGACGTGACCGGGACGACCCGCTACGTCGCCACCGGCCGCACCATCGACAACTGGTTCTTCGGCGTCGCCTCGGTGAGCCGCGAGGGTCACGAGAGCACGGTCGTCTTCCCCACCCCGGCGCCGCGCACCCGCCAGCGCGCCGCCGCGCCGTGCCCCTGAGGCCGATGGACCAACGCACCCGCGCTGCCGGCGCGCAGTGGGCCGGGTGGTTCGGCGGGCTGCACCGCGCGGCCGCCGCACGACCCGCGCGCCGCAGCGTGGTGCGGGCCAAGCATCACATCGACCGCGAGTACACCGCCGGCGTCGCGCTCGACGACCTCGCCGCCACGGCCCGGCTCTCGAAGTTCCACTTCGTGCGGGCGTTCCGCGGCATCTTCGAGCACACGCCGCACGGCTATCAGATCGAGCGGCGGATCCGGCGCGCGCGCGAGCTGCTCGAGCGCACCGACCTCTCGGTCACGGCGGTCTGCTTCGAGGTGGGGTTCGAGAGCCTGGGCAGCTTCGTCGCCACGTTCCGCCGTCATGTCGGCGAACCACCCGGCACGTACCGCCGACGGTTCGTTCGCGCGGGACCGGTGCATACGCTCGCCGTGCCGGCCTGCCTGTATCGGGCGTTCTCGGCCCGCCCGGGCCGGCCCGCCGCCGGAGGCTGACCGCAATTCCGGAGAAGCACTCGAGGGTGCCGAGGGCTACCGTGTGACCACCACTCACACGGAGACGATCATGCACGCGAAGTACCTCACCATCGGCGCGGCCACGACGGGCCTGATGCTGTTCGTTTGGGGCGGTGTCCTGAACGGCGCGATGCGCTTGCCGGGCGAGCCGCTCAAGGGCTTCACCAACGAGCAGGCGGTGCTGGAGGCGGTCCGCGCCAACGCGCCGAGCAACGGCGTGTATCTCTCGCAGAGCGGCGTGTTCGCCGCGGTGGACCTGCGGCCGAACCTCGCCAGCCGCACGCCGTCGCTGGGGCCACGGCTGCTGACCGAGCTCGCCGGCGACATCGCCGAGGGGCTGATGCTGGCGTTGCTCGTGCTGCTGGCGCGGCCCGCCACGAAGGCGGCCGGTGCGCGGCTCGGCCTGTTCGCCGCCGCGGCGGCCGGCATCGCCGTGCCGCTCTCCGACTGGAACTGGTTCGGGTTCTCGCCGGCGTTCACGTTCTACGCGATCCTGGAGGTCGTCGTGGGCTGGACGCTCGCCGGCCTGGTGCTGGCGGCGCTGGCGCGGCGCGTCATCGCGCCGGAGTCCGCGCCCACGCCGCGCCCGGTCGCGGCCCGCGCCTCGGCCTGAGCCACCACCCATCGAGCCCGCACGCGCAACGGGCATCACATTGAGGAGGAGCGGATGATCACGCGCTTGTCCCACGCCACCATCTACGTGAAGGACCAGGAGGCGGCCAAGGAGTTCTACACCAAGAAGCTCGGCTTCGAGGTGCGCACCGACGTGACCATGGACGCCTTCCGTTGGCTCACGGTCGGTCCCAAGAACCAGCCCGATCTCGAAATCGTCCTGATGAACCCCGGTGGTGGCAGCATGTTCGACGCGGAGACCGCGAAGCGGATCTTCGAGCTGATGGATCGCGGGGCGATGGGCGCCGGCGTGTTCGAGACGGAGAACTGCAAGAAAACGTACGAAGAGCTCAAGGCGAAGGGCGTGGAGTTCCTGTCGGCGCCGGAAGAGCGGCCCTACGGTGTCGAGGCCACGTTCAAGGACAACTCCGGCAACTGGTTCAGTCTGACCCAGCACTAGAACCGTTTGGGCCGCGGGTGCGCGAGAGGCTCGGCCGGTGTAACGTTCGAGACCCCAAAACCGCACTCTTCGAGGACGCACGATGCGACGCACACTGATGACCGCCCTGACCGCGATGGCGACGGCTTCCACCGCCGCCCTCGGGCAGGAACAGTCGAACATGCAGCGGCCGACCAACTTCCGGATCCGGTACGACCGCGCGAACGCGGTGGACTCGCTGTTCTACTTCGTGACCATGCGGCCCGGCTGGCACGTCACGTCGGGGCGCGCTGCGGCGGTTCTGTGGAATCCGGAGACGGCGGGACGCGGCAACTACCGCGTCGAGTCGCTGATCCATGTCTTCCCGCTCGCCGGCGGCCACGCCGAGGGCTTCGGGCTGGTGCTCGGCGGTCGCGAGCTCGACGGCGCGAACCAGGACTACCTCTACTTCCTGATCCGCAAGGACGGGCAGTTCCTGATCAAGCATCGCGCCGGCGCCGCCACGCACGACGTGGTCGCGTGGACCGCGAACCCGGCCATTGTGCCCCAGCCCGCCGAGGACACGACCGCGCAGTCCGTGCGCAACACGCTCGCGGTCGAGGTGGGCGCGCGGGACGTCGAATTCTTCGTCAACGGCCAGCGCGTGCACACCATGCCGCGTGCCGCCGCGAACTTCGACGGGATCGTCGGGCTGCGGGTGAATCACGGGGTCAATCTGCACGTGCAGAGTCTGACGGTGACACAGCGATAGACGAACAGACGGACCGACGGTCCGTCGGTCCGTCGCGCTTGTCCCTCCGAGGCCGTGGCGCTACCGTTGGGCGGAGAACCACCGTGCTATCGCGTCGTTTGCCGTTGGCGCCGGCCGTTCTGGCCGCGTTGCTGGTCGCCTGCCGTCACGAACCCGAGGAACTCCGCATCGGACTGCTGGCCACGTTCTCCGGCCCGTACGGGGACATCTCCGGACGGCCCACGCGCGACGGTGCGCACCTGGCCGCAGCCGAAGCCGGCGACTTCATCATCGGCGGGCGGCGCTATCGCGTGCGCCTCGTCGAGCGCGACTTCGCCGACCGCGCCGACGCCGCGGCCGGCGCGGCGCGCTCGCTCATAAACCAGGACAGCGTGGTTGCGTTCATCGGACCCCAGTTCAGCCGCCACGCGATTCCGGTCGCCATCGTGGCCGAGGATGCCCACGTTCTCATGATCAGCCCGATGTCGTCCAACCCCGCGGTGACGGCGGACAAGCGCTACGTGTTCCGCCTCGCGTTCCTCGACGACGTGCAGGCCGACGTGCTCGCGCGCTTCGCCCTGGGTGACCTCGGGTCCCGCCGGGCCGCGGTGCTGTATGACGTCACGTCGGCGTACAGCAGAGGTCTCGCCGAGCAGTTCCGCGACGTGTTCGCGATCGGCGGCGGGCGGGTAGTCGCCTTCGAGTCGTACACGGCCGACCGCGCCGACGCGATCGAGCCCCAGATGCGGCGCATCGCCGCGGCCTCGCCCGACGTGCTGTTTCTGCCCAACTTCGCCGACGCCGTGGCCAACCAGGTCGTGGCCGCGCAGCGTGTCGGCCTCCGCGCCCGGCTGCTCGGCAGCGATTCGTGGGACCCGCAGTCGCTCCCCCCGCTGGGCAGCCTCGAGGCGTACGTCACCAGCCAGTGGCGGCCGGATCTCCCGTCGCCGGCGGCCCGGCGCTTCGTCACGCGGTTCACCGAGACCTACGGCGGCGCGCCGCGCTCGGCCGCCGCGATGACCTATGACGCGTTGGGCATACTGCTCGACGCCTTCCGCCGGGCGGGCAGTCTGGATCCGGACGCCGTGCGCGCCGCCATCGCAGCCACCGACGGCTATCAGGGGGCGAGCGGTACGGTGTCGTTTGCGGGGCAGGCCGATCCGCGCCGGGACGTTGCGGTCTCGCGCGTCGCGGACGGCTCGTTCCATACCGTTCGGCTCATGGTGCCTGAGTGAGGGCGCTGGGGCGTTTCGTGCCCCGGATCGTGCGCGAGGCGCTGGATCGGCTGGGCGAGAGCCTGCACCACCGCCTGGTGGCGTCGTTCCTCGCCATGGCGGCCGCCGTCGTCGCGTTCGTGGCGCTGGCGGCGTTCCTGCGCGCCCGCGCGACCCTGCGCACGCAGGTCCTGGGGCGGCTGGAGGCCCTCGCGCTGGACAAGGAAGGCGACCTCGACCTCTGGATCGAGGATCAGGTCGGAGACCTCGCGTTCCTGGCGAGCCTGGAGCCGGTGCGCGCCGGCGCCGAGCGCCTGGCCGCGCTGCCCGAAACCGCGCGCGAAGCCGCGGCACTGCGCGCGTCGCTGGTGGCGCTGCTCGACACGGCGCGCGCCCGCACGCTCGACCTGGACGAGGTATTCGTGCTCGCGCCGGTGGGCGGGCGGGTCGTGGCCACCACGGATGCGGCTCGGCTGGGCGACTACCGGGTCAGCGATCTCTTCTTCCTGCGGGGCCTCTCGGGGAGCACGGTGCAGAACGTCTACGCCTCGCCGCTGACAGGCCGGCCCACGATCACGATCGCCGCACCCGTGCGCGGGGTGAACGGCCGCCCGGTCGCGGTGCTGGCAGGGCATCTCCGGCTCTCGCGCATCGACCGGATCCTGGCGGAGCGCACCGGCCTCGGCGCGACCGGTGAGGCGTATCTCGTCACGCCGTTCTACGACTTCGTGAGCGGTCAGCGGTTCGGCCGCGCCGGCTCGCGCCGCGGCCTCAGCACCGCCGGCGTGCGGGAAGCCCTGGCGGGGCGGAACGGCTCCAGCGTGTACGCGGGGTACACGGGGTCACGCGTGCTCGGCGCCTGGCGGTGGAGCCGGGCACGCCAGCTCGCGCTGATGGTCGAGCAGAGCGCGGCCGAGGCGTTCGCCCCGGCCCGCGAGCTGGTCTGGACCATCCTCGCGTTCGGCTTCGTGGCCGTGCTGCTGCTGGGCATCGGCATCGTGCTCGTCGCGCGGCGCATCACCCAGCCGATCCTCGGCGTCGCGGCGGCCGCCGATCGGGTGGCGCAGGGCGACTTCGACGCCGTGGCCCCGGTACTCACCCGCGACGAGGTCGGGGTGCTGGCCCGCGCGTTCAACGACATGACGCGGCGGTTGCGGGAGCTGTACGACGACCTCAGCGAGCAGATCGGCGCCACGGGCCGCGCCTACCGGGCGCTGGAGGAGAGCCAGCAGCTGCTGCAGGCGTCTGTGGACAACACCGCCAACCTGTTCGTCGCGCTCGACCGCGACGGCCGTTTTCTGCTCGTCAACCGGCGGCTCGAAGATCTGTTCGGGGTGCGCCGCGACGACATGCGCGGCCGGACCAGCGCCGCGCTGCCGCGCGACCTCGCGGAGGTCGTCGACACGCTGGCCCGCGAGGCGCTGGCGGGGACCGCCGCGCGGCCGGTCGAGCGGGACGCGCAGCTGCGGGTCGGCGGGGTCACGCGCCACTACCACCTGCTCGCCTTCCCGCTCACCCACGGCGGTCGCCGCCCGTTCGGCGCGGGTATCGTCGGGGTTGACCTCACCGAGCGCGTCAAGGCCGAAGAGGAGCACCGGCGGCTGGAGGCGGGCGTGCAGCAGGCACAGAAGCTCGAGAGCCTCGGCCTGCTCGCCGGCGGCATCGCGCACGATTTCAACAACATCCTGACGGCCATCGTTGGCGGCGCCGCCATGGCGGCCGACGAGCTCGACCCGCACCACCCCGCCCGCACCGATCTCGAGCAGGTGATCACCGCGGCCGAGCGCGCGGCCAAGCTGACCCGCCAGATGCTGGCGTACGCAGGCCGCGCCAGCTTCGCCGTCGAGACGTTCGACCTCGACGCGGTGATCCGCGAGATGGCCGAGCTGATCCAGGTGTCGGTGGCGAAGACGGTCCGCCTCGCGCACGAGCCCGCGGCGGGCCTGCCGCCGATCCGCGCCGACCGCACCCAGGTCAGCCAGATCGTCCTCAACCTCGTGACGAACGCCGCGGAGGCCTCGACCGCGGCGGGCGGGACGGTCGTCGTCCGCACCCGGGCCCGCGCCGCGGTCGAGCTGGCGCACGGCCAGTTCCGCTTCGCGCCCGCCGACGCCGCGCAGTACGTCGAGCTGTCGGTGGACGACAACGGCGCCGGGATGAGCGCCGAGACGATGGAGAAGATGTTCGATCCCTTCTACAGCACGAAGGGCTCGGGCCGCGGGCTCGGCCTCGCCGCCGTGCTCGGCATCGTGCGCCAGTCGGGCGGCGCGCTCCGCGTCACCAGCACCCCGGGCAAGGGCTCGACGTTCACCGTGCTGTTTCCGGCCGTGGCCGGCCAGGCCGGCAGCGCCGCACCCGCTCCGGCCGCCGCCGAGCCGCGCGAGGCGAGCGGTACCGTGCTGCTCGTAGACGACGAAGACCTGTTGCGCACGACGACCCGCCGGGCCCTCGAGCGCGCCGGCTACCGGGTGCTCGAGGCGGCCAACGGATGGGAAGCGGTCGAGATCTTCCGGCGCGAAGGCCCGCGCCTGGCGGCGATCGTGCTCGACGTGACGATGCCCGTCATGGGAGGCGCCGAGGCGTTCCGCCAGATGCGCGTCCACGGACCCCAGGTGCCGGTCGTGGTGTCGAGCGGCTACGACGAGCAGGACACCGCGCACGCCTTCACGGGCGAAGCCGTCGAGTTCCTCCAGAAGCCGTACAAACCCACTCAGCTGCTGGCGCGCCTTCGCGACCTCGTCGCCGCCGCGCGCGCGGGCTGAGATAATCGTCTCCGCCCGAGGAGCCCCCATGCGTTCCACCGCCCGTCTCGCCGTCACCGCGCTTCTGCTGGCCTGCGCCTCCAGCGGCGCGCGGGCCCAGACGTTCCGCACCGCCGACACCGTGGTGCGCCGCCTCTGGCAGTTCGGCATGGAGCAGTCCGAGACCGAGCGTCTCGCGCAGGTCCTGATGGACTCGATCGGGCCGCGGCTCTCGGGAACGGCCGGCTTCGCCTCGGCGACCGAGTGGCTGGAGCGGACCTACCTGGGCTGGGGCGTGACAGTCCGCCGCGAGCGCTACGGCACCTGGCGAGGGTGGCGGCAGGGCGCGGTCCACATGGAGCTGATCGCGCCGCGAGTGCAGTCACTGGAGGTGGAGCTGCTCGCCTGGAGCCCGGGCACCGGCGGCCGGCCGGTCGAGGGCGATGTCGTGGCGGTGCCCGACCTCGCCGACACGGCGGCGGCAGGGCAGTGGCTCCGCACGGTGCGCGGCAAGTTCGTGATGATCTCGCCGCCCGAGATCATGTGCCGGGCGCCGCAGGAGCTGGAGCGCTGGGCGCGCCCCGCGACCGTCACGCGCATCAACGCCCAGCGCCAGGACCTGCTGCGGCAGTGGCAGGCGCAGCAGCGGATGTTCGCGGGCGGGATCGCGCGGCGCCTCGATTCGGCCGGCGTCGCGGGGATCGTCACCACCCTCTGGTCCGGCGGCTGGGGCGTGAACAAGATCTTCTCGGCTACCGCCGAGCGGGTGCCGACCGTGGATCTCTCGTGCGAGGACTACGGCCTGGTGTACCGGCTCGCGAGCCGCAGCCAGGGTCCGCGGCTGCGGCTCACCGCCGACGCCCAGGGGACGGCGGCCGAGGTGCCGATGGTCAACGTGGTGGCCGAGCTCCGGGGCACCGAGCTTCCGAACGAGTACGTGGTGCTGATGGCGCACCTGGACAGCTGGCACGGCGCGACGGGCGCGACCGACAACGGCACCGGCACGATCACGATGCTCGAGGCGATGCGGATCCTGCGCGAGGCGTATCCGCGCCCGCGCCGCACGATTCTGGTCGCGCACTGGGGCGGCGAAGAGCAGGGGGCGCTCGGCTCGCAGTCCTTCGCCGAAGATCACCCGGACGTGATGGCGGGCCTGCAGGCCGCGTTCAACCAGGACAACGGCACCTGGCGGGCGGACACGCTCGAGGCCCAGGGGTTCGCACTGGCGGGCGCCAACCTGGCGCGGTGGGTGTCGCAGCTGCCGGCCGAGCTGAGCGACCACCTCCGGCTCGTCGTGCCCGGCCCGCAGGTCAACGCCGGCAGCGACCACACGTCGTTCATTTGCCGTGGCGCGCCGGCATTCCGGCTGCAGTCGGCATACCCGGAGTACCGGCAGTACACGTGGCACACCAACCGTGACACCTACGACAAGATCGTGTTCGAGGATCTCCGGAACAACGCGACTCTGGCCGCGATGCTGGCGTACGCCGCGTCGGAGGACCCGCAGCGGGTGCCACGCGACCAGAGTGTCCTGCCGCTCCGGGCGAACGGGCAGCCGCGCGCGTGGCCGCGTTGCGGGCCGCCGCCGCGGAGCTTCGCGCGGCCGGCTCCCTGAGCCGGCCCGCTTCGCGGCCCGCCTAACCGGGGGCTTCTTCGAGCAGGTCGCGGACGCTCTGGGCGAGCTCGGCGACCGTGTAGGGCTTGCGCAGGAAGGCCGCGCGCGCGCCGGCCGGCGGCGGCGGCTCGGGCTCGATCGAGCCCGTCACGAACAGAATCTTGAGCGCGGGGCGTTCGCGGTGGAGCGCGGCCGCCAGGTCGTGGCCGGTGGCGTCGGGCAAGCCGATGTCGGCGATCAGGAGGTCGATGGTGTCGCCGGCCGTCTCGGCCACGCGCGCCGCTTCGGCCGCGCTGGCCGCCAGCAGCACCCGGTAGCCCTGCTGCTGGAGGATGCGTTTCGTCACGAGGCGCAACTCGGTGTGGTCCTCCACGATCAAGATCGTCCCCGCACCGGTCGGCGGGGGCGTCTTGGCCGGCGCCTCCCCAGCCGCCGCTTCGCGCGAGCGCGGCAGCCACAGGGTGAACGTGGACCCCCGCCCGAGCTCGGACTCCACGAGGATGCGTCCCCTGCTCTGCTCGACGATACCGTAGCTGGTCGCGAGCCCGAGGCCGGTGCCGCGGCCCCGCTCCTTGGTGGTGAAGAACGGTTCGAACAGGCGCGCGCGGACCTGGTCGCTCATGCCGGTGCCCGTGTCGTGGACCGACAGGGTCAGCCAATCGCCCGGTTCGACCTCGCTCCGCGCCTCCGATGCCGCGACGGTGCGATTGGCCGTCGTAATCGTGACCGTGCCGCCGTTCGACATGGCGTCCCGGGCGTTGACGATGAGGTTGGTGACGACCTGCTCGGTCTGGCCCCGGTCCGCCCGCACCAGCCACGCATCGGGGGCGAGGCGCTCCTCGAGCCGGATCTGGGCGCCGAGGAGTCGGCGCAGCATCAGCCGCAGGTCCGCGACGATCTCGTTGGGGTTGAACACCGTCGGTGCGAGGGGCTGGCGGCGCGCGAACGCCAACAGCTGCCGAGTGAGCGTCGAGGCGCGGCCGGCCGTGGCCCGCACGGCGCTCAACGCCTCACCCATCGCGGGCGAGATGTCGGGGAAGCGCAGCGCGAGGTCCACCTCGCCGAGAATGACCGTGAGCAGGTTGTTGAAGTCGTGCGCGATGCCGCCGGCGAGCCGGCCGATGGCGTCGAGGCGCTGCGCCTGGCGTAGCTGCTCCTCGATCCGCCGCCGTTCGGTGTCGTCCTCGTACACCGCGAGCACACCGGTCACGGTGCCTTCGGCGTCCCGCATGGGGGCGACGCTCAGCCGCATGTCCAGAGTCGTTCCATCGCGACGCTGGCGTTTGACCTCGACGCCGGTGACCGTCTGCCCCCGCAGCGCCGCCAACAGCAGCGCTTGCGATTCTACCTGCATCCCCTGCGCCACAAGCGGGGGCGGACCGCCGAGCACCTCCTCGGTCTTCCACCCGAAGGTGGCCTCGGCCGCACGGTTCCAGAGCCGCACCTTATGCTCGGCGTCGAAGGCCACGACCGGCAGCGGCGAGGCCTCGAACACCGCGCGCAGCAGCTCCTGGGTGCGGCGCAGCTCCTCCTCGGCGACGCGGCGCTGCCACCGTTCCTCGGCTGTCTGGAGGGTGCGGAACAGCTGGTCCGGCGCCACGGGCTTGACCAGGTAGTCGCAGCTCTGGTCGCGCAACGCCCGCACCGCGCTTTCGAGCGTCGCGTTCCCGGTCAGGATCACGACCTGGGTCAGCTGCGAGAGCTGGTGGAGCTGCGCGGCCAGCTCGAGGCCGTCCATGTCGGGCAGGCGCAGGTCCACCACCGCGAGCGCCAGCGGCGTAACCATGGCCCGGGCCAGCTCGAGGGCGTGGGCGCCGCTGCCCGCCGTGGTCGGCAGGTAGCCGTGGAGCCGCAGCACGTCCTGCAGCGTGTGGGCGAGCTGCTCGTCGTCGTCCACCACCAGGATGGGCAGCTGCGCCCGCACGGTGGCGGTCACCGGAGCAGCTCCACCAGCCGCTCGATCGGGAACGGCTTGAGCAGCGCCCCGTGCACCAGCCCCGGCGGAACAGTCGCAACAGTCTCATCGAGGGTGTCGCGATTGCCGGAGTACAGGATCAGCAGCACCGCCGGGCTCACCCGCTTGATGGCGAGCACCGCGTCCATCGGCGACAGCTGGTCCAGCCTCAAGTCCAGGACCACGGCGCTCGGGGCCTGCCGCTCGAGCCGGTGCAGCGCCTCGTCGAGGTTTTTCGCTTCGGCGGCGGCGATGCCCCGCGCCCGCAGCAGGTCGGTCAGCGAGTGCAGGAAATCGGGGTCGTCGTCCACGACGAGCACCGTCTCTTCCTGGCGCCGGGCCTCGTCGAGCAGGGCGAGCAGCTCGGGCAGGGCCACCGGCTTGGGCATGATCCGCAGCGCCCCGTCGCGCTCGGCCTCGGCGAGCAGGTCCCGCGCGGCGTAAGCGGTCATCAAGACCACGCGCGTGCCCGGCCGGTTGGCCTTGATCGCCCGCAGCGCGTCGACGCCGTTGAGGCCTGGCATGCGGACGTCCATCAGCACGATGGCGAGGCCGGGCTGGGCCGCGAGTGAGACCGCTTCCTCCCCGGAATGGGCGGCGACGGGCTCCCACCCGTGGAGCTCCAGCACGTCGCACAGGGTCTTGACCATTTCGTGGTCGTCGTCCACCACCAGGATCCGGCGCGTCATGCGGCGCCCCCCGGAGGGGGGGCGTCGGGAAGGTCGAGCGTGAACGCCGCGCCCTGGCCGGGCTCACTGGCAACGGTGATCTCGCCGCCGTTGGCGCGCGCGAGCATCCGCGACACCGCGAGGCCGAGCCCGATACCGCGCGCCTTCGTGGTGAACAGCGGCTCGAACACACGTTCCAGATTCTCGGGCGCGATGCCCGGGCCGGTGTCGCGCACGTCCACCCGCACGCGGCCGTCGTGCCGGCGCGCCGACAGCGTCAGCACGCCGCCCTGCCCGTGCATCGCCTGCACCGCGTTCACCACCAGGTTGAGCACCACCTGTCCGATCTGCTGCGGGTCCGCCTGCAACACCACGGCCGGCGGGGGGAACTCGCGCTCGACGCGGATGCACGGCGGCACCGCCGCGCGGCTCACCTGCTCCTCCACCAGCGCGTCCAGCCGCACCTGGGTCCGTTGCGGCGGCCTGACCCGCGCGAAATCGAGCAGGTCGCCGATGATGCGCTCGGACTGCCGGACCTGCGCGCGCAGGATGCCGAAGTACTCCTTGACCTTCGGGGGCGCGTCGGGCAGCGTGGCCTCGAGGAAGTAGACCGAGTTGGTGATGACACCGAGCGGGTTGCGCAGCTCGTGCCCGACGCTGCTCGCCAGCTGGCCGAGCGTCGCCAGCCGCTCCTTCTGCACCAGCCGGTCCTGCGCTTCATGTAGCGCCGCGTTGGCCGCGCGGAGCTGCTGGTTCACCTCCTGCAGCTGCTGCGCCCGCTGGAACACCTCCGCTTCCATGCGCTCAGCCCGGTGACGCAGCTCCTCGGTCAGACGGCTCTGCTCGGTGCCGCGCTGCTTCAGGCGGACGAACTCGGTGACGTCCTCCACCCGGTGGATGATGTAGGCGACCCGGCCGTCGGGCCCGAGGACCGGCGAGCTTACCGGGCTCCAGAACCGCTCCTCGAAGCCGCCGCCCTCGGACTGTGGCCGGCGGATGTCGTACTTCTGCACCGCCATCGCCTCGGCGCCCCGGCCCGCGAGCACGCGGTCCAGCGACGCGCGGAGGTTGTTGCGGGTTCCCGTGGCGCTCGGATCGTCCGGATTGCCCGGGAACACGTCGAACAGGCCCCGTCCCACGATCGCGCGCCGCTCGGTCATCGTCGCGGCGAGGAGGGCCTCGCTGACGGCCACGATCGTGAAGTGCGGCGCGTCGGTGTCCAGCACGAGGTAGAGGCCGGGCGCCGACTCGAACAGCGCCCGGAAGTCCGGCCGCCGCGCGGTCTGAGGACCGGAAATGCGCGCGGCCGGCCGCCGCTCCGCCGGGGGGGTCTTCCTCACACCTTGCCCGACGACGCGAGCAGGCCCGCTTCCGACGACGCGGGCAGAGCGAGCGTGAAGGCGGCGCCGCGACCGGGCTCGCTCGTCACCGTGATGTCGCCGCCGTTGGCGCGCGCCAGGGTCCGCGATACCGCGAGCCCCAGGCCGATGCCCCGCGCCTTCGTCGTGAACAGCGGCTCGAAGATGCGGCCCAGGTTCTCCGGCGGGATGCCCGGCCCGGTGTCGCGCACCTCCATCTGCACGTGGCCCTCGCGCCCGCGCGCGGAGAGAATCAGCAGGCCGCCCGGCTCGCTCATCGCCTGCACCGCGTTCACGACGAGGTTCAGCACCACCTGCCCCACCTGGACGGGATCCACGTGCACGGCCGGCAGCGACGGCGGGAAGTCGCGCTCGATCCGGATCCGGGGCGGCACGCTCACGCGCCCGAGCTGCTCTTCCACGAGCGCGTCGAGCTGCACCAGGCTGCGCTGTGGCGGCTTGACCCGCGCGAAGTCCAGCAGGTCGCCGACGATCTTTTCCGACAGGCGGATCTGCGCGCGCAGGATGCCCAGGTACTCCTTGATCTTGGGCGGCGCGTCGGCCTGCGTGGCCTCCAGGAAATACACGGCGTTGGTCATCACGCCCAGCGGGTTGCGCAGCTCGTGACCCACGCCGCTCGAAAGCTGGCCCAGGATGGCGAGCCGCTCCTTGCGCACCAGCTCGTCCTGGGCTTCCTGCAGGCGGCGCATCGCGCTTTCCCGCTCGCGGGTGCGCCGGGCGACCTGCTCCTCGAGCCGCAGGTGCTCGCCGCGAATGTGGTCCGCCATGATCCGGAACGCCTCGGCCAGCCGCCCCATCTCGTCGTCGCCCGCCACCGCCGGCCGCCGCGCGTAGTCGCCCGCGGCGATGCCGTCGGCCGCGAGCGTCAGCTCGCGCAGCGGGCGCGTGAGGCGGCGGCTCAACGCCCAACCGGCCGTAGCGCCCAGCGCCACCACCACCAGCGCCAGCACCGCGAACCAGCGTAGCAACGAGCGGGTGCGCGCCAGGACCAGGTCGCGCGGGAACTCGACGGCGATCACGAACGGCGTCCCCGCGATCGGAGCGGCGCCGGAGAGGCGCATGCTGCCGTTGCGCGCGTAGGTGGCCCCGGACACCCCGGTCAGGACCGGCGGCGGACGCTCGACGCGCGCCAGGAGGTCGGTCCAGAGGTCCCCGGCGGCATTGCCCATCAGCAGCACCGCTCCCTGGCCGATCAGCGCCGAGATGCTGCGAATCGCCGCCGGACCGGCGGCGAAGCGGCGACGCTGCACCACGTGACCGGCGACCTGGCCCGCGACGAGGATAGGGGCGGTGACCTCGTAGAAGACCGAGTCGTGGTGCAGATAGAGGGGGCTGACGGCCGCGGAATCGGGTCGCGGGGGGGCGGAGCTGCCGGAATCGGTCGCGCCTAGAGACCGCTCGGGGAACGCGGCGAGGACCCGCCCGTCCCGCGCACGGACCTCCACCGCGACCGTCTGGACGGTGTCGGACCCGAGGCGCGTGAGGGCGCGGATCACGGCGTCGCGGCGGGCGGGCGCGGGCGCCCGGAGCAGGGCGACGACGCCCGGGTCGCTCGCCACGGCCGCCACCTGGGTGGTGCGGGTCCGATATTGCGGCTCTGACATCTGGGCGAATTGTCCGGCCACGCTGCGCAATCGCTCGAAGGCCGCCGCCGTCGCCGACCGACTGACCACGCGGTAGGCCACCACGCCAAACACGCCGACCGCCGCGAGCAACAGGCCGCCGATCAGCGCCGGCAGCTTCGATTCGATGGACCAGGACCGCCCCGTCGCGCCCATCGCCACCCCCCACGCGTGCGCAACACCCCCCCGGCGCCGCGCCCCTTGCGCGCCGCCGTTGCGCCTCGCTCCCCTCTAACAAATGTGGTGCGGCGGTTCGGCGGGCGCGCCTCGGTTCCCGCTGACAGGCCCGTGTCGGCCGCTTCCTACAAGGCGGGGACCCCGCCTACGGGGGGCAGACCACGCTCCAGGACGTAACGCACCAGGTCCGCGTTGGAACGCAGGTGCAACTTGTCGAGGATGCGCCGCCGATAGGTGCTGATGGTCTTGGTGCTGACGCCCACCTGAGCCGCGATCTCCTTGTTGGAACGGCCGGCGGCCAGGAGGTCCAGGACCTCGCGCTCCCGGGCCGACAGCTCCTTCGGGGCCGTGTCGCCGCGCGCCAGGGCATCCACCAACTGCTCGGCGAGGCGCCGGCTGAGGAAGATCTCTCCGCTGTGGACCTTCTGGATGGCGAAGATGAGGTCGGCCGCCGAGCGGGTCTTGCTCACGTAACCAGCAGCCCCCGCGGCGAGCGCGCGCACCGCGAGCTGGCCCTCCGGATAGACACTGAGGACCAGCGGCCGCACGGTCGGATGCTCGGTGCGCAACCGCTCGAGCAGGCCCAGCAGCCCCGGCCCGGGCATCCCGATGTCGATCACGGCGACGTCCGCGCTCTCGGTGCGCAGCAACGCGAGCAGCCCGTCGCCGTCCTCGGCCTCGCCCACGACGCTGATCGACGACTCTTCGGCGACCAGCTGCCGCAGGCCCGCGCGGACGAGCGCGTGATCGTCGGCGATGACGACGCGGATCACTGGTGCCGCTCGCGCCGAGCCGCCGGCAGCGGGATGCGGAGCTCGACCATCGTGCCGCGGCCCGGCTGGCCGCGTACGGTCACCGTCCCGCCCCACGCCGCCGCGCGCTCGTGCATGCCGAGCAGGCCCATGGAACGCGGCGCTGTCACGTACGCCGAATCGATGCCCTTGCCGTCGTCCCGCACGGCGAGGGTGAGACGGCTGGAGCCCAGGCGGAACCGGACCATCACGCTCCGGGCGGCCGCGTGCCGGGTCACGTTGGTGAGCGCTTCCTGGAGAGTGCGGAACACCGCGGTCGCCAGCTCGGGATCGAGCCGCACCTCCGCGGGGTCGGTGCGGAGCCGCACGATGAGGCCGGTGCGCCGCTCGAACTCCTCGGCCTGCCAGTGCATCGCCGCCGTGAGCCCCAGCTCGTCGAGGACGCGCGGGCGCAGCTCCATCGCGATGCGCTGCAGGGCCTCGTTCGTGGTTTCGACCAGCCGGCCCAGCGCCTCGAGCTTGTGGCGGACCGCCGGCGGGCTGCCCGCCACCCGCGACTCCAGCCATGCCAACTCGAGCCGCATGGCCGTCAGCGCCTGGCCAAGCTCGTCGTGCAGCTCCCGCGCGATCCGCGTCCGCTCCCGCTCGCGAACAGTCTCGAGGTCGTTCGCCAGGTCTCGCAGCTTGGCGCGGGAGCGCTTCTGCGCCTCCTCGGCGCGCCGGCGTTCGGTAACATCCTGACACACGCCGGCGAACTGGATCGGGCCGCCCCGGGCATCCACGAACACCTCGGCCGCCGCCTCGATGATGCGCAATTCGCCGTCGGGCCGCCGGACCCGGAGCACCACCGTGTACGGCGCCCCCGTCCTGATCGTCCGGTCCACTGCCCGGCGCAGAAGGGCGCGATCATCAGGCACGACGAGCTGCTCGAAAGCAGCGTACGAGCGAGGCGCGTCGTCGAACGCCACGCCGAGGATCCGGCACGTCTCTTCAGACCACGTGACCTTGTCCTGCTCGGCGTCCCACCACCACCCGCCGAGCGGGGCGAGGCGCTGGGCCGCCTGGAGCTGGCGCTGGAGCCGCTGCAGCTCCAAGGCCGGGTCCGGTGCGCCGCGCGCTTTCCGGCGACCGTTCCGGGACCGCCCCACACGTTTCACGTGCCTACATTGCGCCAGGCGCGCGGCGGCACGCAAGCGCGGCGTGGCTGGCGAGAAGAAGCTGGCCGCCTAGCCGCCTAGACGCCTGCCTTTGAGCATCACCACGCCGCCGCCAAACGTCCCCGCGACGACGTCCACGAGCCCGTCGCCGTCCACGTCCACGATGGCCGCGGCGGTGTAGGGCGAGAGCCCGAGGCTGGCCGCGAGTGCGCGATCGGCGACGAACCGCGGGTCCTGACGCGTACCGGTGTTGCGCAGCACCACGGCGTCTTCCTCCGAGCCCACGAGCAGGTCCAGGTCCCCGTCGCCGTCGAGGTCGCCGAACGCGGGCGCGCTGCGGCGACCGACGTCCACGCCTTCCCATTCGTCGCTCACCAGCGTGAAGCGCGGCGCGGTCCGGGTGCCGTCGTTCCGGTAGTAATTGAGGGTGCCGGCGGATTCCCCGATCACCAGGTCGAGGTCGCCGTCGCCGTCGAGGTCGGCGAGCGCCGGTGTCGTGTTGCTGCCGCGCGTGATCCGGACCAGCGCCGTGTCCGCGACCACCCAGCGCGTGGCGGCGGCGCCGCCGTCGTTGCGCCAGTACTGGACGACGTCCCGCCAGCTCCCGAGCAGCAGGTCGAGGTCCCCGTCGCCGTCGAGGTCGCCCAGGACGGGGGCGACGTGGAACAGGCCCTGCACCGCCGGCAGCCGCTGCAGCCGGAACGCCGGCGCGCGTGCGCGCCCCGTGTTCTCGAGCAGGTACAGCCGCCCGGTGGTCACGTCGGTGGGGTCGATCCGCGTGCCGACGACGAGATCGATGTCCCCGTCGCCGTCCACGTCGCCGGCCGTCACGGCCGACTCGATGCCGAGGTCGAGCGTGGGCAGCAGCCGGCTGGTGCGCACCGTGAACGCCTGCGGCGCCGTCTGCTCGATCAGGTGGAGGTTCTCGATGGAGGTGCGGTTGGCGTTGTACGCCCCGCCCAGGGTGCCGACCACCACGTCGGCGTCACCGTCGCCGTCCACGTCCCCGATCGTGGGCGCGTTGTACCCGCTGGTGCGGAGCGGCGCGCCCGGCGGGAAGGGCACCGGCTCGCCGAGCACGGTCTCGCGGCAGCTGCCGCGATTCTCCAGCTGCAGCACGCCCGGCTCGAAGTAGTCACCCCACAGCAGGTCGGGATCGCCGTCGCGATCGAGGTCGCCGAACGCCATGGTGTTGGCGCCGTGCATCGAGCCCGGCAGCAGCGCGACGATCTCGATGCCCTGCCAGCGCTCCTCGCCGAACGCGAACCGCGGCACGGCGCCCGGCCGCACCGGCTCGGCCGTCTCGTAGTGGTTCACGGTGCCCGCGACCAGCCCGATCAGCAGGTCGAGCCGGCCGTCGCAGTCCACGTCGAGGACCTGGAGGATGTTCTGCCGGTCGGCGAAGATGGGCGCGCCCGTCACGTCCTTCAGCGTGTCGGCCGCGAGCACGAACCGCGGGGCCCGCGCGGTCCCGTCGTTACGGAAGTAGCGGATGTGACTGAACGGGGCTTCGCCGAACAAGTCCCAGTCGCCGTCCCCGTCGGCGTCGGCGAAGCGGTACCATTCGCCCACGTCGAGGTCCTGGAACCGGTCGGTGCGCCACACCAGCCCCCCCCCGGGGGTGCGCTCGAACAGCGCCACCGCACCCGCCAGCTCCTGAACGAACAGGTCCTGGTCGCCGTCCCCGTCGATGTCCACCAGCTGCGGGCGCGGCGCGTTGAACCCGCCGAGGAACGGCTGCGGGATGACGACCCCGAGCGAGTCGGTGACCGGGAAGGCGGAGGGCTGCTTGACCCACGTCTGCTGCGCGCGCAGCGGCGGCGCGGCGGTCGCAAGAAGGACTCCCGCGACCCAGGGGAACGACCGCCTCACGGCGTCGGGGAGAGCGACAGGCCGGCGGTCTGGCGGCCGGTGTCCACCGCCGCGACCACGCGCCCCGCGGCGAGGTCGATCACGGCCACGCGGCCGGCCGGGCTCGCGGCCGGCGCGTCGTGCCGCATGCCCCCATGCTCGGCGTGCGCGCCCGCCGGCGCGGGGCCGCCGACGTTCTCGTTGGACACGAACAGCCACCGCCCGTCGCGGCTGGGCGCCAGGCCGTGCGGCTGGGCGAGCGCGGAGTCGCGGATCGTGCTCCGGACGCGCCAGTCGCGTGCATCCACGATCGCCACCGCGTTGTCGCGCTGCACGGCCACATAGACCGCGCGTCCGTCCGGCGCGTACGCCGGATGGTAGGGCCCTGCGCCCACGTGCACCCGCGTCAGGTAGCGCGGCGCGCCGGGGTCGGCCAGATCGAACACCAGCAGGTCGCCGGAGAGCTGGCCGGTCACGACGAGCCGCGAGCCGTCGGGCGCGACGGCGAACTGCACGAACGTGTTGGGGGGCCCGTCCACGGTGACCGGCGCGACGCGCTCCGTCTCGAGATCGACTACGGCGAGCTGGTTGGTAGCCACGCTGCCGACGTAGGCGTAGCGCCCGCGCGGGTGCAGCGCCAGCGCGTGGGGGCGCGCCACCAGCACCTCGAGCGGCTCGAGCGTCCGCATCGTCCGCCGGTCCACGACGCCGATGCGCGACGGCGGGTTGACCGCGGTCATGGACGGGGCGACCAGCAACCGGTCGCTCGAGGGATCGAGCGCCAGCATGCCGGCGGCCTCCACGTCGGCCTGCCCGGCGAGCCGGTTGGCGCGGTCGAACTTGAGGACCTTCCGCGCGCCGATCAGCGAGACATACCAGTACGACCCGTCCGGCTCGACCACGGTGTGGTGGGGGCGGCTGTCGGCGGCGAAGCCCAGCGCCTGGAGATCCACCGTCTCGAGGACCCGCCGGGTGCGGGCATCGATGACCGACACGCTCGCCGATGCCTGGTTTGGCGCGTACAGGACCGGACCCTGCGCGCGCGCGGCCGGCACGGCGAGCGCGCCCGCGAGTCCGACCAGCGCGACGGGGGCCCCCCCCCGGAGGCCCCCGCGCGTCCTGCCAGGCCGTGCCGACCCGGTCACGGGACGGGTCGCGACGGCCGGTAGCGTACCACGAACAGCCCTTCGCCGATCCCCGTTACGGCGACCGTGCCGCTGCGGAAGAACGGATAGTTGTTCCACGTGCCGGCGAACGAGGGCGTGTCCTCGCCCCAGGGATACGTGTCGATGAACCCCACTTCGCGCGGCCGCGCCGGCTCGGACACGTCGAGCACGCGCAGTCCCGCGGTGTAGTTGGACTGGAACATCAGGTTGCCGCGCACGTACAGGTTGTGGTCCACCGCGTGCGTGGAGGCGATGTACTCGTGCGCGAGCACCGGGTCGTCGAGGTCCGCGAGGTCCCACACCAGCGTGCGCGTCCCGGCGATCTGCCCGCTGAACTCGTCGCCCTCGTCGTTCACGTAGAAGAAGCGCTGGTCCTCGGTGAACCAGCCCTGGTGGGTGTAGGCGACGTTGGGATAGGTCGCGCGGGAAATGACGCGCGGCGAGCTCTTGTCCGTCACGTCCTGGATCGACAGCGCCCGCTCGTTGGAGCTGACGCAGATCTCGTGGCCGCGGTAGGTCGCGTCCGGCCCGCGGTAGTTCACGCACAGCGCGTCGTGCGTGTAGCCCCGCCCGGCCTGGGTGTCGGTGAAGCAGCCGACGAACCGCGGCCGTGTCGGCTCGCGGATGTCGATCATGTGCAGGCCGCCGCCGCAGGTCTGGCCGCCGCTGTTGCTGCCCACGGCGTACGCGAAGCCGCTCTCCTCATTGACGACGATGTTGTGGACGCTCGCCACCTCGCGATACGTCACCGTCGGCTCGAAGTGCACCGGCGGGTTCCGCACGCCGCGGAGCTGGGTGAGGTCGAAGAACTGCACCCCGTGCTGCCCCGAGCCGTCCGACACGATCAGCGCGTAGTTGCGGTAGACCTTGATCTCGCGCCACGCCGTGGCGAACGCGCCCTCGGTGCGCCGCAGATCGCCGACGTAAATGGGGTTCGCGGGGTTGGTCACGTCCACGAAGGCCGTCGCGTCGGTCCGGCCGACCAGCACGTATTCACGCCCGGTCTCGGGATCGGTCCAGCCCCAGTTGCCGCTGAGCTGGGTGCCGCGCCCCGCGCCGAGGGCGTTCAGCGGCAGGAACGACAGCAGGTCCACGTCGCGGCAGGGGAACTGCGCGGCCGTGCCGGCTTCGCAGGCACCTCGCCGCCGCGCACCATCGGCAGGTAGTCCGGCCGGCTCACGACCCGGCCGCGATCGCTCCACTGGCCCTGCGCCGAGCGCTCGAGCACGTACGCCGCGCCGGCGTTCTCGTCCTCGCCGGTCGCGCTCACCACCGCCACCCCGCCGGCGAGCGCGAGCGATCGGCCGTACTGGTGGCGCGCCGCCGGCGTGGGCGCCGCCGCCCGCGTCACGTCCGTCCAGGCGCCGCTCGCGTCGCGCCGCACCCGGTACACGCGGCCCGCGGCCTGGTCGCTGACCGGCGCCCCGACCCACAGCTCCGAGCCGTCGAACGCCAGCGACGCGCCGAACTGCTTGCCCGGCGCCCGGTCGAAGGGCCGCAGGATCATCGCCTCCTGCCAGCGGCCCGCGGTGTCCCGCCGCAGCTGGAACACGCCGCCGGCGTTGCGGTCGAAGCCCGGTGCGCCCACCAGCACGTCCTCGCCCGCGAAGGCGATCGTCTGGCCGAACCGGTTGTTCGCGGTGGTGTCGCTCGGGAGAATGCGCGCCAGCTCGCGCAGGCTGTCGTCCCCGACGGCGAACACGTACGCCAGACCGGAGTTGCGGCCCCGCCCCGTCGCGCTCACCACGGCTCGCCCGCCCGCCAGCGCGACCGACGCGCCGAACCGGTCGCCGCGCCGCGCATCGCTCGCGGTCACCACCCCCGCGGAACGCCAGGTCGTGCCCGATCGCCGGTACACGTAGACGGCGCCCGTGAGGCTGTCGCGACCGGGGGCCCCGACCAGTACGAGGTCGCCCCCGATCGCGACCGCGAGACCGAACGACACCGCCGAGTCCGGGCGCTCCAGCTTCGCCGCCTGCGTCCACGCGCCGGCCCGATCGCGGCTGAACACATATGCCTCGCCCGGCCGCCGCGGTCCGTTCGGCGCCGCGCCAATCACGGCCGTGTTGCCGTCCGCCGCGATCGTGACGCCGAAGTTGTTCCCTGCCTGCCCGTCGGCCGGCGTCAGTTGCGCCCGCTCGGCCCAGGCCGAGCCGGCGGCTGCGCCGCGCCGGTACACGTACACGATCCCGCTGCGACGCACCTGCGTCGGCTCACCAACCAGCACGTCGGAGCCCGAGACCGCGACCGCCACACCGAAGCCCTGGGCAAGGCCAGCGCTGGGGAGCGCGCCGAGGAGCGCGGACGCCAGGGCGATCCGAGTGAACAGCTTCATCTCGTCATTCCCTCCTGAAACAGGGCTGACTGGACTATCTGGAGTATAAGGAAGGGTTGGAAGCTAGCCCCGCGAACCCCGGGTCAACACCCCCGTGGTTCGACTGCCCGATAGCGGGGCCGAGTGGCATCGGAGGGGGGCCGGACGCTGCCGGCAGGTCAGGCTTGGAGGTCGTCCCCGGTGCGGACCGGACGGCCGGGATCGCTGATCCAGTCGCTCCAGCTGCCGGCGTACAGCTTCGGCATCGGCAGACCGGCCACCACCATCGCCAACGCGTCGTGGCACGCGGTAACGCCGGAGCCGCAGTACACAGCGGACTCGCCTGAAGGCGTGCCCGCCAGGATCCGCTCGAACGCGGCCCGCAGCTCGGCCGGCGGCTTGAAGCGGCCGGAGGCATCGAGGTTGTCCTTCCACGGCCGGTTGACGGCGTCCGGAATGCGACCCGCGACCTTGTCGAACGGCTCCTGCTCCCCGCGGAAGCGCACGGCTTCCCGCGCGTCCACCAGCCGCCGCTGCGCCGGCACGGCGTCGGCCGTCACGACCCATTCCCGGCGCGGTCGCGCGCGGAACGTCGTGGCCGTTCGCGTCTCCTCGCCGGCAAGGGCCGGGAACCCGGCGGCGCGCCATGCCTGCCAGCCGCCGTCGAGCGCGAGCGCGCGGTCGTGACCCGCGTACTGCAGCAGCCACCACAGCCGGGCCGCGTACGGGCCGCCCGACGCGTCGTACCCGACCACGGTCGTCTCGGCGCCGACCCCGAGCCGCGACAACGTGCGCTCCAGCGCGTCGGGCGTGGGAAGCGGATGGCGTCCCCGGTCGGTGACCGGCGGACCGCTGAGATCGTGCAGGCAATCGGCATACACGGCGCCGGCGATGTGCGACTCGCGATACGCGCGCCGTCCGGCCTCGAGATCCTTGAGATCGTAGCGACAGTCCACGACGAGCCAGGCGGGGTCGTCGAGCCGCCGGGCGAGCGCATCAGCCGTGATCAGCGGGCCGGTCACGCCGCGGGGCGAGGGCGGCCGCGCAGCTGCGCCCAGCGGGCGCGCAGCGTGTCGGCCACGGCGCGGTCGGCGCGCGCGCTCACCAGCCCGGCGAGCGAGGTGCCGTACCGCACCGTCAGGACCAGCGACAGCGCGAACAGCGCGGCGGTGATCGTCGTGTTCTGCCACCCGACGACCTGCCACTGTCCGCGCCACGCGACGTGCAGCGCGTCGCTGAACGGGGAGAGGTACGAAATCTCCCACACGTCGCGCGGATCGGCGCCGCGCGAGCCCACGATGTCGCCGAGGAGATGCAGATGCACGGTGAGGAACGCGGCGAGCGCCGCGCGCAGCTTGTGTTTCGCCGCCACGGCGACGAGCCCGGCGATGGCGAGCGCCGCGGGCAGGCCGTGGCCGTACACATGATGCCACGAGTACCAGTCGGTCTCGGCCATGCCGAGCCGCCTGGTCGCCGCGTCGACGATCAGGCCGACGCCATCGAGGTCCGGCGCCGCGCCCGCCCAGGCGGCGAGCGCGAGGTCACGCCCCGTGCGCCGTGTCGCCGCCCCCGCGCACCAGCCCGCGAGCAGGTGGGTGACGACGTGCACGCGCGTCGAGTCCCCGGGCGGCCGGCGGCTCCTAGTTGCCGCGCGCGAAGAACGTGGCGGGCGAGCCGAGGAAACCGAGACCCGCCGGCGCCGACGCGGTCGCCGAGACCTGGTTCGGGCCGAACCCGACGATCCAGCTCTGCACCGCGGCGCGCCCGTTGGCATCGCTCGCGGTCACGCCACCTGTGATCGTGCCGTTGCCGCTCAGGATGGCGAACGTCATCGGCACACCGGCCATCAGGTGCCCGCTGGGAGTCGTCAGCACCACTCCCGGCGGAACGCCGACCGCCGATCCAGCCGTCACGTGCTGCTCGAGCGGCGGCACCCGCGTCATGAACGCGAGGGTGTCCACCGCGCCGAACGGGCTGAAGTTGCGCACGGTGCCGCCGACGCCGCCGCCACCCTTCCGCATCGCGTACAGCGGCTGCGGGCCAAGGACGGCGAGCGCGCGCCCGAGCAGGCCGCCGGCCAGATCGAACATGCCGCGCCGCGAGGCCGACCCCACCTCGATGTCGGCGCAGGAAAGGAACGGCGCCGGCGCGAACGGCAGCACCTCGATGGTTGTCGGGTTGACCTCGGGCACGTTGTGCGCCAGGCGCAACCGGTCCAGCAGCTCCTGGTCCTCGACCGCCACGCACACCCCCACCAGCACGTCCTGCGTGAAGCCCGCCGTCGAGTGGTATTCGTAGAACTGCGGGTACTGGTCGAACTCGGTCAGCAGCGGGAACGGTGAGTCCGGCAGCCGCCGGATCGTCACGACCGCGGGCTCCTCGACGCTGCCGCCGGGGATTTCGACGCCCGCGTGCTGCGTTTCCGTCACGACCGTGGTGGTGGGATCATTCGGCGAGATGATCCCGACCGCGCCGTCATCGCCCAGCGCGGCCACCGTGAAGACCTTGGGCAGCCCGACGGTGCAGAGGAACCCGTTGAGCAGCGCCACCAGGCGCGGCAAGTCCGGCGAGCTGCCGCCGACCAGCCGGTCGCTGTTGAACCGCTCGAGCGTGAAGTTCACGAGATTGATGGCGCGCCGCCGCGCCTCGGCCGGGTCGGAATTGAGGAGCTGCAGGATGTCCCGGAACCGGTTCAAGACGGTGCTCTGATCCGCCGGCTGGAACGTGGTGCGGATCAGGTGCTCCATGCCCGCCGGAGTGATGCATTTGCGCGCCGCCTCCTGGAAGGTCGGGTCGGGGACCGAGGGCTGCGTGGGGCGGTCGCTACAACCTGTCGCGACGGCACAGCAGAGGACGGCCAGCAGGAGCTGCCGACGCATGGCATCTCTCCGGTTTGAGGCGGCGTATCTGTTTGCCCTTCAGGCACTTCCAGCACGATAGGAACGGGGCCCTAGTATCCCCTCAGCACTGGAACGACGCAAGAACCGGGCGCCGGGCCCTCGGGAGACCCCTAGGGCAGCCCGACCGCCTGCCGGAAGCCGGGGTGACGGGCGATGTCGCGGAACCACCAGCCCGGGTCGGTCGCGAACGCCTGCCGCCGCGATGGGTTGGCGGCGAGATACAGGCGGAGCTGGGCGACGGCTTCGGTCGTATCGCCCAGGAGGGTGTAGGCGAAAGCCGCGATGTTCGCGAGATCGCGCGTCGGGTCCACGAGGGCGTCGCCCTTCGCGCGCGCGACCACGCGCCGCGCCGAGTCGGGCTGCCCTGCCCGCGCGAGGACGGCCGCGACGCGCAGCTGCCCGGCCAGCCGCTGGTAGTTCCGGCCGGCGGCCGGCGTGAGGGAGTCCAGCGCGTCCACCAGACGCCACGCGAGCCCAACGTCGGCGCTTTCCGCCGGGGAGGTGAGCATCCACAGCCGGCACTCGGTGAACCGGGGATTGGTTGGGAACCGCCGGCCGGCCTCCGCGCAGGTGCTCCTGGCCTCCGGGAACACGCCGAGATCGTAGGCGGCGAAGAACAGCCTTTCGTAGATCTTGTCCGCGTTGCCGAGAAACGCGTCGGCGTCGAGCGCGGCCCGGGCGGCGTCGCGGACGTTCACACCGGTCGTGGTCGGCAGCTGGTTGTAGAGATGCGAGAGCGAGGCCCAGGCGCCGGCCGTGCGGGCCCGCTCGAGATCGGCCTGCGCCTCCCGCAGGAGCTGGTCCGCGCGCGCGGGAGTGCGCTCGAGCTGGAGCAGCCACCGCCAGTAGCGCAGGTTGCCGCGGACCTCGAGGGCGTCGGGATTGTCCGCATCCCGCAGCAGCGCGGAATCGGCCCACTCGATGCCCCGTCGAATCCACGGCTCGGCCGCGACGGGATTGTCGGCACCGATCGCCCGGGACCGGGCGTACGCCGCCTGGGCGCGCGCCACCACCGGGCTGGGCCAGCGGCGGTCGAGCCGCGCGGCCTCGGCAAGCAGGGAGTCGGCGGCCGCCCAGCTGCTCGCCAGGGCGACGGTGTCGCCCGCGGCGCCCGCGGAGTCGAGCTGCTTGCGCAGCCGCTCGGCGCGCTGCAGCAGCACCCAGGCGTCCGGGTTGCTCGCGCCGGCGCGCTGGTCCCGGAGCCGGATCTCACTCCCCAGCTGGCGGCGCACCAGCTCGGTGGCCTGGGCCACCAGCGAGTCGCGCAGCGCGAGCGCCTCGGCGGCCGGGCGGCCGATGCTGGCGCGCGCGATCACGGCGCCACTGACGCCGTCCACCAGCTCCAGGGAAACGCGGACGTTCTCGCCGTCGGGTCGGACGCTGCCCTGCACCAGCAGCGCGGCGTTCAGGAGCCGCGCGATGCTGTCCGTGCCCAGGGCGCGGCCGCGGACTTGTTCGGCACCCCCGCGCGAGACGACGTTGAGCCCCCGGGCGCCGCCGAGCGCCGAGATCAGGCCCTCGGTCAGGCCGTCGGCCAGGTACGCCAGCTCGTGGTTCGGGCTGAGGTCATCGAAGTACAGCACCGCGACGCGGGTGGAATCGAGCCCGCCGTAGCCGGCGCCGCGGTTGGTCCCGCGCAGCGCGACGGCCGCGGCGACCCCGCTGAGCACGAGCACCAGGGCGCCGCCGGCGATGACCGCGGGCCGGCGCCAGGCCTGGGGCGTCACGGCGGGGCGCGCCGCCGTGAGCCTCGGCCGGGTCGCGGTGCGGCGCGTCGCGAGGGCGCTGAGCGGGGTGCCCAGGGCCTCCGTGAACTGCGCGGCCGTTTGCGGCCGGTCCGCCGGCACCTTGGCGAGCGCCCACAGCAGCGCCTCCTCGACCTCCTCCGGGACGGTGTCGCGCACCACCCGCAGGCTCGGCACCGCTTCCATCGTGTGCCGCGCCATGATCGCCCGCGGGTTGGCGCCGGTGAACGGCGGCTGGCCCGTCAGCATCTCGTAGCCCACGCACGCCAGGCTGTAGAGATCCCCGCTGGGGCCGACTTCGTTGCCGTGCGCCTGCTCGGGGCTCATGTAGAGCGGCGTGCCGACCGTCGTGCCGGTCTGGGTCAGCTTGCTGTCGTCGAGCGAGGTCACGGCGCGGGCGATGCCGAAGTCCGCCACCAGCGCGTGGCCGCCCTGGAGCAGCACGTTTTCCGGCTTGATGTCGCGGTGCACGATGCCGAGCCCGTGGGCGTAGCCGAGCGCGTCGGCGATCTCGAGGATGATCCGCAGCGCGTCGTCCACCGGGAGCATGTTCTCGCGGTCGAGCCGGTCGCGCAGCGACTCGCCCTCGACGAACGGCATGACGTAGAACATCAGCCCGTCGGCGACGCCCGAGTCGTACAGGCTGAGGATGTGCGGGTGCTGGAGCCGGGCGGAGACCTTGATTTCGCGGTCGAACCGGTCCGCGCCGACCGACGCGGCGAGCTCGGGGTGCAGCACCTTGATGGCCACGCGCCGCTCGTGCCGGAGGTCCTGGGCCACGAACACCGTGGCCATGCCGCCCTTGCCGACCTGGCGCTCGATCCGGTAGCGGTCGGCCAGGACCAGCGACAGCCGCTCCAGCGTGGTGGGCCCGTCGTCGGGGTCACGGTGCACGCTCTTGCCGCATTGAGCGCAGAAGACGGCCTCCGCGGTCAGCGGAGCGCCACACGTCGCACAGGTCGGTGTCGACTCCATCGGCAATCTCAGAGGAAGAAACCGGCGTGCAGGACCCCGCGCAAGCGCGCGTCTAGCGCCGGAGCAGTGCCTCCGCGTTGCCGCCGAGGATCTTCGCGACGTCGCCCGCCGGCAGGCCGGTGGCCGCGACGCTCTCCCGCATCTTCCGGATGCTGCCGATCTGGTGCGGGTAGTCGCTGCCCGCCAGCACGTGCTCGGCGCCCGCGAACTGGACCGCGAGGCGGATCGCCGCGGGATCGAAGTTCACCGTGTCGTACCAGCAGCAGCGCTTGAGGTACGTGCTCGGCGGCGCGGGGATGTCGCGGCGGCACTCCGCGAACGCTTCGTAGCCCCGATCGAGCCGCTCGGCGAGATACGGGATCGCGCCGCCCAGGTGCCCGAGCACCCACCGGATCCGGCTGTACCGCTCCATGACGCCCGCGAACACGAGGTGCGCGGCGGCGAGCGTGGTGTCCATCAGGAACCCCACCAGCGGCATCAGCCAGTACTCGGTCATCGCTTCCACGCCGAGCGGGTGGGTGGGGTGGATGTAGAGCACGCAGCCCAGCGCGTCGGCCGCCTCGTACAGCGGCCAGTAGCGCCGCTCGGCGAGCGGCGTGCCGTTCACGTTGCTGAACAGCATCGCGCCCGGAAGGCCGAGCGTCTGCACCACGCGCTCCAGCTCGCGCACCGACGCCGCCGGGTCGTTGAGCGGCAGCGTGCCGAGCGCGGCGAAGCGCGCGCCGCGCTCCTTCACGATCCGGGCGAACGCGTCGTTCACGAGCCGGGCCAGCTCCACGGCGAGCGCCGGCTCTTCGACGTGGGTGCCGGGCGTGGTCAGGGAGATGAGCTGCCGGTCCACGCCTTCGGCCGCGAGCACGCCGTCGCGGTACGCGATGTCGCGATGCCCGCGCACCGCGACGTTGTAGTCGCCGGGATAGTGCACCACCGGGTTACCCTCGGCGTCTTCGGTCACGCGCACGCGGCTCCTGCCGCCGTGAAGCGCGTCGAGGTAGGCGGGCGGATAGAAGTGGTTGTGCACGTCCACGATCACGCCGGAATCCTCCGAGCGGCGGCGTAGCGGCGCCACGCCCAATAGACCGGCAGGCCGGACAGTACGATCGCCAGTCCCACGGCGCTGCGGCGCGGTTCGCGCAGCACCTCGTTCACGACGATGGCGCCCGAAGCGAGCGCGAACAGCACCGGCAGGACCGGCACCAGCGGCGCCCGGTAGGCCGGCCGGTATTCGGCCCGTCGCCGGAGCCACACCAGCGACAGCGCCATCAGGCCGAAGAACAGCCATTCCGTATACACCACGCGCCTGAACAGCGCGCCGTAGGTATTGGTGGCGACCAACACCGTGGCCCACGCGGCCTGGAGCGCCACCGCGCGGTGCGGCGTCTGGTAGCGCGGGTGGACGTCGGCCAACGCACTGAACAGGAGGCCGTCGCGCGCCATCGCGTAGTACAGGCGCGGACCGGCCAGCACCACACCGCCTAACGCGCCAAGTGTCGAGACCACGACCAGCACCGCGGTCACGGTCCGGCCGCCCGAGCCGAGCACCGCGTCGGCCGCGTCGGCCGCCACCGCCGGCGACGTGATCAGCCGCTCGACCGGCAGCACGTGCAGGTACGCGGCGTTGAGCGCGATGTAGCACGCGGTCACGACCAGCGTCCCCACCAGCAGCGCGCGCGGGATCGTCGTCTCCGGCTCGCGGGTCTCCTCGGCGGCGTAGGCCACCATGTGCCAGCCGCCGAACGCGAACAGACCCGCGACCAGCGCCAGCAGGAAGCCCCGCGCGGTGAGCGGCGTGCCGGCCACCGCGGCGGCGGCGGGAGCTCCCGCATCGCCCACGAGGAGCAACACCACCGCCAGCGCGGCGACGGCTCCGACCTTCGCGATCGTGAGCGCCGTCTGCACCGCGCTCCCCAGCCGGACGCCCACGTAGTTGACCGCCGAGAGCGCCAGAACGGCCCCGATCGCCGTGAGGCGCTGGCCCGCGTCACCCAGCGGCACCAGCTCGGCGGCATACCGGGCGAAGATCATCGCGATCGCGGCCGCGATCCCCGTGTGGACGCTCCAGAACATCGCCCAGCCCCACAGAAACCCGGCCTGGGGCCCGTACGCCTCGCGCAGGAACGCGTAGACGCCGCCGCTTCTGGGGAACGCCGAGGCCAGCTCGGCGCACACCAGCGCGCCGGCGAGCGTGAGCGCGCCCGCCACCAGCCACACGGCGTAGATGCCGCCGGCCGTCGGCACCTGCGCGGTGATGAGTGACGGCTGGACGAAGATGGACGCGCCGATGATGATGCCCACCACCATCGCGGTGGCGCGGACAAGGCCGAGGGACCGGCGGAGCGCGGGGGTCTCGGGGGGCACGGGGCGCAACGTTACGCCGGCCTGGGGGTTCGCCGCCACGGGCGACGTTACGAATTGCTTCGTATTGACAATTACGAATTCCTTCGCAATAATCCCGGCACCATGGCCCGCCCCCGTTCCGAGCACCCGACCAACGCCGAATTGGCGATCCTGCGCGCCCTGTGGCGGCGCGGCCCGAGCACCGTCGCAGAGGTTCGCGCGGAGCTCGATCAGAAGCACGCCGTCGGCTACACCACCGTCCTGAAGCTCCTCCAGATCATGGTGGAGAAAGGCCTGGCCCGCCGCGACGAAGCGCGGTGGCCCCACGTCTACCGCGCCGCGGTGACGGAAGAGGCGACGCAGAAACGCCTGGTGCGCGATCTCATGGACCGCGCGTTCGGCGGGTCCGCGGCGGACCTCGTGCTGCGCGCTCTGGCGGCGAAGCCTGCGAGCGCCGAGGAGTTGGAGGAAATCCGCGAGCTGCTGGACCGCACTGGAGAGACCACGTGAGCGTGACGCGCGCGGCGCTCGGCCGGTTGCGGCTCAGCCCCTAGACTGGACGCCGGGGCGCGGTAGCTTCGGGGGCACCTGAGCCGCGCCCCGACGTGAACCTTCCGCAACTCCGCTGCCCGGCCTGCGGCGTCGAGCTTGAGCTCGACGACCGCTTCTGCGCCAAGTGCGGCGCCGCGATGCCCGCGACCCCAACGACGCCCACCGGCGCGTCGGCCGCGAGCGCGGCCGCCGACGACGAGGCGCTCGAGCGCGCCCTCCACGAGGCGCTGGCCCCGAACTACCTGCTGGTGCGCCGCATCGGCGCGGGCGGAATGGGCACGGTGTTCCTGGCGCGCGAGCCCGCGCTCAAGCGGCTCGTGGCCGTGAAGGTGCTCGCGCCGGCGCTCGCCAAGGACCCGACCTCCCGCGCCCGGTTCCAGCGCGAGGCCCAGTCCGCCGCCGGCATCTCCCATCCGAACGTGGTGTCCATCTACAGCGTCGGCGAGCTGGCCGACGGCACGCCGTACTTCGTGATGCAGCACATCGGCGGCGAGAGCCTCGCCGCCCGCCTCGAGCGGATCGGACCGGCGGAGCCCGCCGAGGGGCGGCGCATCCTCGGCCAGATCGCGTCGGCGCTCGCGGCCGCCCACGCGCGCGGCATCATCCACCGCGACATCAAGCCCGCCAACGTGCTGTACGACGACGAGTCGGGTCGCGTCCTGGTGACCGACTTCGGCATCGCGGCCGTGCTCCCGGGGGCCGAGGCGGAGCCGGCCACGAACCTCACGGGCACCGGCGCCTCGATCGGCACACCGCAGTACATGAGTCCGGAGCAGCTGCTCGCCGAGAAGGTCACGGACCGCACCGATATCTACAGCCTTGGCCTGCTCGCCTACGAGCTGCTCGCCGGCGCGGGGCCGTTCGCGCTCAGCTCGCCCCGGGAGATCCTCGCGGCGCACCTGCGGGACGCGCCGCGCAAGCTGTCCGACCTGAAGGCGGAGGTCGATCCCGAGCTCGAGAGCCTGATCGCCGGGTGCCTCGCCAAACAAGCCGGCGAGCGGCCCGACGCGGCCGCGCTGGCCCGCCGCCTCGGCACCACCGAGGCCGTGCTCGAGTGGCCGCCGCCGACGCTCGAGGGCCTGCATGGCGCGATGCCGAGAGTCGGTCGGCAGATCTCGGTCAGCGTCCTCTTGTTCGTCCTGCCTCCCATCGTGATGCTCGAGTTCGGCGCCGGGGTGCCGTGGGGGCCGGCGGGGGCGGGGGCCGTCGCGCTCGGCGTCCTGTGGCTGGTCGCGGTGGTCCTGCTCCTGTTCGGCGTGCGCCGCCTCGCGCGGGTGGCACGCGAGGCGGCCCGCGCGATCCGGGCCGGGTACGGGTGGACCACCGTGGGCGAAGTGCTCGCCGACCCACGCGGCGACACCGGCGCGCTGATCGCCGGTGCCCGGGAGTACGCCGCGCTCCCGCCGGCCGAGCGAAACCGGTTCCGTGCCTCGCGGCTGGTGGCGGCGTCCGCGCGACTGCTCGCCGTCCTGGCGCCCATCGCTACGTTGCTCCTTGTTTTTCTGGCCGGCGCCCTGCGCGCGACGCCGGCGGTCCTCGCGCCGGTCCTCGTCTTTCTGCCCTCGGTCCTGCTGGTGGCGGGCGCGGACCTGCTGGCCCGCGACGAAGGGCGCGCCGTATCCCACGCGCGCGCGCGACTTGCCCGCCGCCGCACCGCGCGCGAAGGCGCCCGGCCGCTGATCGACGCGTGGTATGAGAGCTTCGAAGGCGCGCGCCAGGGCCAGACGCTCGCGCGTGGCCCTGCCACCCACGCCCGGCTGGTCCGCGTCGCGACCGCCGCGGCTCTGTGGCTGCTGGTAGTCGGCGCCGCCCTGGTGATCCTGCCGTTGGTCGCGCTTGGCGCGCTGGGACCGGGCCTCCTCGGCGTCATCGCCCTGAAGCCCGCAGCGACCCAGAACAGGGTGCAGCTCGCGGGGCTGGTGCGGCCGTACCGGCCGCCGGCAGACTCGACCATCACCCCGCTGGCCGCGGGCGAAGCGTTCGTGCGTCTCTCCCCGGCTCGGGCGTCGGTCTATCCCACGCGCTCCGCCGCCGCCGGCGAAGGCCCGTCGTGGCTCCCCGACGGCGGGCCGGATCCGTTTCCGGACCTTTGGCGGGCCGAGTCGCTGATCGCGCGCGCCGCGCGCGGCGGCCTCACGCTCGACGAGCGGCGCTACCTCGAGCGCGTCGCCGAGAACCCGCGGTTCGCCCAAGTCCAGCAGCTCGGCCGAGCTCGCGGCCTCGACCGGTTCGGCGCGCTGTACGTGCTGCCGTTCCCCGAATCCGCCGTCTGGCTCGACATCCCCATCCCGCACTTCACCGCAACGAGGCAGGTCGCGCAAGTCAACCTCGCCCGCGCCGCGCTGCGCGTCGCGCAGGGTCGCACGCGCGAGGCCGAGACGCTGATCCGCGAGACCGCCTCGTACGGCCTGCTCCTCATGGATGAGGGCCACACGCTCATCGAAACGCTGATCGGGACCACGATCGCACGAAACGCCGGCGCGACGCTCCTGAGCTTCTACGCGGCCACCGGCCGGACTGCGGAGGCTGGGCGCCTCCGCAGGGCCTACGACTCGCTCAACAACCGCATCCAGGTGCTCGACAGCGCGCAAACCGCCGCCGAGGGCGGGCTGGCGGCTGATCCGGCGGCGCTGCGTCGCTACCTGATCGAGGTCCTGACCGACAGCACGGCCATACGCGGCCTCCGCTGGGAGGTGCTCCACATGCTCCAGCTCGTGCCCTGCACCAACCTGCGCGAGCTGACCTTCGGGCCCGCCGACGACATCCGGCGCGCAGTCGAAACGGCGCGGCGGCAGCTGGTGCGCTACCCCAGCGAAGCGGCGCTGTTCGAGGTCGCCCTGGAAACGACGCGGCGGGTCCGGCTGGAGAGCGTCGGGGTGACGGTGGGGTCGGGACCACGCGCAGCGGTCGCGCTCGCGCGCCTCAGCGGGGCGCTCCTTGGCAATCGCCGGATTCCCGGCTGCGCCGCGTTGGTGTTCGCCACGGCATTCGCGCCGAGCGAGTAGCTGGAGTTGCGCGGGGGGCCCGGGCGCCCGAACATTGGACGCGTCCCCTCTTCACCAGCCGAGGTGCCGATGACGGATGCGAGTGCATCGCTCCCAAGGGACGGGTTCGGCGCGACCCTGCGCCGCGACCTGTGGTGGGCGCAACCCGCGCTCGTCTTCCTCGTGCTCTCCGGCTTCATCGTCTACGCAACGTGGGCCGCGTTCCAGGGCATCAACCATTACCACGCGCCGTACCTCTCGCCCTTCTATTCGCCCGAGCTGTTCGGCAGCTCGCCCCACGCGTGGTTCGGCCCCAAGCCCGGCTGGTGGCCCGCCGCGCTACCCTGGTCGCCCGCGCTGCTCATACTCTGGGCGCCCGGCGGGTTCCGGCTCACCTGCTACTACTATCGCGGCGCGTACTACAAGTCGTTCTGGGCCGATCCGCCGGCGTGCGCCGTGGGCGAGCCGCGCTCCAACTACCGCGGCGAGCACCGCTTTCCACTCATCCTCCAGAACGCGCACCGCTACTTCCTCTATCTGGCGCTGGGCTTCGTCGTCATCCTCGCGATCGACGTCTGGCACGCGCTGTGGTTTCCTGATCCGGCGACCGGAAGGGCCTCGTTCGGCGTCGGCGTCGGCACGCTGGTGCTGCTGCTGAACGTGATCCTGCTCGGCGGCTACACGTTCAGCTGCCACTCGCTGCGCCACCTGGTGGGCGGCGGGCTGGATCGGCTCGCGGGCCGGCCGGTGCGGCGCACCGCCTACGCGTGCGTCACCTGCCTCAACCGGCGCCACATGCTGTGGGCGTGGCTCAGTCTGGTGTGGGTCGCCTTCAGCGACGTGTACGTGCGCCTCTGCGCCACGGGCGTCTGGACCGACGTCCGCCTGCTGTAGCGATGGCCGAGTATCCGCGTTCCGAGTACGACGTCCTGGTGATCGGCGCCGGCGGTGCCGGCCTGCGCGCGGCCATCGAGGCGTCGGTCGAAGGCGCGGCGGTGGGGCTGGTGTGCAAGTCGCTGCTCGGCAAGGCGCACACGGTGATGGCCGAGGGTGGCGTCGCTGCCGCGCTCGCCAACGTGGACGACCGCGACAACTGGCGCGTGCACTTCGCCGACACGATGCGCGGCGGTCAGTACGTCAACAACTGGCGCATGGCCGAGCTGCACGCGAAGGAAGCGCCGGAGTGCGTGCGCGAGCTGGAAGCGTGGGGCGCGCTGTTCGACCGGACGCCGGACGGCCGCATCCTGCAGCGCAACTTCGGGGGCCACCGCTATCCGCGGCTGGCGCACGTCGGCGACCGCACCGGGCTGGAGATGATCCGCACGCTCCAGGACCACGGCGTGCACCGCGGCGTCTCGGTGCACATGGAATGCACGGTGACCCGCCTCCTCCTGAGCGGCGGCCGCGTGGTGGGCGCGTTCGCCTACGAGCGCGAGCGCGGGACGTTCCGCCTGTTCCATGCGCGCGCCGTGGTGCTCGCCACCGGCGGCGTGGGACGCGCGTTCCGCATCAGCAGCAACAGCTGGGAGTACACGGGGGACGGGCACGCGCTCGCCTACGCGGCCGGCGCCGAGCTCATGGACATGGAGTTCCTGCAGTTCCATCCCACGGGCATGGTCTGGCCGCCGAGCGTGCGCGGCATCCTCGTGACCGAGGGCGTGCGCGGCGAGGGCGGCGTGCTGCGGAACAAGGACGGCCGGCGCTTCATGTTCGACGACATCCCGCCGCTCTACAAGCATCAGACGGCCGACAACGAGGAAGAGGGCTGGCGCTACTGTCAGGGCGACAAGGACGCGCGCCGCCCGCCGGAGCTCCTGACCCGGGACCACGTGGCCCGCTGCATCGTGCGGGAGATCAAGGAAGGCCGCGGCAGCCCCCACGGCGGCGTGTTCCTCGACATCTCGTGGATCCGGGAGCGCATGCCCAACGCGGCGGCGCACATCCAGCGCAAGCTCCCGAGCATGTACCACCAGTTCAAGCAGCTGGCCGACATCGACATCACCAAAGAGCCGATGGAAGTTGGGCCGACCACGCACTACATGATGGGCGGCGTGCGGGTGGACGCGGAGACCCAGATGTCCACGGTCCCCGGCCTGTTCGCCGCCGGCGAGTGCGCGGCGGGCCTGCACGGCGCCAACCGCCTCGGCGGCAACTCGCTGTCGGACCTGCTGGTGTTCGGACGGCGGGCCGGCCGGTTCGCGGCGCGCTTCGCGAAGGAGGAGGCCGCGGCCGCGCCCGACCCGGCCGAGGTCGAGCAGGCCGCGCGCGACGCGCTGGCGCCGTTCGATCGCGGTGGAGGCGGCGACGGCGACGGCCCGTACAAGGTCCAGGCCGAGCTGCAGGACCGGATGCAGGACCTCGTCGGCATCGTGCGCCGGGAAGACGAAATGCGGCGGGCGCTCGACGTCATCGCGGCGCTCACGGCGCGCGCCGCCCGCGTCCCGGTGACCGGAAACCGGGAGTACAATCCCGGCTGGCACACCGCGCTCGACCTCAAGCCTCTGCTGATCGTGAGCGAGGCCATCACGCGCTCGGCGCTGGTGCGCAAGGAGAGCCGCGGGGCGCACTTCCGCGAGGACTTCCCCGAGCGGGACGACGTCGCCGGCAAGGTCAACACGGTGCTGCGGCGCGGCGCCGACGGCGCGATGCACGTCGAGCAGCGGCCGACGCCGTCCGTCCCGCCCGAGCTCCTGGCCATCATCAAGGAGATGCTGTGACCACGGCCACCTTCCGCGTCTGGCGCGGCGACCGCGGGGGCGGCGCGTTCCGCGACTACACCACCGCGGTCGGCGAAGGGATGGTGGTGCTCGACGCCGTCCACCACATCCAGGCCGAGCAGGCGGGCGACCTCGCGGTCCGCTGGAACTGCAAGGCGGGCCGCTGCGGCTCCTGCTCCGCCGAGGTCAACGGCGTGCCGAAGCTGATGTGCATGACCCGCCTCTCCGACCTGGACCTCGCGAAGCCGGTCACGATCGCGCCCATGCAGGCCTTCCCGCTCGTGCGCGACCTGGTGACCGACGTGTCGTGGAACTACGAGGTGAAGAAGCGGATCCGGCCGTTCGCGCCCCGCCCGCCCGACGCCCCCGACGGCACCTGGCGCATGGACCAGGGCGACGTGGACCGGGTCATGGAGTTCCGCAAGTGCATCGAGTGCTACCTGTGCCAGGACGTCTGCCACGTGCTGCGCAATCACGGCAAGCAGGCGGAGTTCATCGGCCCCCGCTTCTTCGTGCACGTCGCGGCGCTCGAGATGCACCCGCTCGACGTCGCGGACCGGCGCGCCGAGCTCCGGGAGGCGTACGGCCTCGGCTACTGCAACATCACGAAGTGCTGCACCAACGTGTGCCCCGAGGGCATCACCATCACCGACAACGCCATCATCCCGCTCAAGGAGCGCGTGGTGGACGACGCCTACGATCCGCTGCGCGCGCTGGTGCGCCTGGTGCGCGGCCGCGGCGGGGCGGCGGACGCCGGGGCCGGAGGGGGGGCCGACTCGTGAAGGAGGCGGCGATGTTCCAGCTCAAGCAGCTGTCGAAGAACGGTGTCGCGGCCGCGCTCGAGAAGGTCGAGCGCTACCGCCTGCTCGGCGAGCCGTGGGAGGCCGAGAGCATCTGCCGCGACGTGCTCGCGGTCGAGCCCGAGCACCAGCGCGCCCTGGTCCTGCTGCTGCTCTCGCTCACCGACCAGTTCCGGTTCGGCCTCGGCGGCGCCGTGGCCGAGGCGCAGGAGCTCCTGCGGCGCCTGACCAGCGAGTACCAGCGGCACTACTACGCGGGCATCATCTGCGAGCGGCGCGGCAAGCGCCTGCTCGAGCAGGCCGCCCCGGGCACCGGCCCGATGACCTACGACTGGCTGCGCCAGGCCATGGCGTGGTACGAGCAGGCCGAGCCGCTCCGCCCGCCCGGCAATGACGAGGCGATCCTCCGCTGGAACACCTGCGCGCGGCTGATCGACCGGCACGAGCACCTCAAACCGGCCGACGAGGAGCCCGCCGCGCCGTTTCTCGAGTAACGCGAGCAGCCTGAAACACCGGTTCGCGCACCCCGGGCCCGCGCGGTACCTTCGCTCGCCCTTCACCCCCGGAGCAGTGGATGAGCCCGACCGTTCCGCGCGGCCGCTTCGTGTGGCACGAGCTGCTGACGACCGACCCCGACGCCGCGATCCCCTTCTATACCCGCCTGATCGGCTGGCGCGTGGTCCGCTTCGAGCAGGACCCCTCCTACCGCATCTTCACGCTGAAGGGCACGCCGATCAGCGGCCTGATGAAGCTGCCCGAGGACGCCCAGGAGGGGGGCGCTCCGCCTAACTGGCTGAGCTACGTCGGCGTACCCGACGTGGACGCCACGGTCCGCCAGGCGGTGGGTCTGGGCGCCCGGACTTTCGTCGAGGGGATGGACATCGCCACCGTGGGGCGCATCGCCGTGCTCGCCGATCCCCAGGGCGCGGCCTTCGCCGTGTACACCCCGGCGCGGCCCGGCCCCACCGGCGACGACGCCCCAGCCGGCGACTTCTCCTGGCACGAGTACTATGCCGTGGACTGGAAGTCCGCGTGGGAGTTCTACCGCGCCCTGTTCGGGTGGGAAAAGGACTCCGAGATGGACATGGGCCCGATGGGCACCTACTGGATGTTCCGGCGCGCGGGCGGCACGCGCGCGCTGGGCGGGTTCTTCAACAAGCCGCCCAACGTGCCGGTGGCCTGCTGGCTGCCCTACGTGAAGGTGCCGAGCGCCGACAAAGCCGCCGAGCGCGCGAGCGCGGCCCGGGGCAAGGTCGTCATGGGACCGATGGACGTGCCCGATGGGAGCCGGATCGCGCAGATCGTGGACCCGCAGGGCGCGATGTTCGCGGTGCACGCGGAGAAGGCGAAGAAGGGGAGGAAGGGGAGGAAGGGGAAGAAGGGGAAGAAGGGGAAGACCGCTCGGAAGCGGCCGGCGCCGAAGAAGCGGGCGGCCAAGAAGAAGCGCCCGGCGGCGAAGAAGCGCCCGGCGACCAGGAAGCGGGCTGTGAAGAAGCGGAAGTAGCCGGCAGCACCTCGTTCAGCCAGGCGCGCACGCTGTCCGAGAGCGTGCCCAGCAGCGCCTCGTTGGTCGTGCGGACGTGCTCGCCGCGCAACCACATGAGGCGCTTCGGCTCTCCCGCCGCGTCGTAGAGCGCCTCGACCGAGCGGCGCGGGATCCAGGTGTCGTCGGCGCCGGCGACGACCAGCAGCGGCCGCGGCGCGATGGCGCCCACCGTGCGGCCCGGCTCCAGCGGCCGGAGCGCGCGCCCCAGCGCCCACGCCACCGGGCGCCGCAACACCCGGCGGGGCACGTCCTCCGCCAGGTTCGCCTCCAGCACGCGGTCCAGCTCCGCGCCGCCGTAGAGCAGCGCGACCGCCCGCACGTGCGGATCGCGTGCCGCCCACGCCGCCACGGGCGGCACGCCCAGGCTCGCGCCCACGCCCACCAACCGCGCGGTATCCGTTTCCGGCCGGGCGGCCAGCACTTCCGCGGCGAGCGCGAGGGCCTCGGGTGTGGCGACGATCTCGGCCCGGATCTTCGGCAGCCGGCGCACGAACGCCGCACCGCGCAGCCGCGACAGCTCGGCCCACGGGTAGTCGCACGACAGTCCGACCAGCGCGAACGTCGCGTCGAGATAGAGCGCGGCGCCCCGCCCGGTGCGCCGCCCGCCGGCGACCAGGATCGCCGGCACCCGGGCGCCCGGGTCGAGCCCCTGCGGCGTCCGCAGGAGGCAGACCAGCGACCGGCCGGTCGTCGTGGTGAGCGTCACGCGCTCGACGCGGAACCGCGGGCTCGGCGAGCTGTCGGGCACCAGCGTGACGCCCGCGAGCCGGCCGTAGCGTACCGCCTGGCCCTGGGCAAGCCACACCCTGAGCAGGGCGAGCAGCAGCACGGCCAGGAGGCCGGCCGCGCGCAGCATCGGGCCTCGCCGAGACATGCCGCTCACGATAGTACCGTGGCGGCGCCACCGCACGCCGCACGCGGTCGCCGTGGTTGTGGTAGCGTCGGGCACCACGATAGGTTGGCGCACCCGCGAGCGAGAGGACGCGTTGGCTCCGCGCCGCAACGACCGCACGACGATCGCCGCCTGGTGCCTGTTCGACTGGGCCAATTCGGCGTTCACCACGCTGGTCGTGACGTTCGTCTACGCGACGTACTTCACCAAGGCCATCGCGCCGGACGAGATCACGGGCACGGCGCTGTGGTCGCGGGGCGTGACCGTCACGGCGCTGCTGGTGGCGGTCGCCTCGCCGGTGCTGGGCGCCCTGGCCGACGTCGGCGGGCTGCGGCGGCGCCTGCTCGCGTTCTGCACCGCGACCTGCGTGGCCGCGACCGCGGCGCTCACCTGGGTCGCGCCCGGCACGCCGCACGCCATCCTGCTCGCGCTCACGCTGTTCGTCGTGGCCAACGTCGGGTTCGAGCTGGGCAACGTCTTCTACTTCGCCTGGCTGCCCGACCTCGTGAGCCCGGACCGCATCGGGCGCGTGTCCGGCTACGGCTGGGGCGCCGGCTATGCCGGCGGCCTCGTGTGCCTCGTGATCGCGCTGATCGGCTTTGTGCAGCCCGAGCAGCCGTGGTTCGGCCTGACCAGGGCCGAAGGGTTCAACGTGCGCGCGACCAACCTGCTGGTCGCGGCGTGGTTCGCCGTGTTCAGCCTGCCCTTCCTGGTCGCGGGTCCGGGCAACCGGGCCACCGGCTCCCGCACCGACCTCCTGGCCGCGTTCCGTGAGCTGGGCCGCACCATGCACGAGATCCGGCGGTTCCGGGAGGCCGCGAAGTTCCTGGTCGCGCGGCTGTTTTTCAACGACGCGCTGACGACGATCTTCGCGTTCGGCGGCATCTACGCCGCCGGCACGTTCGGCATGAGCTTCGCCGAAATCCTGGTGTTCGGAATCGTGATCAACGTGGCCGCGGGCCTGGGCGCGCTGCTGGGCGGGTTCGTGGACGACCGGATCGGTGGGAAGCGCACGGTGCTGCTGAGCCTGATCGGGCTGACGGCGGCGACCGTCCTCGCGGCGGCCACGCCCCATCGCGCCGGGCTGTGGGTCGCGGCGATGCTGATCGGCGTGTTCGCAGGCCCTAACCAGGCGGCGAGCCGCTCACTGATGGGCCGCTTCGCACCCGACGGCCGCGAGTCGGAGTTCTTCGGCTTCTTCGCCGTGTCCGGCAAGCTCGCGGCGTTCGCGGGGCCGTTCCTGCTCGGCGTCGTCACCCAGGCGCTCCACAGCCAGCGGGCCGGCGTCGCGACCATCGTCGGGTTCTTCGTGGTGGGCGGCCTGCTGCTGCTCGCGGTCGACGAGCCGGCGGGCATCGCGGCGGCGCGTGCCGCATCGGGCGGCGAGCCCGCCCCGGGAGCGTGACCCCCCACCCCCCACCCCCCTACCCACCCTGCGGCCGCTGGCCGCGCCGCCCGCCACGCGATAGGATTGGCCCCCCTCACAACCCCTCACGGAGTGACCGCGTGAAACCGCTCGCCGCGCTTGCCCTGCTCGTGCCTGGACTGCTCGCGGCCCAGGCTCCACTCCGCGTGAGCGCCGGCGGGTGCGACTGGCAGAGCCGGTCCGATGCCGTCTGGGGCTCCAGCGTTCGGAGCTTCAGCTCGCAGTACAACACCAGCTCGTGGGCCGCGTCCCAGGCCCTCGGCCCGCCGAACGTCTGGCCGCGCTACGGCGACCTCGTGGGCGCGTGGGCGCCCAGCTCACCGAGCAACCTCGCCGACTTCATCGAGGTCATGTTCCCCCAGCCGGTGCTGGCCTCCGAGCTGTGGGTGTTCGAGACCAACGGCGCGGGCGGCGTCTACGCCGTGGCGGCGATCAACCTGGACGGCAGCACGACGCCGCTGGCGGTGTCCACGCCCGCGCGCCTGGCCGATCAGGCGCAGCAGATCGTCGTCCCGGTCGAGCCGGCGCGCACGGTCCTCGGCGTCCGGATCGCCACGTCGTCGGCCGTGGCGGACACCTATGGCGAGGTGGACGCGGTGGCGGCCCTGCCGACGCGCGCGTGCAGCGCCGGGCCCTTCACGCCGGCCGCCGTCGGCCTGCGGTTCGCCCCCAGCGCGCTGCCGGCGATGACGCCCCCGGGCGCCGTCTGGGCCGGCGGCGTTCGCCGGTTCACCACGCAGTACAGCACCAGCGGCTGGGCGGCGACGCAGGCGCTGGGCGAGCCGAACGTGTTCCCCCGCCACGGCGACTTGACGGGGACCTGGGCGCCGTCGTCGACGAGCGCGATCCTCGATTTCCTGGTGCTGGAGTTCCCGCCGACCTGGACGCAGGAGATCTGGGTCTACGAGACGTACGGCGTGGGCGGGTTGTGGCTGGTGGAGGACATGACGAGCGGCTCGCCGGTCGCCGTGTGGGCGGACGCGCCCGGGCCGGTCTCCACCACGGAGGCGCGGCTGCTGCGGATCGTGCTGCCGGCGCCGCGGCAGATCTCCGCGCTGCGGCTGGTGACCTCGCCGCGCGCGGTGCAACGCTACACCGAGCTCGACGCTGTCGCGCTGGTGCCGGCGGGCGCCGGACAGTGACCGCGGGCGGCGGGGGGGGGGAGGAGGCCGCCGCCTAACGCAGCTGGTCCACGATCGCGATGAGGCCCGCCACAGCCGACAGCGCGAGAATCGCCGGGCGGGTGTAGCCGCGGTCGAGCAGCCGCGCGGTGCGGCGCGAGATGAGGAACCCGATCAGCACGCCGGGCAGCAGCCCGGCCGCGAGCCGCACCTCGGCCATGCCGAACCGGCCGACCGCCGCGAGCCCCGCCAGCGAGATCACGACGCCCACCACGAAGAACGCCGACAACGTGCCCCGCGCGCTCGGTCCCTCCTCCTGCTGGTACAGCATCGCGATCGGGGGTCCGCCCGTGGAGGTGGCCGTCCCCAGCAGACCGGCGAGCGCGCCCGCTCCGAGCAACGCCGGCGGCTTCGGCTCGAGGTGCAGCCCCGCGGCGCTCAGGGCGACCGACGCGAGGATGAGGACCGCGACCACGAGGCCGACGCGCTCCGCCGGCATCACCCTGAGCAGCGTCGCCGCGGCCGCCGTGCCCACCACCCGCCCGGGCAGCGACCAGCCGAGGTCGCGGAACCGGATCGCGCGCCACTCCCGACCCGCGAGCAACAGCGTGAGGACCAGCGCGGCCAGCAGCAGCGGCCCGGGCACGAGCCGGGGCTCGATGAGCAGCAGCACCGGTGCGGCGAGGATGCCGAGACCGAAGCCCACCGAACCCTGCACGATCGATCCGGCCGTGACGATCAGGATCGCGACGACGGTTTGCGGGACGCTCATCAGCGCAGCTTTCGCAGGATTCGGGCGCGCTCACGCGACCACAGGAACCGGCCGGCGGCGCCTTCGAGCGCGGTGACGGCCACCGGCCCGATGAACCGGCTGTCGGGCCAGCCCACCACGTCGCGCGTGTCGGAGAGCAGGAACACCGAATCGCGCGGCACGATCACGGGGCCCCACGTGTAGAGGTCGTCGACCCTGGCGAGCGGTGAGCGCGAGGCCCGGGGCTCGACCACGCGGAACGGCCAGTCGGTCGCCCGCCCGTTGACGGAGGCGTTCCCTTCGCGCATCGCGATCGTGTCGCCCGGCAGGCCCGCGAGCCGCCGCAGCACGTGATACACGGTGTCCTCGTGAGGAAAACGGAACACGACCAGCATGCCGCGGCGCAGTTCCTCGACCGGCGTCATGACGGTGAAGTAGTCGCCGGGCCGCACCGTGGGCTCCATGCTGGGACCGCTGCCGATGTAGGTCTCGGGCCAGCGCGTGAAGCCGCGGGTGGTCCACACCAGCGCAATGGCCACCAGGAGCAGCGCGCCGAGCGCCGCCTGCCGGAGCCGGCGCAGCAGCATCGTCAGTCCGTGCGATGGAGTACCGGGTCCGCGCACCGCTTCAACTGACGGGCGCGACCGCTGGTGTCAAGCCCTCAGCGGCGCGTGAGTCCGACGCCGAGCTGAATCAGCACCAGGTTCGCGTCGTCCAGAATCTCGGCGCCGTTGAACTTGAGTGTCCCGCCGAACGGCGTGGCGGACACGTTCGCATACGGCGCGAGATACACCCGTGAGCCCAGGCCCAACTCGTAGCCGGCGCCGAGCTGCACAGCGAACGCCGTCGTGCCGAACACGTCCTGATCGTCCTCGGTGCGATGCGACAGCAGCCCGAGGCCGCCCTTCCAATAGAGCCCGCCACGCCGGTTCGGGTACCAGTAGGCCACGGCCGTCGCGCCCCACATCCGCTCGTCCACGTCGTTCTCGCCCTTCATCCAGCCGTTCGCCTCGGCCCCGATCACGAGACCGGGCAAGAGCTGGCCGCCGAGCCGCAGGTTGGCCGTGAGGGCCGTGCCGCGAACCGAACGGCAGATGCTGCAGGTGACGCGGGTCCAGCCACGCCCCACACCGGCGCCGAGCAGCAGCCCGTCGCCACGAACCGGGGCCTGGGCGGCAACGGCATGACCCCCCAGCGCGAGCAGGGTCGCGCAGCCGAGCAGGATGCGCATGCAGATCCTCCCAACGGACGTATTCATGTGACGTACCGGTGCATTCTGTCGTAACGCTCGCGCCGGAACGGTGATGCCTCGCCGTCGCTACCCCGCACCGGGATTGACCGCCTTTCGGGTGACAGGTGTCACGGCCTCCCGGCGCCCGGGCGGCGAGCTTTGGCGCGCTGGCAGTCCCGACTTCGGGGAGGATGGGATGCGGTTCTCGCTACGACAGGCCATTTGGGCCGCGGCCCTCGCGGCGCCGTTCCTCGTCGTGCTCGCGTGCGACGATTCGACCTCCGCACCGTCACAGCTCACGGCCACGGGGCCGAGCGCCGCGTTCGGGATCTGGGCGCCGGGCGCCGGCGACACCTGCCCGGCTTCCGTGCACGACCAGTACGCCGTCGTCGGCCCGGACCTCAAGCTCTACCCCACGTGGCATCCGCCGACCGATCCGGTCACCGGCTGCACCTTCGGCCACGAGCACGGCCGCGACCCCAGCGGGTCCGATCTGTACCGCGAGGTGGGTCCGATGCCGTTCGGCTTCGCCAACGAGCAGCTCGCCATCTACGATCCGCTCAACCCGCGGAACGAGGACCACGTCGGCCACAAGATCGAGTGGGAGAACGACATCCGCCTGCACCTGGGCGGCGCGGCGGCCGGGTCGCTGTTCGACGTGCGGTGCGATGTGCTGACCAAGATGCACCAGGGCACCCACTCGCGCGACGCGTTCACCAACAACCTGCACGAGCTGGCCTACCACATCCGCTGCTCGGACGGGCTCGAGCTGCACGTCACGCTCATGAGCGCCGTCGGCGACCCCGGCGAATTCGTGCGGTCGTGCGACCGCGACATCACCGTCCAGGTGGGCCCGGCGACGCCGGCGAACTCCCCGCAGGGCGGCGGGGCGCGCATCATTCCCGACCGGGCGTGCGTGGACAGCCTGATCCTGGTGACCGCAGGCGAGCAGTCGCGCTTCGGCGCGCTGCACGAGAGCTGGGAGACGTCCAACAGCATCCGCAGCGTGAGCGGGCACGAGATCGCGTTCTTCAACCCGTACTTCCAGGTGGGGCTGCCGAGCCGGTTCCACGATCCCGCGCTGGCGGGTATCGTGGGGCGCCCGATCGACGTGTGCTACGAGTCGGACAGCGTGTCGGGCCGGCGCGCCCGGGGCGGCGATTGCGAGGAGGCCACGGCGAACGGGACGATCGCGGGGATCACGTACACCGACCCACGCTCACCCTTCAAGGGCGCCGATCGCGTCGTGGACATCAACTACAATCACGTGCGCAACGCCGAAGGGCCGGCGATCTGGTTCACCAACCCGTTCGGCCGCGAGGCGCAGCCGGACTCGTTCCCCGGCGCGATCCGCCAGTACATCTCGCGGTTCGACAACGATCGCGGCGGGCTCGGCAACGGCGGGCCGACGCTGGGCCGCAGCCGGGCCTACGGCCTGCCGATCGTGCACCCGCCGAACTGAGCGGGCGCCCCTACATCCCCGGCGCGAGCATGATGTGCGCCCCAGGCGTGCCGGGGTGCATCAGCCACGGCGCGCCGCGGCGCGGCTGCGCGGAAAGGCCGGTCGAGGCCTCGGTCGCGAAGGGCACGTAGACCACGTACAGCGGCCGCCCGCCGCGTACCGTGTTCGTCGCGGGGTCGTAACTCGCCGAGTCTCCCGTCAGCGAATACAGGCTCGCCACCGGCGGCATCCGGATCCGTCCCGCCGCCACGTCCAGGCCCCGGACGCTGTCCACCGCGCCGGCCGGCACCTCCTGCGCGCGAAGCTCACGCCCGCGGGCCATGTACGGCTCGAGCGAATCGTGGTAACACGCGACGTGGAACCGCGCCTCGCGCGGATTGTCCGCGAGGCAGATCATGTGGTTCGATCCCTCGCGCAACCGCGCGAGCCGGCCGTCGGCGCCGTACCCGAGCACCGCGGCGCCGGCCCGCTGCTCGGCGGGCAGCGGCAGCACGGCCGAGGCGACCTGCTGCTCGGCCGTCAGCGCGCGGGAAGCGGGGGCGGCAGCGGGCGGCGTCTGGGCGGTCGCGCGGTGCGCGGTGAGACACAGTGCCAGGAAGCAGGCGGTGCGGGTCATGCGACGCTCGTGGTGAAGGTCAGGCGGCTTCGCCGCCGCCGAGAAACGCCCGGGCCAGGTGCGCCTGGCCGCGGAAAAACGCCGACGGCGGCGCGCCGGCGAACGCGCGGAAATCGCGGATCAGGTGCGCCTGGTCGTAGTAGCCCGCCTCGGTGGCGGCGCGCGCCCAGGTGCCCGGCGGATCCCGATCGAGCAACCCGAACACGCGGCGGAACCGGAGCACGCGGTGGAGCAGCGCGGGGCTGAGGCCGACCTCCGCGAGCACGCGCCGCTCCAGCGTGCGCGCCGACACGCCCAGCCGCTGCGCGACCTGCCGCACCCGCGGATTCGCAGAGCCTAACGCGCGCACCGCGGCCGCGATCAGCGGCGCGGGCTCGCGTCGCACGAAGCGGCCGAGCACCGCCGCCAGCGCCGTCGCGCGGGCCCGGGGCTCGTGCGCGCTCGCTGCCGCGTCCACGAGGGCCGCCGCCAGCGCGGGCCGCAGCCGGGCCAGCGGCTCGACCGCGCCCTCGAGGCCGCCCAGGGGCACATCGAGCACCGCGTGCGCCCCGGCGGTGCGGAACCGGACGCCAACCACGTCCGCCGGCCCGCGCTGGACCAGCCGGAGCGGTCCCGCGAGCTGGCCGCCGACCAGCACCTCGGCGTCGTCGTGCGCCACGCCGCGCTCGTCGAGCCGCGCGAACGGCTCCCCCAGATGCACCACCACGTCCACCCGCCCGTCCGGCACGACCGTCTGGGCCACGGCGCCGTTCGGCGCGCCGGAGAGGAACCAGAAGCAACGGACGATGGCGTCCAGCGGCGGGGGCGCGGGCAGCTCGAGGTATTCCACCCCGAAAGAATAACGCGACTTGACGCGCCGCGCGGCCGGGCGCTATAGGCAGGAGCGTGACCACGCCGCCGCCCGATCCGGCCGGTTCGTCCGACCCGCCCCCACCACCCCCCGGGGACGACGAGGAGCTGCTCGCCGCGTACGTCGGGCCCAATTGGCGCCGCCACTATCAACGGAGCTTCGCCGCGTTCCGGGCCGGCTCCTTTGGCCCGCCGATCAACGTGGCCGCCGCGCTCGCCCCGCAGTGGCTCGCGTTCCGCGGGTTCTGGCTCCTGCAGCTCGTGGCCTGCTTCCTGTACTGGATCGGCGCTGCCACCGTGGGTGAGGTGTCGTCGGGAATGGCCGACGATTGGCTCGTTTTCGTGCTCCCCTACGTGGCGCTCGGCGGGATCGAGGGCTTCGTGGGCGACCGCCTGGTGTACTGGCGCGCGAAGCGGGCGCTGGCGCGCGTGCGCGCCCGGGGCCTCGCGCAGGCCGAGGCCGTCGCGGCGATGCGGAAGGCGGGCGGCGTGTCCGTCGTGGGGCCGGTGCTCATTCCGGCTGCCTCGTTCGCCGTGATATTCCTCCTGATCGATTCCATGGGCCACGGCCACAGCCACGAGCAGGCCTACGTGGCCGCCATGAAGTCCGACCTCCGTAACCTCGTGACCGCGGAAGAAGCCTACTTCGCGGACAACGTGACGTACACCGGCTCGCTGACCAATATGTCCTTCACGCAGTCCACCGGCGTGACGATCACCGTCGGGTCGGTGAGCGGGATCGGCTGGAGCGCGACGGCGACACACAACGCGACACCCCGGGTGTGCGGGATCTACGTCGGCGGGGGCACGCCGCCGTTCGACGGCGCCAACGAGGGCGAGCCGAAGTGCGGGCCCGCCGACCAGGTGGTCCAGCACCGCCACTGACCTCACCCGCCGTCCATCCGCAGTGCCCGAGCTTCCCGACGTTGAAGTGTACCGCGCGGCCCTGGAGCGGCACGCCGGCGGCCGCGTGCTCGAGCGCGTTCGCATCGGGAGCCCGTTCGTGCTGCGCTCAGTCTCTCCACCACCTGACCAGGCTGAGGGGCGGCGGCTGGCGGAGGTGCGCCGGCTGGGCAAGCGGGTGGTGCTGGCGCTGGATGGCGGGCTGTTCCTCGTCATCCACTTGATGGTCGCGGGGCGGCTGCGATGGCGGCCGCGCGGGGCGGTCCTCCCGGGCCGCCGCGGGCTCGCCGCGTTCGACTTCGAGAGCGGCACCGTGCTGTTCACCGAGGAAGGATCCAAGCGTCGCGCGGGCCTGTGGGTGGCCGAGGGGGAAGCCGCGCTCGCGGCCCACGACCCGGGCGGCATCGAGCCACTCGTGGCGGGCCTCGCCGCGTTCCGTGCCGCCCTGACCCGCGAGCGCCACACCCTGAAGCGCACCCTCACCGACCCGCACGGGTTCGCCGGCATCGGCAACGCCTATTCCGACGAGATCCTGCACGCCGCGAGGCTGTCGCCGCTGCAGCTGTCCACCAACCTGGACGGCGCCGAGATCGCGCGGCTCCATGCCGCCACCCGGCGCGTGCTGCGCGAATGGACCGCGCGGCTCATGGCCGAGTGCGGCGAAGGATTTCCCGAGAAGGTCACGGCGTTCCGGGAGGGCATGGCCGTGCACGGCCGTTACCGCCAGCCCTGCCCGGTGTGCGGCGCGCCGGTGCAGCGGATCCGGTACGCTGAGAACGAGGTCAACTACTGCGCCCCGTGCCAGACCGGCGGCAAGCTCCTGGCCGACCGCGCGTTGTCGCGGCTGCTCAAGGAGGACTGGCCGCGGTCGCTGGACGAGTGGGAGGAACGGCTGAAGCGGTGACCACCCCCCGCCCTTGCCGCCGGCACTGCATTGCACTACATTGCCGTGCATGGACGCCCAGGTCACGCTCCGCCTGCCCAAGACCTTGGACCGCGCGCTCGACCGCGCGGCCAAGGCGCGCGGCGTCAAGAAATCCCAGCTGGTGCGCGAGGCCGTGGCGCAGTACCTCGCCCATGCCGCGGGCCCGACGCCCGAGGAGCTGTGGGAACGCGCCAAGCCGTTCATCGGGGCCATCGAAGGCGATCACGAGGCGATGATGCAGGACCCGATCGCCCGCCAGATCTACGAGCACAACTTCCGCGAGTAGTCGGTGTTCCTCGGCCGCGACGTGCTGCTGGACGCCGGACCCCTCATCGGCGTGATCGATCGGCGGGACCAGTGGCATGAGCTGGTGGGCCGCGCATGGCCCGCGCTGGCGGCCCGTTGCATCACGACCGAAGCCGTCGTGGTCGAGGCCTCGCACGCGATCCACCGCCGTCGAGCCGACCCCGCGCTGCCGCTCGAGTACCTGCTGCGCCTCGAGATCCCCGTCTTCGCGCTGCACCTCCCGCTGCACGAGCAGTGCGTCCACCTCATGCGTCGCTACGCGGACGTACCGATGGACTACGCCGACGCGACGCTCGTCGCGCTGGCCGACCGCCTGCAGCTGACGCGCGTGTTTACCACGGACCGCAAGGGGTTCACCGCCTACCGCGGCGCCCGCGGCGTCGCGCTCGAGGTCCTTCCGCACTAGGTTCGGGGACCGTGACCGATATCCCCGAACCGTTGCAGGCCGCGCTCGGCGCCCGCTACGCCCTGAACCGCGTGCTCGGACGCGGCGGCATGGCGACCGTGTACCACGCCCGCGACCACAAGCACCACCGCGACGTGGCGATCAAGGTGCTCCGTCCCGACCTCGCCGCGTCGCTCGGCGCCGAGCGGTTCCTGAAGGAAATCGAGATCGCCGCGCGGCTGGTGCACCCGCACATCCTCGCGCTGCACGATTCGGGCGAAGCGGGCGGGTTCCTCTACTACGTGATGCCGTTCATCGAGGGCGGCTCGCTGCGCCAGGTGCTCGCCGCCGAGCGCCGGCTCGGCCTAACCAGGGCGCTGGCGATCGCCGGGCCGGTGGCCGATGCCCTGAGTTACGCGCACCGCATGGGCGTCGTCCACCGCGACATCAAGCCCGAGAACATCCTGTTTGCGCAGGGCCATCCGGTGGTCGCCGATTTCGGGATCGCCAAGGCGGTGAGCACCGCCGGCGGCGCCGCGCTGACGCGCACCGGCTTCCCGCTGGGCACGCCGGGCTACATGAGCCCGGAGCAGGCGGTCGGGCTCACCGAGTTGGACGCGCGCACCGACGTCTACAGCCTCGCGGTGGTCGTGTACGAGATGCTGGTGGGCGAGACGCCGGGGCACTGGCCGTCGGAGGAATCGGTGCGCAGCGGGCGGCTGCGCGAAGCGCCCGCACCCCATCGCGCCAGCCTCGACGCGCTGCCCCCGCACGCGGAAGCGGCGCTCGCGCGCGCCCTCACGGCCCGCGCCGACGACCGCATCGCGAGCGCCACGACGCTCCTGGCCACGCTGCGCGGCGAGATCGCCGCGTCCCCTGTCCCGCCCGTCCCTTCCGTCCCGCCACCGGTCCGTCGTCGCTACTCCGATGAAGAGGTGCAGGAGATCGTGCGCCGCGCCGCCGAGCTGGAGGCGAGCGGGCCGACGCTCAGCGGAGCGATGACGATCGGGAGCATCGAGCAGGTCGCGGCCGAGGCCGGGATTCCGATCGAGCGGGTGCGGGAAGCGGCCCAGGCGCTGGCGCGGCCGACCCGCTCGGGTGAGGCGCTCGTTCCCCTCGGACCGGTCGGCCCATCCGGTGAGCTGCCCGACCCGAACCCGGACCTCACCCGCTTCCTCGGCGGCCGAACCGCGCTGGTGTTCGAGCGCGTCATCGACGGCGAGCTGGCGGAGTCCGACTACAGCGCGATGGTGGAGGAGATCCGGATCGCGCTGGGACAGGTCGGGCAGGTGAACCAGCTGGGCCGGTCGTTCTCGTGGAACACCATCCGCGGCGCCAGCGGCGGCGGCCGCGACGTGCAGGTACTGGTGGCGGTGCGTAACGGCCGGACCCGTATCCAGCTGCGCGAGAACCTCGGCGCGCTGATCGGCGGCCTGTACGGGGGCATCGGGGGCGGCGCCGGCGGCGGCGGGCTGGGACCGCTGATCGGGCTGATCAGCGAAGCGCTGGGCCGGCCCGAAGCGCTGCTGGTCGCGATTCCCGCGTGGCTCATGATCGTGTTTGCGACGTCGCGGTCGTTCTATTACTACGCGGTGAAGCGGCGGCGGCGACGGCTGGCCGACCTGATGGACCGGCTGGCGGACCTCGCGATGGAGCTGATCGGGGGCGCGCAGCCGCGGTTGACGAGTGGAGAGGCGGTCAGGCGGCTGGGCGGCGGTTGAGGCGGTCAGGGCGGTTGGGGCGGCTGGGGCGGCTGGGTTGAGCGGTGGACATCATCCCGAGGGTGACATGATGCGAGCGAATCTCCTGGCCGGAGCCGTGCTGGCTTGTTTGGCATCATCGGCCGCGCAGGCGCAGCAGGCTCCCGCCCCGCCGGCGCGGGCGCTGTTCGCCACCGCGTACGACGCGACCCGCCAGCGCCTGGTGCTGTTCGGCGGCCAGTCGGGGACGGGCGTGGTGAACGACACCTGGGAGTGGGACGGCGAGCGGTGGAGCCGCGCGGCGGCCGACGGGCCGACCGGGCGGGCCGGTCACGCGATGGCGTTCGACGCGGCGCGTGGCGTGGTGGTGCTGTGGGGCGGTGTCACGGCGGGCCAGGACCTGCCGGCCGAAACGTGGCTGTGGAACGGCACCGCCTGGACGCGGCGCGATGGCCCGGGGCCGCCGGGCCGGTTCGGGCACCAGCTGGTGTGGATGCCCGCGCGCGGGCGGCTTGCGCTCATCGGCGGGCGCGACGCGCAGGGCGAACGGAGCGATGTCTGGGAGTGGGACGGCGAGCGGTGGTCCGCGCTCGCGGGCCAGGCGCTGAGCGGCCCCGACACCAGCGGCTTCGGGGACGTGCGCCTGCGCGCCTACTGGGCGGCGGTGCGGTCCGACCTGCGCAACCTGGTCACCGCGCAGGAGTCCTACTTCGCCGACAGCGTCACGTACACGACGTCGCTGGCCGCGCTCCGGTTCCAGGCGAGTCGTGGCGTGACGGTGCGCATTCTTTCCGCGAGCGCGCGAGGCTGGGCCGCCGTGGCAACACACGAGTCCGCGCCGGGGATGCGGTGTGGCATCTTCGTCGGCAACGCGACACCGCCGCTGCCGGAAGTGCAGAATGAAGGCGAGCCTGCATGCGCGGGCGGGCCGCCCCGGCGCTGACGGCGGTAGCCTGAAAGGAGGCGGCTAACGCGGTTGGGGCAACCGCCTCAACCGCCCCAACCGCCCTAACCGCCAGGGAATTGTTTCTGATGGTGCCGGGTGTGGATCTCGAGGTACCGCACGTAGTCGCTGAGAGCCACGGCGCCGAACGCCGGGTGCTCGATCGTGCGGTCCTGCCCCTTGGCCCAGCCGATCACATCCGCTTCGAACTTCGCGATCGCCTGCTCGAGCCGCGCCCGGCCTTCGGCCGGTGTGGCCGGAGCGCGCAACGGCTGGAACGCCTTCAGGGTCCGGACCGGGCGCGGGAAGCGACCCTGGTCCAGCACCTTGCGGAAGGCCAGACGGCGCACCAGGGGGCGCAGGAAGCGGGGCAGCTTCGGGACGTCCGACGCGGTGCCCATCACGACGCGGGCCGAGACGTCGTGGCCGACGGCGACGTGCTCGGTGATCTGGGCCGGGGACCACTTGCCGGGGGCCGGTGCGACGGACCACGCGGCACCGAGCCTGTCCGCGGTGGCCAGCAGCTCCGCGGCGGCGGCGCGGTTGGCGGCGAGAGCGGCGGCGAGGTCGGCCATGGCGCGAAGCTATCGCGGTCGCACCGCCTTGGCCATCGTCGCGGAGGTTGCGCAGATTAGCCCCCGTGACGACCGACGCTCCCCCCCCCGGCCTCTCCAAGTCTCGCTTCGTGGCGGGCTGGCAGTGCCACAAGCTGCTGTGGTGGACCGTCCACGAGAAAGACGCGCCCGAGCTGCAGCCCGACGCCGTCCTCCAGGACCTGTTCGACCAGGGGAGGGAGGTCGGCGATCGGGCGCGCGGCGAGTGGCCCCCCCCCGGCGGCGTGCTCGTCGAGGGCGACCACCACGATCGCGGGCGGCTCGCGCGAACCCGCGACGCCCTCGCGTCCGGCGCGCCGGCCATCTTCGAAGCCTGCTTCGAGCAGGACGGGGTCTTCTGCGCCGTGGACGTGCTGGAGCGGAACGGGGACGGCTGGACGCTCATCGAGGTCAAATCGTCATCGGAAGTAAAGGACTATCACTTCCCCGATCTCGCGGTGCAGGTACACGTCGCCCGCCGCGCCGGGCTCGTGGTGAACCGCATCGAGGTCATGCACCTCAACAAGGAGTTCCGCCATCCCGACCAGGGCGCGCTGTTCCAGCGCAGCGACGTCACGGAGGCGGTCGAGGCGCTGGTGCCCGACGTGCCGCGCCGCATCGCGGAGCAGCTCGAGACCCTCAAGGGCCCCCTGCCCGACCGGCCGGTCGGCGCGCACTGCTGGTTCCGCGGCGGCGACTGCGCGTTCCTGGCCCGGTGCTGGCCGCAGGATCCCGACCACATCCGCCACCTCTGGAACGTCGGCCCCAAGCGCACGCTGGAGTGGATGCAGAAGGGCGTGCACCGGATGGCGGACATCCCGGCCGGGCAGAAGCTCAACGACAGGCAGCAGCGGCAGCTCCGCGCGCAGCGGGAGGGCCGGCTGATCGTCGAGCGCAGTCTGGCCGACGCCCTGGCGCCCGCGCTGGCCGCGGACCGGCTGGGGTTCCTCGACTTCGAGACCGTCGGCCGCGCCATCCCCGCGTGGGACGGCCTCGGCCCCTGGCGAGCCGCGGCCGCGCAGTTCAGCTATCACGAAGCCCGGCTCGACGGCGCGTACGCGCACGCGCAGTTCCTGGCGGAGGGGCCGCTCGACCCGAACGACCCGCCGGACGACCCGCGCGAGCCGCTGGCGCGCGCGATGCTCGAGGCGACGCGCGAGAGCGACAAGGTCGTGGTGTACTCGAGCTTCGAGAGCACGCGGATCAAGGAGCTGGCCGAGCGGCTCCCGCACCTCGCCCCGGACCTGCTGGCGCTGCGCGAGAAACTGTGGGACTTGAAGCCGGCGGTCGAGAACCACGTGTATCACCCCGACTTCCGGGGCAGCTTCTCGCTCAAGGACATCCTGCACCCGCTGGTGGAGGACTTGAGCTACGACGATCTGGTGATCGTGGACGGGCGGGTGGCCAGCGTGGAGATCGCGCGGCTGCTGTTCGTCTCGGGCCGCATCCCCATCCCCCAGCGCGAGAAGACGCGGCACGACCTGCTCGAGTACTGCAAACGGGACACGTTCGCGACCGTGCGCCTGGTGGAGCGGTTGGCCGAGCTGGCGGCGGAGCCTACGGGGTGAAAACGAGCTTCAGCCCTCGACTGGCGAGAGAGCAGCGGGAAGCGGCAATTCGTGGTATCGTTTTTGTGCCTGATCTCGTCGCCCCCAGCCCAGGATGGACCCGTGCCCGACCAGCAATACCGTCTCGTGACCCGCAGCGACTTCGACGGCGTCGCCTCGGCGGCGCTGCTCAAGAGCAAGGGGCTCATCGCCGACATCCTGTTCGTGCACCCCAAGGACGTGCAGGACGGGAAGGTCGACATCACCGAGCGCGACATCACGACCAACCTGCCCTACTCGCCACGGGTGCACCTGGCATTCGATCACCACGCCAGCGAGACGGAACGGATGGGCGGGAAGACGCCGAACAACCTGGTGCTGGACCCGTCGGCGCCCTCGGCCACGCACGTGGTGTATCGGCACTACGGGGGCAAGGCGGGATTCCCGGCCGTTTCGGAGTCGCTGCTGGCCGCGGTGGACCAGGTGGACTCGGCGCGGTTCTCCAACGACGAGATCCTCAACCCGCAGGGCTGGATCCTGCTCGGCTTCCTGATGGATTCCCGCACCGGCCTCGGCCGGTTCAAGGACTTCGGCGTGTCGAACTACCAGCTGATGATGGCGCTCGTGGAGCACTGCGGGCGGCAGCCGGTGGAGGCGATCCTGAAGCTGCCGGACGTGGCGGAGCGCGTGGCGCTGTACCGCGAGCACCAGGCGCCGTTCCAGGCGCAGCTCAAGCGCTGCGGCAAGGTCCACCGGAACCTGATCGAAGTGGACCTGCGAAACGAAGAGACGATCTACGCCGGCAACCGGTTCGTGGTGTACGCGCTGTATCCCGACTGCAACATCTCGATGCACGTGATGTGGGGCCGCAACAAGCAGAACACCGTGCTCGCGATCGGGAAGTCCATCGTCAACCGCGCGTCGAAGACGCACATCGGCAACCTGGCGCTGAAGTACGGCGGCGGCGGGCACGACGCCGCGGGCACGTGCCAGCTCGACAACGACAAGGCCGACACGGCGAAGGCCGAGCTGATCCGGCAGATCACCACCGACGGTTAGTTCTCGGCCAGCACGATGATCCGGTCCCATTCCCCGAACGTGATGGGGAGGGACTTGCCGGGGTTCACGGCGACGCCGTACGCCCGGGCGGCGTCGTTGGCGAGCGCCGTGACCCGGTACCCGATCGCGACTTCGCCCCGCAGCCGCGCGGCCTCGACCACCGTGTAGAAGTTCACCGGCTCGCCGATCACGACGTAGTTCGCCGCCAGCTTCAGATAGATCTCCGAGCCCTCCGGGTCGAAGATGTCGGTGAACACGGCGTTCAGCTCCTTGTTCTCCGAGATCTGCGCCAGCATCAGGCTCACCAGCTTGTCGCTCACGATGAAGTCGTCGGCCTTGGTCACCTCGGCCAGCGCGCGGTTGCGCACGTCCAGCATCTCGCTGACGATCGAGAACGGGTGGCCGAACCGGTCGGCGATGTCGCGCAGGTGGAGCAGCGTCACGAGCGTGCGGGCGTCGGCCTGCTGGGGCTCGACGTGGTCGTAGGCGAGCACGATCACGTGCTTGTAGGTCTCGACCTGCAGGGCCTCGAGCGTGCGGCGGTCGGTGGTGTCGCCCACCTCGTAGGCCACGGTCTGGTTTCGGACGCCGGCGTCGCGCGTCGCGGCAGCCTGATCCATGTTGGGCACGTCGGCCACGACCTTGACGGATGACCCTCCCGCCACGTAGTTGTCCAGCTCCTGGATGATGGCCGGCGCGCGCCAGTTCCAGCCCAGGATCAGGGTGCGCTCGGCCGAGGCCTGGGTGGGCCGGCGCAGCCGCAGGGCGTCGCGGGTGACGCCCCGCTCGCCCGGGCCGGACACGCGGATCGTGTCGTCGTCCTCCGACACCGCGATGATCTGGTCGCCGGGCGCGATGCGCGTGTCCATCGGCGGGTTGAGCCGCGGGCCCTGGGCGGTGCGCAGGCCGATCACCGCCGAGTCCTCGTACGCGAACAACGCCTCGCCGAAGGTCCGGCCCGTCAGGCTCGGCTCTTCCTTGAAGTAGATCTCGTCGCCGCCGAAGTCGAGCAGCTCGGTGTACACCACCGAGAGGCCGCTCTGCCGGCAGGTCTGCGCGATGATCCGCGACACCAGGGTGCCGGTGAGCACCAGCTCCAACTCGTCCTTCCCCACCATCCGCGCGGCCTCGAGGTTCCTGCGGTCGGTGATCTCCGCGACGATATGATACGGCTCGACCTTGCGTCCGGGGTTGTTGGTGATCGCGAGCACCGTCTTGATCACGCCCGTGTCGGGGTCGTTGTCCTCGGGCGAGAGCACGATGATCGAGCGGGCCGAGTGGAGGCTGACGATGTCCAGATCGCCCAGGCCGATCGGGCTGCCGTGACGGCACACGATCCGGGTGCGGCCGGTCGGTCCCACGTTGCCCTTGATCTCGGTCTCCATCGCGATGCGGTCCTTCTCGCCCAGGATGGCGATGCACGGATCGCGTTGATTCGCGTTGGCCTGCACCAGCTCGGAGATGATCGAGAAAACCTGCTGCGACCAGCCGAGGATGACCGTGTGGCCGGACTCGATCACGCGGGAGCGGCCCTTGCGCAGCTCGCTCAGCTTGGCCTGCAGGGCGTTGTTGAGCACGCCGACCAGCGCGCTGATCACGAACACGCCGCCCAGCGTCACGAACAGCATGATGAACCGGAAGCGCCAGCCGGTGTCCTGGCCCATCGTGCCGGCGTCCAGGGTGCGGACGAGGCTTTCCCAGCCCGCTTCGCCGAGCCCGATGCGCTGGGAGCCCTCCTGCCGCGCGCCGGTCATCACGATCGCCACCGCGGCGATCCCGACGATGGCCGCCGAGATCACGCCGAGACCCGCGATCAGCGCGATGGTGCCGCGCGCCATGAAGTTGTCGAACCAATAGCGCAGGCGGTCCCGGAACGTGGGCGTGTACATCGCGGTCTCCTTGCGGTTCAGCGGTGGGGCGGAAGGCGGAGGAAAGTGCGCGCCGGGCGCCGGGAGCGCCAGCGATACGTGGGGCCGGCGGCCTCGGTCGTCACGCGCCTGAAGCCGCTGCTCGGCCACTGACTGTCGCTCAAGCGACCGCGGGCCGCCGCTTCAGCGGCAGTCCTTTGCCGAGCCCGGGCTTCAGCCCGATGGGCGCGAACCCGCCTGTCCGCTGTTCAGCGGGGCAGGCTGAAAGCACCTGGGTCGGCCGCGGCGGCCGCCGCCGCGACGATGCCCACCACGTAGCCGTAGGTCTCGTCGGGGATCTGGGCGCGGTGGCGCTCGAGGAGCCGCCAGAAGTTGCGGTCGCGCGGGGTGGCGGGGAGCTGGCGCACCAGCCGCAGCACTCGCGTCTGGCCCGCGTTGTAGCACGCCATCACCAGGAGCCCCGAGCCCTGCGCGTCGAGGAGATAGAGGTCGCCCACATAGCGCACCGCGGCGCGCGTGGAGCGTTCGACGTCGTGGCGCTGGTCCTGGGGATCATAGCGCGCCTCGCCCACCAGCGGCCCGGTGCGAAGGCCGTACTGCCGGGCGGTCGCCGGGATGAACTGCCACATCCCTTTCGCGATGCCGAATCGCGTCGGCGGGCCCACGGCGCGTGGGTCGAACCGGCTCTCCTGGAACGCGACCCACACCAGCTCGCGCGGCAACCCGCTTTCCACCAGCACCGACTCGATGCGGGCCGGGTAGCGACGCTCGGCCGCCTGACGCACCGTGGACGCGAAGTCCGCGGTCCGACGCCACTCGGCTACACGCCCGCGCACGTCGGCGATGAACCCGTCGCTCGCCAGCACCGGCACCTCGCCGAGCCGGGCCACGGCGGCACGAATCGCACGCTCGTCGGCGGGGCCGCGGCTGGTCTCGTCAATGCGGCGGAGCCACTCGTCGTACACCGCCTCGAGTCCGGCGCGGCGCTCGTGATACTCGCGGCGTTGCGGGGCGTCGACCGCGAGGCGGGCGACCTCCAGCTCGAGCGCCTTGAGCTGGTAAAAGACGTCGGCGGCCTGGCGGCGCATGGACTCGAGGCGGCGGCTGACGTACGCGAGCCTAAGCGCGAGGCCGATCACGCCGAGCAGGGCGATGACGGCCAGAGCCCGGTAGAGGCGGTTCGCCAGCCGCATCCGCTCGTACAGGCCGCGGACCAGCTCCATGGATTTGCGGCTGGTGCCGGGGCCCCGGGGGGGGGGGGGGGGGGGCCCCCCGGGGTCTGGTTCTTGGCCGGGGGGGGGGGGGGGGGCGGCTCCTCGACGATCAGTCTCTTGGCCGTGGCGGGCCTTGGGCTGGAGTCAGCCCACGGTAGGAAGATGTGGGGACCGAGGCAAGGCATTGCGGCGGAAGGCCGCCGCGGGTCCGGTCAGCCGAGCCGCTGGACCGCCATCAGCGCGGTGGCGAGGGCCAGAACGGTGCCGATCCAGAGGCCGAACATCCAGCGAATGAGACGCTTCTCGAACGCGGCCATACGTGCGCCGAGTCGGGTCTCGGTCGCTGCGAACCGGTGATCAAGGCCTGCTTCGAGGCCGGCGAGGCGCGTGTCGACGTTCCCAAGGCGTTCGTCAACGCTCCCGAGGCGTGCTTCGACACCCGCGAGGCGTGCGTCGAGACTCGCGAAGCGGGGCTCCAACTCCGCCCTGAGGGCACCTATCTCGCGGTGCAGCGCGGCCTGGAACTCCGCGCGCAGCTCCGCGGCCAGTCGGGCCATCTGGGATTCCAGGCGCCCGAAGTGTGCCTCGAACAGCTCCCGGAACTCCTGCCGGTAGGACGCGTCTACGGCGTTGAGCCAGGCCACGAGCTCGTTGGTGACCTCGTCCCCGAGCTTCTCGTAGAACTGTCGCGACAACTTCGCGGTAATCGGCACCGAAACCCCGGGGGTTGGTCCGTTGCCGAGTGTAACGGTAGGCTCGGCGGGGTGGTAACCGCAACAATGCGGGACCGGGATGGAGCGTTGCAGGCCGAAGTGGCGCTGCGCCGGCGCGCGGCTGCAATTTGGAGTTGCGCCACACACCACCGGACCCCGGACGAGCCCACCATGCGGACCAGACTGCTGAACATCCTCCCCCTGGCCGGCGTCCTGGCCTGCGCTGCGGACTCCGGGTCGACGCGGGCGCAGGACGGCGCTGCGCAACGCTCCCCCACCCCGGGCTCCACCGCGGGCGTGGTCCGCGCCGAGACCCTCGCGCGCGGCCTCGAGCACCCGTGGGCGCTCGCGTTCCTGCCCGACGGCCGCATCCTCGTCACCGAACGGCCCGGGCGCCTGCGGATCGTGAGCCGCGACGACGCGACCCTTTCGGCGCCGCTTTCCGGCGTGCCGGCGGTCGCGGCCCGCGGCCAGGGCGGCCTGCTCGACGTCGCGCTGGATCCGGCGTTCGCCACCAACCGGCTCGTCTACCTCTCCTACGCGGAGCCCGCGGACGACGGCACGGCGGGCACGGCGGTCGCGCGCGGACGGTTAGGCGACGCCGGGCTCGAGAACGTCACGGTGATCTACCGGCAGCGTCCCAAGGTGCAGAGCGCGGCACACTTCGGCTCGCGCCTCGTGTTCGGCCGCGACGGCACGTTGTTCATCACCCAGGGTGACCGCCAGGCCCGGGAGTACCGCGGCCGCGCGCAGGACCTCACCCAGGGGATCGGCAAGATCATCCGCATCAACCCCGACGGCTCGATCCCGCGCGACAATCCGTTCGTCGGCCGCACCGACGCGCAGCCCGAGATCTGGTCCTACGGGCACCGCAACATCCAGGCGGCCGCGCTGCACCCCGAGACCGGCCAGCTGTGGACGGTCGAGCACGGCGCCCGCGGCGGCGATGAGCTGAACTTCCCGCGCGCCGGAAGGAACTACGGCTGGCCCGTCATCACCTACGGCCGCGACTACTCGGGCATCCGCATCGGCGAGGGTACCGCCCGCGACGGCATGGAGCAGCCGGTCTACTACTGGGACCCGGTCATCGCGCCTTCCGGCGCGGCGTTCTACACCGGCGACGTGTATCCCGGCTGGCGCGGCAGCCTGCTCATCGGCGGCCTGGCGTCGCAGGCGCTGGTGCGCCTGGTGATCGCGAACGGGCGGGTCACGCTGGAGGAGCGCTACCTGGGCGAGCTGAACGAGCGGATCCGCGACGTGCAGCAGGGGCCGGACGGATACCTCTACCTCGTGACGGACGCCGACGACGGGCGGATTCTGCGGGTGGTGCCGGCCGGGCGGTGAGTGTCGGGGCCTACGGGTCCGTTGGTCCGCTGGTTTGCTGGTCCGCTGGTCCCCGGTGGCCCATCCAGCTAAAGCCGGGGCTCGGCAACGGCTGCCGCTACAGCGGCAATCACTCGCGCCTCCCGTGGCTTCAGCGACAGCCGTGCCGAGCAGCGGCTTCAGCCGCTGAGAGCCGGCTTGTGGCGAACCCGATTCGCCTCGGCTTCCTCCCGGGCGGCACCATCAGCTGCCGGATGGCCTGAAAGACGACTCGGAACTGGCCGTCGTACCGCTTCTCGAGCACATCCAGTTTGCGGGCCAAGTCCGCATTGGTCTCGAGCATGTGCCGCAGTCGCAGGAAGGCCCGCACCACCTGAATGCTTGCCTGAACAGCGATCGGGCTGCTCAGGATGCTCGCGAGCATGACCGCGCCGTGCTCCGTGAATACCATGGGTGTATAGCGTGGCCCGCCACGACCGACCTTAGAGGTCGCAATCCGCGACCTCAAAACGGCGAGCTCGTCGGCGGTCAGGCGGAAGGCGAAGTCCTTGGGAAACCGATCGCGGTTGCGCTTGACCTGCTCGTTCAGGCGCTTGGTCGTCACGCCATACAATGCCGCCAGGTCGGCGTCCAGCATCACGCGCTGCCCGCGAACGATGTGGATGGCCGCCGCGATCCGCTCGACGCGCAGCAGTCCGGCGGGCACTCACGGCTCCAGTAATCGCGTCGTGTAGAACGCGCCCCGGCCGCGCAGCGCGTCGAGGCTCGTGCACGAGGTCTCGGCGAGCAGGCCGCGGGCCTTCGCCAACTCGAGCAGGTACGCGAACTCCGACAGCCAGGACAGGGCCTGCATGACGGCGCGGTACATCATGCGGCGATTGCCGCTCCCGGCACCGAAGGCGATGCGCCCGACGGCCCGGAGGGCGCAGCGTCGCAGCCGGAGGATGATGGCGTCCTCGTCGCGGGCGATCGCTTCGTCGGTGGCGCGGTACGTCGCGAGGACCAGCTCGTGACAGACCTTCCACCCGTCCAGCTTCTCGTACACCAGCATCGGCCGCTCCCCGCTGTGAGAGGGTTCGAATATGGGAGCGGGGGTGGCCGGAGGCGTACCGTCTTGTTGCAGGATAGGGCTGGATGATTGCGAGCGCGGGGCGGCCCATCCGGCGCCATTTGACACTTCCCTCCGGTGCGGGAAGAATCATCGTATGGAAGACCTCAACCCGTTCCACATCGCCCAGGCCCAGTTCGCCCGTGCGGCGCGGTCCGTCAAGGCGAGCGCCGGGCTGCTCGAGAACATCTCGCGGCCGGAGCGCACGATCCGCATCGACTTCCCGGTCCAGATGGACGATGGGGCGATCCGCGTGTTCACGGGCTACCGGGTGCAGCACAACAACGCGCGCGGCCCGTTCAAGGGCGGCATCCGCTACCATCCCGGCGTCACGGAAGACGAGGTCAAGGCGCTGGCCGCGTGGATGACCTGGAAGACGGCGGTGATGGACATCCCGTTCGGCGGCGCCAAGGGCGGGGTGATCTGCGACCCCAAGCAGCTTTCGACCGGCGAGAAGCGCGGGATCACGCGCCGGTACGTGCACCAGCTCGGCAACGCCATCGGGCCGATGATCGACATCCCGGCGCCCGACGTGTACACCGACGCCACGACGATGGCGTGGATCTACGACACCTACGACATGATGCACAAAGGGCAGAACAACCTCCCGGTGGTCACGGGCAAGCCGATCGAGCTGGGCGGCTCGCACGGGCGCGCGACCGCGACGGCGCGGGGCTGCGTGTTCTGCATCGAGGAGGCCATCGGCCGCGGGCGCGCCGACGGGGTCCGCGCGCTCGCGCAGGCCCGCGTGGCGATCCAGGGGTTCGGCAACGCCGGCGCGCACGCCGCCACCTTCTGCCACGCGGCGGGCGCGACAGTCGTCGCGGTGAGCGACTCGAGCGGCGGCGTCGCGAATGCCGCGGGGCTCGACGCCAAGGCCCTGCTCGCCCACAAGGAGCGCACCGGGAGCGTGGCGGGCTTCCCCGGCAGCACCGCGATCGGGCAGGCGGAGCTGCTCGAGACCGAATGCGACATCCTGATCCCCGCCGCGCTCGAGAACCAGATCACGGCCGAGAACGCGGCGCGGATCCGCGCCAAGATCGTGGCCGAGGCGGCCAACGGTCCCACCACCCCGGCGGCGGACGACATCCTCCACCGGCGGGGCGTCACGGTGATCCCCGACATCCTGGCCAACGGCGGCGGCGTGACGGTGTCCTACTACGAGTGGGTGCAGAACATCCAGGACGAGCAGTGGGACCGCGAAACGGTGGACGTCAAGCTCAAGAAGAAGATGATCAGCGCGTTCCATAACGTGTTCGACATCGCCGAGCAGCAGAAGCTGGATCCCCGGACCGCCGCCTATGTGCTGGCGCTGGGCCGGGTGGCCCACGTGACCGAGGTGCGGGGGATCTGGCCCTAGACGCGGCTGTTGTGATGTCGGGTCTGCCGCGGTAGCTTCAGGACAGCGATGCGCGCGGCGATCGGCGCGCGCATGTCGAGGATACCGTGAGGGGGTTGGCTTCCTGAGCGCCGGCCCCCTCCGGCTCAACTAGTACAGTGCTCGCCGGGACGGCGAATGCCCGTCCGCCGCGGGGACTGGCCCATCGTGAGGGCGCGATCACGAACACCAAGGAGCAGTACCGCATGCGTACCAAGGGCAAAGTGAAGTGGTTCAACGACGCGAAGGGGTTCGGCTTCATCACGCCGGAAGACGGCCAGAAGGACTGCTTCGTGCATCACTCGGCCATTCAGGCCGAGGGCTTCAAGAGCCTGGCAGAGGGCGACATGGTCGAGTTCGACATCGTGCAGGGCCAGAAGGGCCCGGCCGCCGACAACGTGGTGAAGATCACCGCCTGAGGGAGACCCGCACACCGTGGCGATGAACCAGGAGTGGCATAGCGAGCACCCCGAGCCGCGGCAGGCGACCCTGGAGCAGAAGATCCGCTGGCACGAGGAGCACGCCCGCGTCTGCGGCTGCACCCCGACGCCGGGAGCGATCCTGGTGGAGCTGGAGCGCCGCGATCGCCGGAGCAACAAGAAGCGACCGTACCGCCGCTAGCTCATCCGCGGCGCGACGAAGGCCGGGGCTGATTGCCCCGGCCTTCGTTGTTTTTCGGCCCCTACGGGCCGTCGAGCGACTCGATCAATCGCTCCACCAGGTCGCGCAGCGGCCCGGCGTCCGCCGCCGACAAGCGGCCCGAGCGCACCATCGCGTCGAGCTCGTGCAGCAGCGCCTCGAGCTGGTTCACCGCCGGCGTCACGTGGCCGCGTTCGAGCTGCCGCTTCGCGTTCTCGAGCTTCGTGGTGAGCGAGTTGGCGTTGCCGTGGTTCAGCAGCCCGCCGGCCGCGAGCTGCGCCACCATCTCCATCGCGCGCTCGATGCCCTGAACCGGCGTGAGGACCGTCACCGTCTGGGTACCGGCCGACGTCGCCTGATCGTCCGTCACCCGCACCGTGACCGTAAACGTGCCGGTCGCCATGTACAGGTGCGACAGGGAGAAGCTCATCCCCGACAGCGCGAGCGGCGCCTGGCCGCCGCCGTCGCCGTAGTCCACGGTGCCCGTCCAGATATCCGCCCCGGGATCCGTGAAGCTGCCGCCCGCCGTGTACGTCTCGCCCGGCAGCAGCGTCGCGCCGGCGAACGCGCCGATGCTCGGCGCCACGTTCGACACGGTGGCCATGGTGACGGCCTCCGTGAACAGCCCGCGGGTGTCCGTGGCGACCAGGCGCACGGTGAATACGCCGTTCTGCGCGTACGTGTGCGACACGGTCGGGCCCGAGCCCGTGGCGCCGTCACCGAAGTCCCACGCGAACGTGAGCGCGTCGCCGTCGGGATCGGTCGAGCCCGCGGCGCTCATGTCCACCGAAGCGCCCTCGTCGGACGTGAACGGCCCGTTGACCACCGGGTTCGGCGGCGCGGTGCCGCTCTCCACCGCGATCTCCACCTGGTCGGGCAGCAGCGCCAGCACGTCGTACCCGCTGAGCGTCTCGACCGCATCCACCGTGGTCCGGTAGGTATTCCAATCCACGTTCCTGATGCCCGGCTCGTTGGGCATGATGACCGCGATGACCTGTACGTCCTGGTAGGTGTGGACGTCGGCGAGCCCCTGATCCCGCGGCATGATGACGGCCACCTTCCACGTGCTCGCCGGAATCGTGATGACGCCTTCGTCTTTCACGGTCCCGCGGCTGCCGCTGGCGCCGGTGACGAGGTAGACCTCCATGTTCTGCAGCCGCGCCAGATCGCCGAGGTGGGACTCGAAGGCGGCCCACGGCCCCTGGTTCAGGTCGGCGGCCTGCGGGACGATGTTGGTGAAGTAGAACGTGAACGCGTTGTCGAGACTGCCCGTGGTGCGGTCGAACGACCGGGCCAGGTGGCCGCGGTCGATGCCGAACCCGGCGGCCGCGCCGGCGCCGGTGTAGTCGGCGGTGGTGTACCGCACCGCGGAAGGCGGCAGCGCCGGGTCGAACGTGAAGCAGTCGCACCGATCCTCGGCGCCGAAGTGGGAGGCGTCGAGGTTGTAGCTGACCCAGTTCGGGATGTTGCGCACCGGGTTGTACGACGCGGTGAACTGCGCGTGCCGAACCAGCAGATCGTCGCTCCCGTCGCCGTCGGCGGGCTCGCCGAACTCGGCGTGGTTCCCGTACTGCGCCGCGCCCGCCGTCGCCACGCGGATCGGCAGTGAGAAGGTCCCCGTCCCGGTGCCGTCGTCCGTGGTGGCGCGGAACACCGCTGTCCCCGCGGCCATCCCCGTGAACACGCCGCGCTGATCGATGCTGGCGAACGCCGGCGTGTCCGACGACCACGTGATGGGCGTGGTGACCACGTTGCCGCTGCCGTCGCGCACGGTGACGAACAGCTGGTCCTGGAAGCCGACCGGAAGCGGTGGATCCCCGATCGCGTCGCGGCCGCTGAACTGGAACGCGAACTGCGGCGGCGCGGGTGGGCCCTCGCCGTTGTTGCAGGCGCCCATGGTATGGGCGACGGGACCGGCCCACGCGCCGGTCGCGTCGCGCTGGAGCGACCGGCCGATCGGCGTGCTGGTGACTTCGACGACGCCGATGTCCGTCGAGGTCAGCCCGCCCGCCGGGCCGCCGACCGCGGTGAACGCGCCCTCGTAGGAGAGGAACTCGACCACTTGGCCGAGGGCGTCCACGAGGGCGAAGCCGTCGGGGCTGCCGTTCTGGATGCCGTCCTGCGGGTACTGGAACGCGATCACGCCGCGGCCGCTGCAGAAGTCGGGAATCGTGCCGCTAAGCGTCCGCGTGTTGTAGGTCGCGCCGCCGTTGCCGTTGTAGAGCACGATGCTCCAGCCGTTGAGGTCCATGCCGGCCGGCCCCTCGACCTCGATCGCTTCGAAGATGTCCGTGCCGGTGTTGTCGTAGTGGATCTCGACCATGCGGGTCGGGGGCAGTCCGGGGCCCGACGGGTTCACGTGCACCGTGGCAGTGCCGAACACGCCGTTCGGAGCGGTGGCGCTGATCGTCGCGTCGCCGGGGGCGACGCCGGTCACGACGCCCGCGGCGTCTACCGTCGCGATGCCCATCGCGTCGCTCGACCAGGTGAACGTCACACCACCGATGGCCTGATCCGATGCGTCATAGGCGGTGGCGGTGAGCGTCACCGTGCCGCCTTGCGTGATCGTCGAAGCGGCGGGGCTCACGGCGACGCTGTCCACGACGGCGGGCGTCACCCCCGTGTCGTCGTCGTTGCAGCTGCCGAACGTGGCGATGGCCACGGCATTCCAGGAGCCTGTCGGCGTCCGCTGCAGCGACCGGCCGATCGGCTCGCTGCCGTTCTCGGTGACGCCGATGTCGGTCGAGGTCATCCCGGCGGCCGGGCCGTTGAGGGCCGCGAACACGCCCTCATAGGAGAGAAACTCGACGACCTGGCCCAAGCCGTTGATCAGCGCGAAGCCGTCCGGCGAGCCGTTCTGGATGCCGTTGACCGCGTAGTTGAGGAACACGACGCCGCGCGCGCTGCAGTTGGCGGTCGCGGGGATGGTCCCGGTGAGCGCGTCGGTGTCGTACGACAGGCCGTTGGCACCGTTGTAGAGGACGATGCTCCAGCCGGTGAGGTCGGTGCCCGCGGGGCCCGAGACCTCGATCGCCTCGCCGGCGTCGGTGCCGGCGTTGTCGTAGTGGATCTCGCTGAACCGCACCGAGGGGTGGGCGGCCGTGTGGTTGAACAGGAACGCCGGGCGGGAGGCCGGGGCGGTGACCTGGTCACCGCACGAGCCGACCAGGGCGGCGAGGGCGACGAGGGCAACGGGGGCGACGTTGCGAGAGCGCATTGGCCGAGATCCGTTATGTGGGCGTGAGCTAGGAGGCTGGGTGGAGCACCTCTGATTGCCGCAGAACCTATGCCGGGCCGGAGCGCCCGGTAAGAGCGGCGGCCGGGGCCGTTACGGGTTCGGGACAGAGCGGAACCCCCACGGCGGGAGCGCGCGGGGCTAGAGAATGCCCAAGGAGGATCCGGGCGATGGGGGGCGGGCCGCGTGGGGGCGGTGCATCAGTTGTCGCGGCGGGTCCGCAGGGATTACGTCAACGAGGGGGCGACTTCGCACGTTCGTGCCCATGCGGCAGGACGGCGGCGTCACGCGTTCGTGCCCATGCGGCGGTACGGCTGTGTCACGCGTTTGTCCCATCCGGCTGAAGCCGGGGTTGCAGGGGCTGGAATCGAACGGCGCGCTGCCAAGGTGGTGGCCGGAGGCAGAACGGCGAAGACGAGCCGTGTTCCTGGTCAGCTGTGTTCTCCCGCCGGACGTGTTCGAGTCTGCGTCCGCTGCTGTCCATGCTTGGGCGTCCACCAGTCGTTCGCCGTGGTTTGATCCAGACAGGTCGCCTTGAAAGGGCGCTCGTACAGGTTGGGATCGGACCTGCTGCGGCTCAACGAGCCGAGGAAGGAATCGCCGGCCGCCTGTCACACCCCTGCCCCACCATCCATCCATGCACTCGGCCCGCCCCACCCCCTCGGCCCGGCACACCCCGCGCGCCGCCCACGCCACCATCCAGGTCCGCGTCCTCTCCAGCGACCCGCGCCTCACGCCCGCGGAGATCTCGCGCGTCCTCACCTTCAGCCACTGGCTCGTCGCGGAGGAGCTGACCGGCCTGCTCACCTACGGCGGGCCGCCCGTCACGTGGAAGCCATTGGGTGGCCGCGACGGCCATCGTGGTCAGGGCCCTGTGACGGCGCCCCTTGGCGCGGGTTCGCGGCTCGTGATGCCGTGGTGACGACCTGGACCGATCGTTGGTGGCCTCGGGCAACGCCGGCCAGCCCGCGCTATACTCCGGGAGGCTCCTGATGGGATCGGTCTCCATGAAATACAAGATCGCCCTGGTCCGAACCGAAGAGGGCTTCAGCGCTTCGGTCCCCGGCCTGCCCGGGTGCTGGTCACAGGGTGCCACCGAGGACGAGGCGCTCGCGAACATCCGCGACGCCATTGTCGAGTACCTCGCGGCGCGCGAGGACCTGCTGCGCGGCGCCGTGGTGCGTGAGGTGGACGTGCCGGTCTGAGCTGTGCCGCGCATTCCTGGTGTCCCGCACCGCGCGGCGGTACGGGCGCTCGAAAAGGCCGGCTTCCGCATCCTGCGGGAAGGCAAGCACATCGTCATGACGGACGGCGTCCGTCTGGTCACCATCCCTCGACATGATCCGGTCAACGCGTACACAATGGGTGGCATCGTCCGCGATGCCGGCCTGACGGTCCAGGAGTTTCGACGGCTGTTGTGACATCGCGCGGACCCAGTGGCTCTGTGCCTGCGGCTGGCCGGGCAGGTGGTCACAATCTGTGACCACCCCGCGCCTGAACGGTCTTGCAATGGATAGCGCCGGCCCGCGCTGATGCGGTGACGTCCGGGCGGCCCCGCGTCGGCAGGTTGGGCTGGTGCCGACTTGCCTTCCTCCCGCCGAGCCGAGCAGACTATGGGTATGCCCCCCCCCCACAGCGTCGCTCCCACCCGCTGGACCGCCGAGATGGTGCGGGCGCTCCCCGAGGACGGCCGCCGCCACGAGGTCGTGGACGGGGAGCTCCTGGTGACCCCGTCGCCGAGCCGCGACCACCAGCGCGTCGTGCGAGACCTGGTCAATGTCCTGCACGCGTACACCAACGCCGAGGGAATCGGCGAGGCCATGATCTCGCCGTCGGACGTCGAGCTCGACCCGCACGGCCTGGTGCAGCCGGACGTGTTCGTCGAGGGCCTCGTGGCCGGGCGTCCGGCCGGTGGCTGGAACGCGGGAGCCCCGCTGCTGCTCGTCGTCGAGATCCTCTCGCCTTCGACCGCGCGCGCCGATCGCACCACGAAGCGGCGCCGCTACCAGCGCGCGGGAATCCCCGAGTATTGGATCGTGGACATCGACGCGCGGACCGTGGAGCGCTGGCGCCCCTCGGATGACCGACCCGAGGTGATCAGCGAGCAGTTGGTGTGGCATCCGGACGGCGCCGGCCGGCCGCTCACCATCGAGTTGGGCGAGCTGTTCTCGCGGATTCACGGAGAGACTCTGTAAGCTGGTCACACCTTGTGACCACCTCCGCCCGAGGCTCGCAATCCTCCGCTCAGTATCGCGCTGATTCGGTGACGACCCTGCTCGGCGCAGCGCCTACCGTGCGCCCGTGTCGCGCTCTTGCCAACCCTCCACCGCCGAGCGGACCTTATGGGCATGGCTGCGCCGGTCTACTACACGGTCGAGATGGCTCGCGCGCTCCCCGACGACGGCAATCGGTACGAGGTCGTCCACGGGGAGCTCTTGGTGACGCCGGCACCCCGCTGGTCACACCAGGACGTCGTCAAGCATCTGCTCGTGGCGCTCGAGCTGTACCTCCGCCGGCATCCCGTCGCGACGGTCCAAGCTTCGCCCGCCGACCTCTCGTGGGCGCCCGACATCCTCGTCCAGCCCGACGTGTTCGTCGTGCCCCGCGGCGCGACGCCGATCCGCGATTGGAAGGACATCCGCTCGCTGCTCCTGGTTGCCGAAGTGCTGAGCCCCGGCACCGCCCGTTACGATCGGTTCACCAAGCGCCGCCTCTACCAGGAGTTCGACGTCCCGACGTACTGGATCGTGGATGCGGACCTGCGCCAGGTCGAGATCTGGACGCCGAGAGCCACCTTCCCCGTGATCGAGCGCGCCAGGCTGACCTGGGCCCCCGACGGCGCCGGTGCCCCATTCGAGCTGCCACTCGGCGAGCTGTTCCGGGATCCCGCCGAACCAGCCGGGTGACCCCGGCGGCAGGAGACGCGGCCGATGACACCCGCTACGCGTTCCGGGCGAACCAGTCCGCGATCGCCGCGACCAGCTTCTCGAACCTCGGCACGAAGGACGCCCCCTGGTGGTCCCGCGGGTCAGGAACCTCCAACCGGAGCGCCGCCAGGGCCGCGCGATGCCGATGCACCCAATCTCGCGCCACGATGCTCCGGACCGCGCTCGAGGCACCCCGCGCTTCCTCTCCCCGGAGCCAATCGCGCAAGGCCAGCGCCATGGCGTACGCCTGCCACCAGGCGTTCCACGTCGGCATGATGGGCAGCTCCAGCAACGGCCCCCACCGCCCGGCACTCGCGTGGTACCGTGCCGGCCGCCCCGGGTCGGCCGTGATGAACCGCGCGTCGGCAAGGGCCTCGCAGGCCCCCCGCACGGTGTTGCCCGCATAGCCCAGGTCCGCGGCGATGTCCCTGATGGGAATAAGCGCGGAGCCCTTGCCGAGCAGATAGGCCAGAACGTCCGTACGCACGTCCACCCCGAACGCCGTTCTCAGCCGCAACAGCATCGCCGCGGGTCGGGTGAGCCGCAGCGCCGGCGCCGCGACCTTGCCGCCGCGGCCCGGCGCCGCCGTCCCGTTGCCGGCGAGCCGCCGCCAGCGAGGATCGCCAGGCGAACTCCCGACCAAACGGGCGAATACGCTGACGCGCGTGTCGCCGCCCGATGGAAACCGATCCACCAGGCGCCGCACGCGCTGGACGCTCAGGAGTCGGGACCCGACCCCTGCGAATCCGGACAGCATGTCCCGGAAGCGGGGCTCCTCGTCCTGGAGCCACAGGGACACCAGGATCAGGGCCTCGGGATCCACGACCGACCTCGGCTCGCGCGCGGCGACCTGACCGCCGAGCGCGTGCCACTGAACCCAGGCCGCCTCGGTCATCGCCGTGTGGACCCCTCGGGCAAGACTAGCGAAGCGCGTTGGAGACATGCGCCATAGCCCTGGCGAGAACCGCGTGGAACTCCGGTGAGGGATCCTGCGACCGCACCCATTCGCCGGCCGCGAGAAGCTCGGCTTCGGTCGGCCGCAGGGCGAGCAGGTCGCGGACGTGAACGTTGTCGGGTCCGGTCTGGTCAGCGGATGCGTAGAGCTTGAAGAGCACCAGGTCCCGCCGATCGACCAGGCCGACGCGCAGCGCTCCGTACGCGCGCCAATGGACCCGCTCGGCGAGGCCCTCCGGCAGCCCGAAGCGCCACTGATCGGCGACGGCGGTGTTCATCCACCGCTCGATGAGCCCCCGGTCGCGAGCCACCGAAGCGATGGCCTCCCGCAGCGCGTCCGGAAGGGGATCGGGCGGCTGGAGGCGACCCATCTCCTCACGCGCCAGCACATCCACTGTCGATGGTCGGGCGATCCACGATGCCCTGGAGGTTGAGCGCGGCGCCGCCCAGGACGACCACCGAGCACGACGCGCCCCGGTGGGCGAGCAGCTCGCCCACCGCGGCCAGTGCCGACTCGATCGCGACCCTGCCTCCGAGCTTCATGGATACCTCGTAGAGTCATATTATATGACTATTAACGTCATATTATATGCCCTACCTCGGTCGCGTCAAGGCCGCCCTTCAAGACATCCGGCGCTTGACCACGCCACATCATTCATGCACATATATGCATATGCGAACGACGCTCATCCTGGACGACGCGCTGGTGGCCGAAGCGCGCGAAATCACCGGCATCGAAGAGAAAACGGCGCTGGTGCACGCGGGGCTCAGGGCCCTTATCAGCCGCGAGGCCGCGCGCCGCCTCGCCGCCATGGGCGGCACCCAGCCCGACCTCAAGGCACCTCCGCGCCGCCGCCTGCCACCGGCCAGGGGTCGGTGACGATACTCGCCGACACATCCGTCTGGGTCGATCACTTCCTCCGCGGCAATGCCCGCCTGGCCGGCCTGCTGGACGCCGGCGACGTTCGGTCGCACCCCTACGTGGTCGGTGAGCTGGCGATGGGCCGCTGGCGCGATCGCCCCGACGTGTTCCGCGAGCTGAGCAAGCTGGATGAAGCGCGGGTCGCCGCTCAACGTGAGGTCATGAGCCTGATCGAGCGGGTCCCGCTGTGGGGCTGCGGCATCGGGTGGGTGGACGCCCACCTCATCGCGTCGGCGCTGCTCGACCGGCTCCGGCTCTGGACGCTCGACCGCCGTCTCGCCCAGGTGGCCAGGGAGGTCGGCGTCGGCTGGCCGGCGTGAGCGCGGCCCGATCGCGAACTGCGGCGACGGCTGGCGCGCGTGGAATCGCACCAGCCCGCGCTGAAACGGTGACGGCCGGGCGGCCCCGTGCCGGCAGGTTGGGCTGGTGCCGAGTTGCGATCCTCCCGCCGAGCCGAGCAGACTATGGGTATGCCCCACAGCGCCGCGCCCACCCGCTGGACCGCCGAGATGGTGCGCTCGCTCCCCGAGGACGGCCGCCGCTACGAGGTCGTGGACGGGGAGCTGCTGGTGACCCCGTCACCCGCCGAGCCTCACCAGGTGGCGGTCACCGCCCTCGTGGGACTGCTCGACCCATACGTCCGAGCCCACCGGCTGGGGCGCGCGCTGGTATCACCGGCCGACCTGGAGCTGGACCGCGAGGGGCTGGTCCAGCCGGATGTGTTCGTGGAGGGCCTGGTGGACGGCCGGCCGTCACGCGGCTGGAACACCGGCGCACCGCTGCTGCTGGTGGTCGAGGTGCTGTCGCCGTCCACCGCGCGCGCGGACCGCACCACGAAACGGCGCCGCTACCAGCGCGCGGGAATTACCGAGTACTGGATCGTGGACATCGACGCGCGGACCGTGGAGCGCTGGCTCCACTCGGATGACCGCCCCGAAGTGATCAGCGAGCAGCTGGTGTGGCATCCGGACGGCGCCGGTCGGCCGCTGACCATCGAGCTGGGCGAGCTGTTCTCGCGCATCCACGGCGAGATTCTCTAGCGTCGGTCGGACCCCGGGCTCCAAGACAAAAGCGGCCAGCGAGTACTTCGCTGGCCGCCTTGCAGTCAGTTCCCGCAGTTGGTTCGACTGCTCCGAGCCCACCTTCGAGGCCGACCGGCCGACGATCGCTTGGCTTTCCGTCGAGGGGCTGGACGTCGGGCTCCAGCACGTTGTGGCGGTCGAAATACTGGTTCCCGCCGTGGCTACACGATCCCGGCCAGCGGACAGACGAACCCCGGCAGCACGTCCTCGCCGTCGAGAACATCGTGAGCCCCCACCAGGGTCTCCGTGCCGTCGGCGCGGTACACCCGCCCCTCCCGGCGCTCCGGGTCCACGACCCACACCAGCGCGGTCCCCGCGTTCAGCCAGTCCGCGACCTTGGCCAGGACCTCACCCGGCCGATCGTCCGGCGAGAGGACCTCCACCACGAGATCGGGCGACAACACCGGGTAACCCTTCGGCACCGGATCGCTCAGGCGGCCTTTGCGCACGAACGCGACGTCGGGCGCGCGAACGGTATCGGGGTCCGTCGCGAGCTTGAATCCCGTTTCCGCCGCGAACACCCGCCCCAGGTGGCGAGCCTTCACGTAGCTGGCGACCTCCAACGCCAGCCGCATCGCGACGTCGCCGTGCCGGCCTCCCGCCGGCTCACGCACCACCAGGACGCCGCGCACCAGCTCCGTGCGTTTGTCGGGCAGGTGGAGTCCCAGGAGCTCGTCGGCGGTGAGCGTTGCGGGAGGCGTCATGGGCGGAATGTAGGGCCGAGCGGTGCGCATGGCGAGACAATCTGGCGCCCCCGGATCACTGGCCCGTCACCGGGCGCTAGCGCGGCGCCATACGCCGAGCCTCACTCGGCGCGCAGGCCCTCGCCCGTCAGAGGACGGCGCCGGTCGGCCGCTGACCATCGAGCTGGGCGAGCTGTTCTCGCGCATCCACGGCGAGATTCTCTAGCGTGGGCCGCACCCCCCGGGCCAAGAACAAAAGCGGCCAGCGAGTACTTCGCTGACCGCCTTGCAGTCGGGACGGCGGGATTTGAACCCGCGACCCCCTGAACCCCATTCGCCGGCAGAGGTTCATCGCCAAACAACGAAATGCCGGACTTACAAGGAGTTCCGAGCGTCGGTGCCGGACTCCGAACCCACGAAGAGCGGCCTTTGCCGGCAGAAACAGGCCCCCAAACAGGCCCCAGGCAAGATTGCCTGATGTCGTGGCTGCAGGGGGAGCTTCCAGCTCAGGAAGTGCTCAAAACGCCGTTGACCGCCCGCTACCTCACGCTTATCAGGCTGCCCAGCTGAGAGCCTCAAGTCCGGCAAGTTGCTGGAATACCAAGACATTCCGCGCGATCTGCCCGGCCGGGCGAGGGGCGAAATCGGCAGGAAAGCGGCCTGAATCGACACCGCAATCGACACCAAGGCCGACTCGTGCCTGACATGGCAGAGAACTGGCGCTCCCACCGTCGCTCTGGCGTACCCGGGCGGCGTGCATCACTATAGCAGGCCGCGCGCGGCGGGCCGGGTCGCCGCTGAAAGCGGATACTCCGAGCCAGGGAAGAGGGCTGTCATGAACGCAGCAGACACCACAGCACTTATTGCCAGTGTCGTCTCCATAGCACTAGCCGTCGTCGCAATCTGGCTCTCTCTGCACCAAAAGTCCGAGGCGGACAAGACGAATGCTGGCACCCGCGATTTGCTTCCTCGAGATTCGGACGGACGCGAAGAGCGTGGCCAACATCGCACTGCCTGAAATGAAGGCATACGGGGAGGCGATGCGGAAGTACATCTTCATGGATACATCTTCCGACCGAGGCATTCTCGCGCGTATTCCACCTGATTCTCAGTCCGGCGCCCCAGCGAAGCTTGCCGCATCGCAGGCGGCATCATCACCGTTGGAGAGCCTCGCACGGGTAGCAGCCCAGATTACCGAAGGCGACAGATACACGCCGCAGCAGCGGAATGAAGCCCTTCGACTACTAAGGGAGATCAAGAGGGCCGGCCTCGCTTCCGATGACACCTTTCCGGATACCCTCGAGCTCCTACTCGATGCCTTTGTTTCATCGGACCAGAACCGAAGCGTCGATTACATTGACGAAGCCTTCTCCGACCAGATCAAGCTGCATGCGGGGATGCTCCGCTCTATCCTCATCTTCCACGGCATCAGGATGCTCGGCGAAGTCCCCGATTCGGCAAGGGCGGAGAAACGATTCGTGTTCTATGCCAAGGCAGCGACCGACCAAGGACTCCGGACAACCGCGATTCATCCGCTAATGGTTCTACATCATTCGCGAGGTGAGAAGGCCGAAGTTGACTCGCTCTTGGGTGAGCTGAAGGCGATGGACGAGGTTGATCGCATGGACGTTCACGAGTCCCTTGACACACGTGCGGACCCCTACAGAGTCATGAGGCGACCGGACGCCGCTGCCCGCAGAATGGCTGAGAAGTACCGCAGGTTCATGGATGAATACGCATCGCAGTTACAGTTAAAGGACATGTAGTCAACGCCCTGTGGCCCTCCTCTCGGCGAGCCGACGGGTTACCCGACTGCTAGCTCACCATAAAGCTCTCTGACAGGATCTGGGTAGGGTGCCGGCGAAGTACCGGTACGATACAGGTGTGAGGCAAGAAAGAACTCTTGAAACACACGGAAGGCGAAGGCCAGTTCCAACCTGGCCCCTTGCCGCCGACCAACAGGCCGGAGGAACGAGTGCAGCAGCAGCCCAAGCACAGGATCCGGCGCATCCTCGAACACGTCCTGCACATCCTGCTCAATGGCATCCGAGGAGACGGTTTCCAGGAGATCCCACCGGCCCTCGCCTCGAACCGTCATTCGACCGGCGATACGCTCAGTCACCCCGAAGACCTCATCGATGAACGTCAGGAGGTCGGCGTTCGGTTCGAGGAGGTCCTTGCGCGCCTGGGCGTCTCTCCAGAGTTTCCGCCGAGCCCATGCCCGAAGGAGCGCCGCGCGACTCCGTGAACGGAGGCCTTCGGTGGCGACGTCTTCGACCAGGAACGACAGTAACAAGGGGTTTGACGGGATATCACCGTAGAGCTCGGCCACTCTTCCACTCTGAATCAGGGAAGCAAGTTCCCTCAGCCGTTCGCCTTTCGCCCCGGCTAACTTCCCCGCCGTCTGGTCAATCAGCCAGAGCGCGTCGCTATTGTCCCAGGGCTCAAGCTGCACCACCTGAACCACCTGACCCCGACCGAACTTCCACGCCAGGTCGCCTAGCGCCTCGGAGTAGTTCCCGAAGAGCGCGTTTACGTGCTCGCTCCTCGCCGTCAGCACAATGTTGCACTCAAGATCGACCAATTGATTAACAAGCCCCTGAAGACCTGCTAGTGTCGCGAACGATCGGTTCTCGTCCAACCCATCCACGATCAAGGCATAGCGATCTCGGGCTTCGTCGCCGCTGAGTAGCTGCACGAGTACAGAGGCGGCAAGCTCGTCGATGACCGCGCGATCCTCATCAGGAACAGCTGCGAGAACCAGGTCCTCCACGGTTCGTTGCAATCCCAGACGAAGGGACTGCCCGATCACTGAGGTCTGGGCGTCTGCACAACGCAGGACCACCACGACCTTCTCCTTCAAGCCTGCGGCATGGAGCGCCGTCGTTGTCTTACCCGCACCAAAGTGGCCCTGAAGTAGCGTCCATCCAGGTGCAGCATCGCGAATGAGGATGCCCACCGCGTCTGCGTGCTGCTGCGCACCAAGAACCACCTCTGCTGCTTCGTACCGCCTTAGCCGAAGGTCACCACGACGCAGCGGAATCCTCGCCAGATGCGGAATCTCAAGCTCGAACAGGGACTTCATGCGATCCCGTTCGCGCTCCGACGTGGCGCGAATCGATTCCTCCATACGCGCGCCGAGCGCTCTGCGCGCACGAGCCAGTAGTTGCTGCCGATCAAGGACCTCCACCCGCGCGGCCCTGCCCGCCTGCACCAAGCGCTGCAGCTGGACGTCGATCTTCGTGTTGAACTCCCTGAAGCGGCCGTCTCGGTTGTGTACGAGGACGTATGACCTGCACTCGAAACCAGGCGCGGCGAGCATGGCCTCGACCGACCCCTTGACTTGCCCTACCTGATCGTCTGTCAATTCCTGCACATGAAAGCCCTTGCACTGAACGACGCACTCGAAAGGCCCTTCTTCAGCCCAAGTCAAGTAGTCAGCGCCAGAAGCATCCCATTTCATTCGGGCCGGCGTCGGTACAAGAGTTGGCCAGAGCAGTCGTAGGAACGGTGCGGCCTTGCGCGCAAAGTCGCCTTCGACCGCGAGCGCAAGTGCGCTGGACCACCGTCCCCACACCTTACTAGCCATGGCGCCTCCACCGTGTGGCATTAAGCCCCCACTACCTATTCGACGTACCGATTGGCCCTTCGGCTGTCAACACCGGCCGCACGTGCGCCCCTTCGTTGGCCAAGTGTGCGATCTTCCGGTGTTAACCGGAAGGGCCAGTCTTCATTTGAGGTCATCCTTGTCGGGGTCACGCACGAACCGTAGCGGTGAGTATTGCACCTTGCACACAGGACGGCCGGAGAGCATGATGAGTCCTGACAAGGATACTCGGTCTCGTCGTGCGGAAACACCATTCATCGGAATCAGCACAACAGCCACTGCGGTGGGCCATCACGAATGTGGGAATCGCCGATCTACAGGTTCAATGTCGACGCAGGCACGCACGACGGCGACCGTCTCTACAAGCAGGTCGTGATTGACGTAACGGGCTCGGCTCCTTCCTTCGATGCACCAGGAAAGACGCTTGGGAGAGCCTTGACCGTGGCGATCGCTGAAGCCGCGGCGCCAAAGCGCGCCGTTATCCTGGACTTTGGAGCAGGAAAGCTACGAAATGCTCTCCACCTTCTGGACAAGGGTTTCCGCGTTTGCGCCGTAGAGTACGAACAGTTGTTTGCGGACTCAGAGCAAGCGAGTAACGCGCTCGGCCGCGCCGAGAAGTATAGGGCGCGTTTCTCAAAGCTCGTGTTCCCCCATCAATTCGTGCGTTCGAGGGCACGGTTCGATTTCGTGCTCCTGATCAACGTTCTCAATATCATGCCCGTGCCGGTCGAAAGACTAGTGGCTTGTAATCATAGGTTCTAAAGTGCTATCTTCGTGGGCATGGCTACCGCTGCTGCTGTACGGCTCAGTCGGGAGGAGCGCGCTGAGTTGGAGCGTCGCGCCCGATCCCAGCGCGCCCGG